>Ga0180301_10004858_pt1 | contig 10359 bp, 12 predicted proteins | sample GuaBasSediGuay16_FD_121797 | JGI IMG/M metagenome (GOLD analysis project Ga0180301, IMG submission 121797) | Subseafloor sediment microbial communities from Guaymas Basin, Gulf of California, Mexico - Guay16, Core 4569-2, 12-15 cm | ecosystem: Environmental > Aquatic > Marine > Hydrothermal... | reverse complement strand
TTCTACCCATAGTCTCCTAGGATTTCTTGCTGCAGGAATACTTTACCCCATACTTGTAATCACAGTAGTGCATGTTATGGGGGGTATGTCTCTAACTAATGCTGCAAGTAAAGCAGTAAATAAGCTACTAGATGTTTTGAACGTTGATGTAGCTGCTTTAGCAATAATTTTCATAGCAGGCTTGGTTTCGAAAGTAGTTATCCTAGACTTGTTTGCGCTGCCTTTGCTAATACTTTACTTAACCTACATTCTTAGGAAGGGAGCTTAAATTTGGACATTATTGAGGCATTATCTAGGAAGCCATTCTCCATTGTAGGCCATAGGGGGGCTAAAGGTCTAGCTCCCGAAAACACCTTAAAGGCGATAAGCATTGCTCTTGAGCTAGGTGTTGATGCGGTAGAAGTTGATGTTAGAGCTACAAGTGATGGGAAACTCATCCTACTACACGATGAGGACTTCTGGAGAGTTGCCGGAGTTAAAGCTAAGCCTAGAGAAATGACGTATGATGAAATAAGGTCTAAAATAAGGATTGGTGGTGAGCATGTACCTACACTTGAAGAGGCAATAGAGCTCATAAATGGGAGAGTGGGGTTGCTCATAGAAATTAAGGAGCTCGAAACCATAGATAGGATAGTTGATGTTCTTAGGGAGTATAGGTTTCCTGAATGGATAGCTCTAATAAGCTTCTATGAGGAAGCATTAGCTAACGTTCCAAAAGAAAAAATTGTCTTAGGGCTTATTTACTCTAAACCTCCGGGTAAAATTGTTGAAGCTAAAAGGATAGGTGCAAAAATAGTTTTACCTCATTTTAGACTAGCCAGTAGGAAAGCAGTTAATTTCGCACATAGACTAGGGCTTAAAGTTGTAGCTTGGACCGTAAATGATACTTCAACATTAGCTAGAACCTTAGAAAACGGTGTTGACGCGGTAGCAACAGACTATCCAAATTTCGCACTGGATTTTAGAGCAGGTAAAATAAGTTTAGAAAAGTACATGTGAAAGAAGGGTTTAGCAAAAATGTCCACATTTAAGTTGAAAATGGTTTCTCTTGAAATAGAGACTGAAGGCTACGGTGCATACGATATAACAGATAAGGTTCAAGATGAGGTTTTAAAACATAAGCTCGTAAACGGTTACCAAACCGTTTATTCCCCGGAGGAATATGTTTCCATAGTTTTAATAGAATATGAACCAAACTTGCTTGCCGATCTCGAAAAGCTAATGAAGGAGCTTGGAGGAGCTGCGGAAGCATTACTTGGAAAAACAGTGTCTATACCTGTAGTTGACATATTCTTAGATACTGGTAGGTTTAAGAGAATAGTTCTCGTTGACATAAGCAATAGAGGAGGCGTCAAGAAAGTCTATGTCGCAATGGAGGGCATATTTGAGTAGAAGAGAAATAGTAACCTACGGCCCCATGAGCTATTTTCCAATAAGAAGAATTGTTGAAGAGGAAATTAGGAAATCAGGTGTTAAGGAAGGATTAGTAACGGTTCACGCTAAAGGCGCAACCCCAGCAATAATTGTGTCCAAAAGAGATGAAATAGAGAAGGTAGATGAAGCCATAAGAAGGATTGTGCCAACACTTGGATGGAAACATGGAAATGCTTATGCACATTTAAGATCAACTCTTCTATCAACAGTGAAAACACTTATTGTTTCAAGCGGAGAATTAACGTTACCGACAGATTATGAGATATTCTTTCTCGAGACAAGATTCGTATACAACCACAGAAGGCAATTACATTTCTACATTAGAGGAAAATGTTAAACAATATATTTTTGCAAAGCTTTTTAAATACAAAGTGTAAGAGAATCTTCCATTTTTCCATTTAAACTTATATGTGAAAGGAGCAATAGTTATTCGAAAGGGAAAATTTAGGTTAGAAAGTTTTGGTTGAGGAAAAGACCAGAGAGTCTTTGAGAACTTTAAGGAAAATTTTTAGAGAAAACACCTTAAACATTCTCTGTTCTATGTGTTAGCCCTTTAAACCCTAGGGAAATAGCTAAAATCCTCGATGTTCACGAAACAAAGGTTGCTAGAGAACTTAGAAGACTTGAAGAACTAGGTGTGGTTAAGAGCTCCTGGGCTAGGGTTGGAAATAGAAATGTCAAGCTATACTCTCTAGCTATTGATGGTTTGAAAATAACGTTTAGTAGAGAAGGGGTAAAGGTTCATTTGGAATCCAGTAAGTATGGTAAAATAAGCATTCCTATAACTGGAAAAACAGCTCTACCAAGAGTACCAGTTTTTGTAGGTAGAGAGCAGGAACTAGCACAGCTCAAGAACGAATTATATGAGAAATCAGTAGTTGCAGTAATGGGTATTGCAGGAATAGGTAAGACAACTTTAGTAGCTTACTTCGTAAACAACTATGTTAACGAACCCGTTTTCTGGCATCAGTTTACGGAATCAGATACTTTCGAATATTTAAGCTGGAAAATAGCTAAATTTCTAAATTCACTAGGATACCATGGCCTTCTAGAATACCTTAGAGCCAATGGTAAATCGTACTCGATAATAAAGGATTTGGTTTTAGAGGGCTTTTCAAAAATAAAGACACTTATAGTTTTAGACGATTACCAGAAAGTTACTGATACCAAGGTACTCCAGCTAGTAAAGGACATGGTTAGTAGGCTTAACGTTTCTAAAATGATTATTATTTCGAGAAAGAAGCCTAAAGGCATTTTGTGGAGAGGAGAGAATGTTGGAGAAATAACTGTTAGAGGATTGAAGATTGAGAATCTCGTAGATCTCTTCAGAATAAAGAATTTAGAAATAAAACCTAACTACGTTGTCAAAATATATGAGGCAACACTAGGCCATCCACTAATGCTAATAATGTTCGTTAATGTTGCTAAGAAAACGGGTGTTGAAAAAGCAATAGCCTCACTCTACTTCGGGGATTCCTTCAAATTCCTATGGTCCGAAGTCTATAGTAAACTTAGTTTTAAAGAGAAGAAAATCGTGAATATTCTCTCATTAGCCGACGAACCTATGAGCTATGAAGCTTTAAAAGTAGCTTGCGATAGCAAAGATATTTACCCTATACTTTCGAAACTCGTAGATAGCGACCTAGTTTACGAAGTAAGCGATAAATACTCGCTTCACGACCTAATAAAGGGTTTCCTAAGGATTATGAAGCCCTTTGATGAAAAAGAAATTTACAGGAAAATAGCTGAAGCATATCTTAGCGAAGGTGGATTTAAAAACGCCATTTTAGCTTTGAAATATTTTGTTAACGCTGAAGATCCGGAAGGAGCCTACAGAGCATTTACGGAGAGACGTAAACAATCATACATGGTACTTAGATTTCTAGAATCCTACATGAAAATTCTTCAAGACGTATATAGGAAAATTCATGGTAAACACGAATGGAGAGGGGTTGAAGCACATGTTCTCTACGATATAGGGAACATATACAGGATAATGGGGCATGAGAATTATGGGTTAAAATACATTAATGAAAGTATAGATTTAGCTAGAAAAGTAGGGGATTTAACTTTAGAATTACTAAGCACAGGTACTCGTGCTTACATATATGTGTATTTAGGGGATCTCGATAAGGCATATAGAGATCTTGAATATACTGAGTCATTATTGCATAATGTAGAGGGCAATTCAGGGCTAGTGTTAGAAGTGAAGTATGGTTTATATGCTAACTTCGTATTATACTATGCTATAATAGGTAATTTTGAGAAAGCTCACGAATACGTGAAGAAAGAATTGGAAGTTGCTGAAGGGTGGGGAGATCCAGTATACTACGGTGACACACTAATGCATTTAGGTGACATCTATATAATACTGGGCGAAATGGATAAGGCGGAAAGAGTTCTTAAAGAAAGTATTAGAATTTTCGAAAGTAATGGTGATAAGCATGTTGCTTCTATTGCTGCGACAAGTCTTGCCCTAGTTTATCTACATAAGAACTCGCAACTAGAGGAGGCTGTAAAAATGCTTAATGAAGCATGCAATGTTCTTAGAAGTCATGGTAATGTTCCCAGATACATTGATGCAGCAGTTATGAAGGCTTTAGTTAATGTTAAACTTGGAAATCTTAATGAGGCTTTAACAACAATCGAGGAAGCTATGGCCCAGTATAGGAGGACGGAATGGGATTTCGCAGGAATACTTCACATAGCCTACGGTATTATTTTGAAGAGAAGAGGGGATGTTAAAAGAGGTATGGAATTAATTGAAAAGGGGTTAAGAAAGGTTAGGGAATCGAAACTTTATAGTAAATGGGCTTCCGTATTCTTAATGCTTTAGGTGAAGAAGTCAAGTAATGTTTTAGCTTTACGTTCAACCTTTCTCTCAGAACTCTTCTTCACTTCGACAATTTCTTTCGGAGGCTTAGGCATTTTTCCTCCGAGTATTTCTGCGATGAAAGCGTCTCTTACTGGTTCGTAAACTAGTTTGTAAAATTTCTGGGGATCTTCAAGAACTTCCTTTGGAAATTGCTTTACATACTCTATTGCTTTTTCCCATGCCTCCTTAGGGTTCATTATTTTAGCTATTCTCCAAGTAACTTCTCTATCAAAATCTGTTGGCTTCTGCTCAACACCACCTATCATATAGTATCCTGACTTACTAATTTCAACACATTCACCTAAAACCTCAATGAAACCTTCAGGACACTTAGTTTTCCCTACGCCTTGTGATTTCAGTTTTCTAAGTGTTTCCTCTATTTTGATGGTGCTTGGAAACCTTCTTCTTGGTCCATGGTGTTTTGCCCAAGCGTAAAATATTGCTCTGTTTAGTCCGAAGCTCTTGGCTTTAACTTGGTCTCCGTGGAGAACATAGTGTCTTGCTGCTTGAAGTAAAGCCATAACCTGAAATCTACCTACTCCAGCAAGTTTAACTTTCTTTTCGCCCAAAACCTAAGCACCGATAATCTGTAATATGTTGCCTCTACGTTTAACTCTTCCTCCCCTTCTAAAACCTCCTCCTCTCTAACATATTTTTCTAAGACATCTGTTGCGCTAAGAAACGTTAACGTAGCAACATAAACTGCTGATGGCAGTAGAATTCTTGCTAAACCCAAATGTTTAATGATGAGGGAAACCAACCTGGGATCTACAGCTAGAAGTGTAATGAAAGGAAATACTAGGAAAAATATTAGGAAAACCCCGCCCGAAGCTAAGGCTGCAAGAACAGGTTTTAAACCAAACTTCTTGATGAAGTAGTCTTCTAAAGAACCGAAAATAGCACCTATAACAACCATTTGTATGAGGTAAAGTATTGGGGAAAACATTAAGATATAGCTAACAATGCTTTTTACGTAAGAGAATGTTTCCGGGGGAATGTTTCCTTCGAGACTTATTAGTTCGTCAATAAGTTTCATTAACTCCTCCCGTCCAAGATAAACAACAATTCCCGCTACAATTCCTGAAACAGCTCCCGAAATTAAGCCGTAAACAACATATTTGCTTTCAACCATTAGCTATTCACATCCAATGTTTTTGAATAATTGTTAAATACGATATTACTATACTATTGGCTTAAAGGAGGTTTAAATATTTGTCTTCGGAATCACTACTGATAATCCCCGTAGTATTGGCAATACTACCTAGCTTATTAACGCTGGCTCTTCTCTGCAAAGTAGATTTCAGAAAATGGGTTTTAGCCATACTTGGAGGAGGAGGTTGGCTCATAGCGTTAATTGCTAGGCTAGGACTTCTGGCATTCATTTCCAAAACAGTTGAAGAATACCTAGTCGCTGGATTATCATCATCTATCCTAGCGGGTCTTTTTGAAGAAACTGTAAGATATCTTCTTATCAAACATGTTTTTAGGAAGAATGAAGTATGGTCCTCTAAACACTTAGCTTCATTTGGTCTTGGATGGGGGCTTATTGAGGCTATTCTAATATATGTTTCACAAGCCCTCTATCTCGGATATGTTCTTCAAGTAGAATGGTTTAACCTAGTTCCGGGCGCTATCGAGAGAAACATTGCAGTGCTTTTCCATGTAGCACTAACTTTCCTCATAGCTTACATTATCAGAAGAGGTAAGTTCATGTTTATTCTCGTTCCGATAACGTTACATGCTGTCTCCAACATTTATGCTGTATTAGTATTTAACTTCGTTAAAAACCCATGGTTTACGGAACTTCTTATCTTACTTGTTCTCGTACCCGTATCAGCAATAATAATTTTAGCTACTGCACCTAAGAAACATGTTGTTTCCTAAGTTTCTCCTTAACCTTACCGTAAAATTCTCCCGAAGGAAATGCTTTACCGCATTTAGGACATATTAGTAGTGGTGGTCTTTCCCTTCCTTCCTCCATAGGCTTAAACAATGCTACATTAACAACTGCTTCGTAAAGTAAGTAGTAGTCTTTAGGTTCTCCTTCGAAACCGCAGTATGGACACTTAATTTTCATCCCTTTATTCCCCCTTATGAGAAGCCTATGAGCCTTGATCTTGGAAGTTCTACTTCACCTAAAAAGTACTTTGCAATGTTTATGATCTTACTATAAAGGGTCATAGCATCAGTATTTGACGAAGTGTAAGCTGATTCATCATATATTTCGAAGAAGTACTCATTGTTATCGTCTGTTTCAAGCCTTAAATAAACCATTTCAAGAAATTGTCCTTCATAAAGGAGCTTTCCGCGAGCTAAACTAATGCTTCTCACTTTCTCATTTAATGCTTCTTCAAAATGCTTCTTAGCTTCGCTAACATCTAATTCGCTAATTTTCCTTCTTAACTCGCCAATCTCCTTTCTGCTGAACTGAACTACACCATAGCATCGTTTTAGGTCGTCGAAAAAGTATATGCTTAGCTTCAGATTTTAACACCAAGCTATATATTGTTTAGCGTTACAAATAGGTTTATATGGTTTGTAACTAGTTTAACCGAAACTTCACTTATAACCTAGAATGCGTATTATAATAGTAAGTGGGGAGAGCGGAAATGATATTCTTTAGAAGATCTAAAGAAATACATCCCCTAAGAACGTTGGGGATAATGAAGGAATACCCATCATTTAACGTAGTAAGTTCGTCCTTTAAACATAATGAGAGAATACCTGTCCAGTATACCTGCGATGGTCCAGATATTTCACCTCATCTAAGGTGGGAGAATCCTCCTGCACAGATTGAAGAGCAAGCCTTAATAATGTATGATCCTGACGCGCCAATAGGAATATTCTATCACTGGCTTCTATATGGGATGAAACCCGACTTAAGAGAATTGCCGGAGAACATACCTAAACAGGCAATGACAGACTATGGAGTACAAGGAGTTAACGATTTTGGTAGAGTAGGCTACGGCGGTCCATGCCCTCCTCCAGGTAGGCCTCATAGGTATGTTTTCCTAATACTTGGCTTAGATAGGAAGCTTGATTTACCAGCAGGTCTTAGGCCAAGACAGCTTCTCAACGCTGTAAAAGACCATATAGTTGCTTACGGAGCAATAATAGGGCTTTATGGTAGGTGAAATAGGGTTTTTAAGGTATGAGAAGTTTTCCTCTATCCATAATTTTTTCTCCATCAAGATAAACTGTTGGTTTCCTAACTAGCACATCCAAGTGTATTCCTGCTTTAATTTTACCTCCGAAAGTACTATTATCTCCAAAGGCGAAATGAACAGTTCCGTATGCTTTCTCATCCTCTAGAATATTCCCGGATATTCTGGCTTGAGCGTTGGTTCCAATACCAAACTCTGCAAGGTTAAAAGCTTCTCTTAAACCTACGGATTCAAGAGTTTTCTTAAGCATTAAAGCCTCTTTCCCGTAGAATTCTTCAGCAAACCCTTTTCTAACAGTAATTTTCACTGGTTCACTAACTAACCCTATAGAAGCTATTGACCCATCAACAATGATCACCCCTTCAGCAGTCCCTTCAACGGGGGCTATAAATGCTTCTCCAGCCGGAAGATTGCCGAAAGACCCTGGTTTATCGTATATTCCCGTGTCTGCCTTAGCTCGCCTATGTTCAAGTGAGAATTTAATGTCCGTTCCGGCTTCCGAAATAACATGTGCTTCAGATGCTTTAGAAAGAACATCAGCTAAAATGCTGCTTAGCAGTAGCTTGTTTTACATTATTTTTAGTTATTTCTGAATACTTTTAATTACTTTCCTCCAACACTTAACACTATGACTTCCACTTTTCTCTCATGAAGTTTCTTTAGTTTTTCCTGATATACTTTGGGCGGATATATTAAGTACTTTTCACCTGATTTTTATTAGTGAGTACCCGATGAGGGCGTCTATCACCCGATTAGCTCGGGTGATGCCTGAGGGAGCGTACCGTGGGGCTTTGAAAGCGGGTGCAGAAGTTGTGAAAGAAGACATCAACGACTTGCTGTGGGACTTAAACCTGTACAGGTATGCTCTCCAGAAAGCTGTTGATGCTTTGTGGGGACTGAATAAGGTGCCGAAGAAGAGCCAAGCACATCAATTGCTGTATCTATTGCTTAGAAGCTACGGTTTTAGAGCACACATAGTTAGGAACATCTACTCAACAGCGTTAGCATTAGTAAAGTCCGCCAAGGAAAACAATGGCTCTAAGCCTATCGTAAAGAAGATGAGTGCTAGGTTTGATTACCAAGACTCTAGGGTTGATATAGATAATCACGTTGTAAAAGTTATTCTCAGAAATAGATGGTACACGCTAAGGATTGTTCATAGAATGGAGTACATAGAGAAGTTCAAGAGCCAGAGGTGGAAAGAGGTTCACGTAAAGTACTGTAACGGGAAACTCTACGTGAGCATAGTGTTTGAGGTTAAGTACTCTCCCCGCACTCCCAGAGGCGCGGTAGCACTTGATATCAATCTAAAACAAGTAGTAGATTGTGATGGAGCTAGTATTAGGAGGTACAGGACAAGGTTTATTGATGCTCTAAGTAAGAAAGCTAGGGCTGAAGAGTTACAGAGGAGGTATCCGAAGAGGTGGAGGTATAACAACAGAATCCTCAGCATAATCAAACCGCTCCACAGGAAAGCTAGGAATATCGTGGTTGATTGGTGTAGAAAGTTTGCTAAGAAACTAATTCTCAAAGCTGAAAAGTATGGCCATGCAATTGCTCTAGAGGATTTGAAGTATTTACGTAGAAATGCTGTTAAGAATGAAGATAGAGTCGTTTGGAAGCTATCTATGTTTGCTTACAGGAAGCTTCAAGAGACAGTAGTATCAAAAGCTATTGAGTATGGTGTTCCTGTAGTCCTCGTAAATCCGAGAAACACTTCAACTATATGTCCTAGATGTGGAGCTAGACTAAACTACAACCATAGATTAGCGTCTTGCGGAAAATGCGGGTTCATAGCTGATAGGGACGTCGTTGGAGCCATGAATATCTGGTTGGGAGCTTTACATGCGTATGCGGAGGAGCACGGGTCTCCCCTAAGTGCCTCCGCAATGAAGGGTGAAACCAGACGGAGCGGGGGAACAAGAAATGAGGGGATGAAGAAAGTAATCAAAAATATTCAAAAGTGATTAAAAGTAACATTCAGACCCGAACCCTGCTTGGAAAAGTGCTTCACCTATTTTCCTCCTAGACAAATCAGTTATTATTACGAGGTTTTCTTCGGGTTTAACTGCTAAGTTGTTTTCAATACCATCATGGAGGTTTCATAAAGCGTGTTAATCAATAATGTTCATCCCTTAATGGAGTAACTATATTCTCCTTCTAATTTATTTGGGAAATACTTTTTAACTGAACGCTACATTTTAACTAAGGTAATGTGAGAGGTTTAGAGTGGTCTTGGGGAAAGTACCTGAGCTTAAACCGACGCCTCTAATTAGAGTTAGGAATGTTGAGAAGATTTTCAGAATAAGAGAGGTTTATCTAAAGTATGAAGGTGTGAACCCTACTGGAACACATAAGGATAGATTAGCTAGAGAGCATGTTCTCGAAGCCCTGAGAAAAGGCTACGATACTATAACTACAGCTACCTGCGGTAACTATGGTGCATCAATAGCTTATTTTGCTAAACAAGCTGAGTTAGATGCCGTAATATATTTGCCAAGAGGATACTATGGGACAAGATTAAGGGATTTAGCTAAGTATGGTGCTAGAATAGTTTGGGTTAGAGGAACATATGAGGACGCTGTTGCTAGAAGTAGAGTTGACGCCATAGCCAATAACTGGTACAATGCTAATCCCGGAATAGAAAATAGGCCAATAAGCATTAGGGCATATTCTAAAATAGCTTTCGAAATAGTTGAGCAACTAAGTGAGGAACCAACAACACTAACAGTCCCTGTAGGTAATGGAACAACACTTACAGGTATATATCATGGACTACTAATGCTCAAGGAACAAGGAAAAATAAAGAAGCTTCCACAAATAATAGCTGTTTCAACAATACATGGAAACCCCGTGATAGTTAGTTTTCAGAAGAAGCTAAGGAAG
>Ga0180301_10004857_pt1 | contig 10360 bp, 6 predicted proteins | sample GuaBasSediGuay16_FD_121797 | JGI IMG/M metagenome (GOLD analysis project Ga0180301, IMG submission 121797) | Subseafloor sediment microbial communities from Guaymas Basin, Gulf of California, Mexico - Guay16, Core 4569-2, 12-15 cm | ecosystem: Environmental > Aquatic > Marine > Hydrothermal... | reverse complement strand
GTTGGAGCTTTTCCAAGAATAACTAGCCCAAGGGTTGTATGGGTTGGTGTCACTAAAGGTTCTGATAAGCTTAGAGAGATACATAGGCAACTTGAAGCTGGACTTAGGAAGTTAGGGATAAAGCCTGATAGTAAAGGTTTCGAACCCCATATTACAATAGCTAGGGTTAGGAGTGCAAGAAATAAGCAGAGACTCGTAAAAGTCCTTTACGAACTTGAAGATGTAGAAGTAGGGAAGATGGTGGTGACAAATATTAGGCTTAAGCAAAGCATTCTCACATTCAAAGGGCCAATATATAAGACGTTAAGGGAAGTTAAACTTGGGTAGGGAAGAAGCTCTTGAAGCAGAAGTTTTAAGGAAAATTAAACCTAAACCTGAAGAGTATGTTAAGGTAAAGAATGTTTATGAGAAAATAAAGGAGTTACTTGAAGCGGCCTTAGAGAGGGAAGGTATCGATGCTGAAATAGAGCTTGAAGGTTCTGTAGCTAAAGACACATGGATTTCAGGTGACGTAGATTTAGATGTTTTCGTTCTTTATCCTAAAGATTTAGGTAGGGAATGGTTGAAGACACATGGTTTCAGGATAATTCTAGAAGCAACCAAAGATCTTCCCCAAACCATAGCTTACGCTGAACACCCATACGTTAAAGTTACTATGGATAACATTAATGTAGATGTGGTTCCTGCTTTCAAGCTAAAGGATCCCTTAGAAGCAGAGACTGTTGTTGATAGAACACCATTCCATACAAGATATGTTATTTCGAAGCTTGGTGAAAAGCAGAAAGATGAGGTGAGGCTTCTCAAGAAGTTTATGAAGACAATAGGTGTTTATGGAGCTGAAATAAAGGTTTCCGGTTTTTCAGGGTACCTTGTTGAACTATTAGTTATTTACTATGGTAGCTTCAAGAGGGTTTTAGAAGCTGCCTCTGAAACGTGGAAACCTGGAGTAGTGATTGATGTTGAAAGGTATTTTAGAAAGAAGGATTTACCGAAAATAACTAGGAAATTCCAAAACCAACCATTAATAGTTATTGACCCTGTAGATTATAGGAGAAACGTTGCAGCAGCAGTGTCCCCTAAGTCTATGGCCACTTTTATCGCAGCATCTAAAACATATTTGAGAAATCCTTCAGAATTGTTTTTCTTTAAAGTTGAAGCTAAGCCTACGTTAGCTGAGGTAATGGAGCTTATTTCGTCTAAACCTTACGATTACGTATTCGTACTATTTCCTATACCTAAGAAGCCTCCGGATATTCTATGGGGCTTTCTTAGGAGAAGTATTAGAGGTGTTAGGTCTTTGCTTGAAAAATTCGGGTTTAACGTGTTAGACTACGATGTCTGGTGTGACGAGAGGAAGTATGGGATTTTCGTTTTTGAACTTGAATCCGAGAAAATAAGCGATTTCGTGAAGTCAGAGGGACCTTTAGTATTTTCCGAACCTAATTCATCAAGGTTTTTAAGCAAATATGTAGATTCGGAACTAACTATTGCAGGTCCTTGGATTGAAGATTTTAAATGGGTTGTTATACGTAAGAGAAAGTTTAGTAGGGCAAGTAGCCTTTTGAAGGAGAGATTGTTAGAGCATGGTGTAAGCCATGTTCTCCAAGAGCATCTGAGGAAAACATGGTTCAAAGTGTTGTTAAAAGATGATTTAAAATACATTGTTGAAATGGTAGGCGATGATTTCCTCAGTTTCTTACGTAGTTTTGTGAGGAAGAAACCGGAATGGTTAAGAATTTAAGTGGAGACCTTCGCCATATACTCTGTTATCCTACTCCTACTGATGAATGTTTCAATACTAGAGTTCTAGAGCTTAGTAGATTAAATGTTGCGTTAATAATACCGTATGGACACGTATTTCTTAAGGGAAAAATTAAGGTTTTAGGCAAAGGATATGCTAGCATAGTTGTTAAAGCGGTAGATCTCGAAGATAATGTTGTTGCACTTAAAATACGTAGAGTTGATTCTCGAAGATCCTCACTTATCCATGAGGCCGAAAATCTCGCTCTAGCAAATACGGTGAATGTTGGACCAAGACTTCTAGGGTTCACAGAGAACATAATCATGTACGAATATATTGATGGCATCAAGCTTAAAGAGTTTATTGAAGGTGCAAGCGAAAACCATATCATAAAAATGGTTTCCGACCTATTTAGACAGTGCTTTAGACTTGACATGATAGGCTTAGATCATGGAGAGCTTTCTAGACCATATAGTCACATACTGGTTAGGAAACCTCATAAACCATACATTATAGATTTTGAATCCTCAAGCGTTTTGAGAAAGCCTTCAAATTTAACATCAATTATAAGCTCGTTAATTATAAAGGAAGGTTCCTTACAGCAAAAACTAAGAGTTGTTTTAGGGGTCTCGAACAAACAATCACTGATTGAAGCCTTAAGGGAGTATAAGAGAAACATTGGTCCAAGAACGTTTCTTAAAATACTTAAGCTACTGAATTTGGCTTAAATGTGGAAGGGGTTTGGTGGGGCCGCGGGGATTTGAACCCCGGACCACGGGCGCTCCGGGGCCGTCTACGGGGATTTCCTCCCCAGGCCCGCATCCTTCCAGGCTAGACGACGGCCCCTAGTCTAAAGTAACTACACGCTAGCGTTATTAAATCCTTATTCTCTCTTCCTAATTTTACTGAGAGATGGCGGAGTCCATAGCAGCCATGCTGGTATTTTCTTTAGTAGTTCATATGCTTCCTCCCACGAATCTAGCCCTAGTTTTTCGGCTAACTCCTCTAGAGTCATTTGTGTTCTAGCATACTCTCTCAAAATGTTTAATGTGTCTTCTGAAATTATGATCTCCTTATCACCAACCTGGATTTTTATTTCCTCTGCAAGTTTCGACTTCGTACTCATACTATATCGCCTTGAGAAAATAGTTAGCACTAGGTATTTAAGAGTTTATGGAAGATATGGTATTTGGGGTTAAACGGGATGCCTGAAGTTTCTACTGGAATTATACGCTTAAAATATGTCGTAGACAAGATTAAAAGGGAACTTCTAGTAGAAGGTTATGATCCTTCTGCAATTGGTGAAGCTATTTCTGAGCTTGAAAAGCTAGTTAAGGAGAAAATGCTAGAGAGGGGATTAACAGACGAGGATGTTGTTGAGGTTTCTCTGGAATACGATGTTTCAGATGGTAAAATAGCTTGGAAAGCTGAAACATTAAACATTGTAGTTTATAAGCCTATTGAAGAATTAGCTAGCGTGAAAAAGGAGCTAGAAGAACTTAAAAGTAGAAACAAAGAGCTAGAAGAGAAAATAACACGTATGAAGGAGTTTCTGAAGGAAATAGGTGATAAAGTTTCTAAAATGTTAAGTGAAATTTAAAGTTCCCAATATTTTTTGAACACCTTTCTACTCTTTTCAATATAGCTTCTTACCCTTCCTATGCTTTCTTCATATGCTACAGTTTCAGTATAGAGAGGCTTACTGAAGTATGGTGCCAATATTAAATTCACTATTGCTTTAGGTAGGTAGTTTAGGGAGTATCCCCCTTCAAGAACTGCTAACGCACCGTCAGCCACCTTAAGCTCATTAAATATGAGTCTACCTATTTTCCAGTATCCTGAAAGTGTTATGTTTAAGTCTGTAAGTTCATCTGTATGGTGAGTATCAAAACCTGCCGAAATAAGAAGTACTTCTGGTCTATACTGTTGAAGTATAGGTAAAGCTAGTTCCTTGAGAGCACGTAGATATCCTTTATCGGATGTGCCTGGAGGTAAAGGAATGTTTACTGTGTAACCTTCACCCTCTTTTTCACCTACCTCTTCGGGAAAGCCTGTTCCCGGAAACAGCGTTCTAGGATCTTGATGTAGCGATACGTAGAGAACTTTGCTTGTATTATAGAATATGCTCTGTGTTCCATCGCCATGGTGGGCGTCAATGTCTAATATAGCGATTCTTTTGTAGCCATAGTTTTCTATAAGGTATTTCGCAGCAATAGCTACGTTATTAAATATGCAGAATCCTTTCGCCAAGTTTCTATGAGCATGATGTCCTGGGGGTCTTATTGCTGCGAAACCTACCCTACATTCTCCTAAAATAACCTTCCTCATAGTCTTAATAGTTGTTCCAGCAGCGTAAAGTGCAACTTCATATGTTTTCTTAGAAACTATTGTGTCTAAATCTCCTAAAGGATGCCCCCCTCCTGCTTCAGCAAAGACTTTTATGAATTCAACATATTCTGGGTCATGAACAAGCTCTACGACATCTCTTGACGTTTTCTCAGGTTCAACTATCTTAAACATATCAAGGTATTTGAAAGCTCTTAGGAAATTCATTATTGCATCTATTCTCTTAGGATTTTCGGGATGATAATCCGATGTAATATGTTGTTTGAAAATCTCTCCTATGGCAAAGCATACTTTCTCTACCATGAGCTTGAACCCTCGGAGTAGGATTTTAGATTTTAAAACATTTATATAGGTTTATGTCAAATATTTCTCCACGGTACGATATTTATGCAATTAGATAAAGTTTCAAAATATGTTACAAAAAATGTAAGTAAAAGTTTGAAAGTAGCGTTGGAATATGAAAAGTACGTTACGAAAGGCTATGCTTTCAAATATTTTCCACTAGCTCTTTCAAAAGCAAAGGGTGCTAAAATATGGGACCTTGACGGTAATGAGTACATAGATTTCCTATCAAGTGCTGCGGTTTACAATGTGGGTCACAGTAATGATGAAGTTATTGAGGCTATGAAGAAGCAGCTTGAAAAATATCTTCACTACTGTATGTACATTTATCATGAACCCGCTGTTGAGTTAGCTAAATTACTTGTAGAAATAGTTCCCGGAAACTTCACTAAGAAAGTTGCTTTTGGTTTAAGCGGATCCGACGCTAACGACACTGCAGTTAAGGCGGCACTTCTCTACACTGGACGTAGGAATATAGCCTCATATACGTACTCATATCATGGAACAACATATCTAGCATTGTCAATGTCCGGCTCATTTAGCCCTAAACTAAGAAATAGGTTAAACGCTTTACCTAACGTGTACTTCTTTGAATACCCCGACACATATCGTAAACCCTACGATATGAGCGATGAGGAACTTGGAGAATACTATCTAGGATTAATAGAGGACTTCTTTAGGAAAAATGTTGCAGGAGAATCTTTCGCTGCCTTCATGTTCGAACCTGTGCAAGGCGATGGAGGAGTTCTTGTTCCGCCGAAAAACTACGTTCAGGGTCTAAGGAAGCTTACGGAGGAGTACGGAATAGTCTTCATAGATGATGAGGTTCAAACGGGCATTGCTAGAACAGGTAAAATGTTCGCAATCGAACATTTCGATGTTGTACCTGACATTATGGTTGTAGGTAAGGCTGTTGGAGGAGGAATGCCTGTCTCGGCGGTAGTAGGTAGAGCAGAAATTCTCGATTCAGCAGATCCACAAACATATTTCCTCACATCAGGTGCCAATGCTGTTTCAGCGGTAGCGGCAATAGCTACAATAAACTATGTTAGGAAGAACAGACTTGACGAAAGAGCTCGTGAATTAGGCGAATATGCTAAGAAGAGGTTCTTAGAACTTCAGGATAAATATGAGATAGTAGGTGATGTTAGAGGTTTAGGTTTGCTCTTAGGCGTAGACATCGTTAAGAGCAAGGACACCAAGGAGCCTGATAGGAAAACGGCGATTAAGATTATTTGGAGAGCTTGGGAGAAAGGATTACTAATGATGACTTATGGAAAATATGGAAACGTATTAAGAATTGCACCACCACTAGTTATAACTAAGGAGGAACTCGATAAAGCAATAGATATAATAGATGAAGCAATTAAGGACGTCTTAGCTGGAAAAGTTAGTGATGAAGTAATATCGCTTTTACGCGCTTGGGAGTAAAAACAATATTATTTTTCTTTTACGCATCTCTATATCAGTCTAGCTATTTTGCCTTCCCTCGGCATGTAGATTTGTCCTTCTCTTCTCAGTGTCTCTATGATTTCTTCTGTGTCTCTCTCACTTATTCCCTCTTTCTTAGCTTCCTCTATTACATCTCTTAGATTAACTTGTGTTCCTGGAACCCCTCCTTCCAGTCTCTCTATGATGTTCATGATCTTCAGCATTTTCTTTCTTAAACTTAGAGGCTTACCGGTCATTATAATGTCTATGTCTATTTCTCCTGTTTCAATATCTATGCCTACGTCCTTAAAGCTTCGAACCATCAAGTCTATTGCTGCCTTTGCGTCTTCAGCTGTTACAATGTTACTTAATGCCATTTTGGCATGTGCTTCAGCTAGTCTTACTAAAGCCTCGAGCTGTCTTGGAGTTATTGGAACTGCTACTTCAGCGCTTGTTGCTGCTTTAGCTCTTAACGATACGAAGAAGTCCTTTATTATTTTTACAGCTTCGTCTGAAAGTTTAGGTTTGACATATTTTCTAGCATAGCCGATGTATTTTCTTAGAAGTTCCGGATCTATTGGTGGCTTTATTTTCTCTGTTCTCTTATGAACCATGAGTATATGCTCTGCCATTTCTTCATCTCTTTCCGGAGCAGGCTCGTCGACCATAACAAACATGAGATCAAATCTTGAAAGAATTGTTGGAGGCAAATTAATGTTATGCAGAAATCCTCTTTCACGAATATATCTGCCAAGAACAGGGTTTCCAGCAGCTAAAATCGAAGCTCTAGCATTAAGCTTAGCGACAATACCAGCCTTTGCTATACTTATAGTGTTGTGTAATATAAGTCCATGCGATACAAACGTGTGGTTCGGTTCAACTGTTACATCATATACCCATTCTGAGTCTTTGTTCTCTACTTCCTCAACCGCTTTAACTCTTAAGAACATTATATTTCCGTAAGCTAAACTTTTTATTTCATTAACTATTTCCTCTATTTTCTTAAGCTTATTAATAGCCTGCATTATGAGTGTTCTAATTACTTCCTTATCCTTCTTGATAATTAGCCTATACCTTAATGTTGAATATGGTATTCCCATTTTTACCGAAAGTTCTCTTAAAGAAACGAACTTTCTTATCATAGTTAAATCGTTTCTTTCCACGGCTCTTCTAATAGCCTTCAGTTTGTTCTCAATAAGCTGAATGTATTTACAAACTTTCTCTCTATGAATAGTTGCTTTTCTTTTAACTATATTCGTAACATATCCGTCATTTAAATTTAGCTCGTTAAGAACTTCTCTTAGTTTTCTAGCTACCTCAAAAGGCATAGGATCTCTATAATTTAATTTCCTTTGCGATTTTGAAAGTAACTTTAAAACCCTATTGTAGCGGGGATCGTCGTGGATTATTGTTGCAAATCTTTCTATATCATCAGTTCCGTGAATTACTACTTTATAGTATTCTCTGCCCTTAATTTTTTCTGCATATATGTACGAACGTATCTTAAGGGTAAGAAGTAAGTCTTGTAAATCTTCAGCAAACTTTCTTGAAGAAGTTCTAAACCCAACCCTATATTTATCAACAAATCCGTCTCCTTTAAAGTAAGCATTTAGGAAAGCCTTCTTCGCTTCTTCGCTCATAACAAATATTAGCGAAGGTATTCTTCTTAGGGTTGAGGGTCTTTTACGTTGGTTATCTTTGGGAGGAACAATTTCAGGTAAGAGTTTAGTTATTTTATCGTAAAGGCCTTTTGAAAGAGTTCTTATAATATATAAAGTTCTTTTTCTTCCTTTACTGCTTATCTGAATAGTGTATTTGATGTTTAGCTTTTCTAATATTTCCTTAAATTCTTCTATGAGTGCGGTATTCGTGTTAGCAAAGCCTATTTCGTAATAACCTCTCTTCTCATTAGAATACACAAATCCATCTGACAATATATACCCTATAAATTTAGCTAGTGTTTCCGGAGCTTTTGTGCGAAACTCTATCAATGCTCTTGATAAAAGGTCATTATTTGATAGCTTTTCTGGATAGTAACGTATGCTTGGAACAAGCATTCCAGGTTTTACATTATCTGCTCTAATAGTTATGATTTTACCGTTATTCCATATGAATATAGGATGTTCTGGGGTAACAATTATCGTTCTTCCATTGTTGTATGTGATCTTTATGAATTTTCTAGGTGCTTTATGTCTACTGACCCTATTCGCCTTTATCTTCACTATGTTCTTACTTATGAAGTCATAGGATAGTATTTCAATATTGTTTACAGGTAAGATTTCGGTTTCTACGCCGCTTATTACCCTATCCTTATTATTAGCAATAAGTCTGTCCACAAGTTCACCTATCTTAACCTTTCTTCCATTTGCTAGTAGTAATTCGAAATCTTTATGATAACTCTGCTGCTCCATTGCTTCGTGAATTGCTACTCTATCCTCGGCCCTCATTTTGTCAATTTCATCAATGCAAACAATTCCCCCATCGCCCAGAACTAATGCTCCAGCTTCGAGATAGTATTCACCAGTGCTTTTGTCTCTTAAAACAGCTGCTGTTAATCCTGCAGCCGTTGTTCCCTTGCCTGAAGTATAAATTCCCCTAGGAGCTATTCTAGCAACATACTGTAATAGTTGGCTATTGTGTAGGAATAGTAGACCTAAACCTCCGACAAAGTTTTCGTAACCTTCTACGGAGACATCATAAACATGCTCGTTATGGTTAGGTTCTATTTTACAAATATCAACTTCCTCTATAGATTCTATGACATCCCACGTAATAGTGGTGTTATTGATTATAGAGTCTAATTTGTTAAGTGTAGTAAATGTTTGTTTTTCTAAACTTTCACTTCCTATACTCTGGTATTTCTTGGCTAATTCACTTAGCTTATTTAACACTTTATAGGCATAGTTTCTTCCTACATATCCTCTGTAAACCTTCCCTCTAACTTCTCCTGCGAAATTCCTATAGCCTCTCTTTCTACTATTTAACTTTAAAAGCGATAACACCTTAATTACAGTTGAAGTCATAGGGACTTTATCGATGACCGTATTTCCATTAACGTATGTATGTTTTAATTTTTCTTGTTTAACAGGATCTATTAAGCGCATTAACCTTATGATGTTTGTGTCAGGAACGTATATTCTGAAGTAGCGGATATTCCTATCCCTATACTTTAGAGAACAGTATCTTATTGTGTGGTTTAATCCTAAAATTGCCAGTAGGACAGATATGTCATGAGCAAGATTTTCACTTATCGTGGATATCGTAATTTCCCCCTTCCAATACCTGGATTTTTTAATCCCTGACGGGATTATAGAGCCATCACTTTCTATGAGCCCAGAGATTAGGCCTTTAATGAATGCTATGGGGGCGTTAAAGGCCATCTGAGGTATTCTCTTATATCTTGATAATAATCCCTTGGTTCTTTTTTCTCTCGAAATTTTCGTAAAGCAGTTACGTTTTATCCAGTCAATGAATTCTTCATCGGTTATAATTAGTCTATATTGCTTTCTGTCCCTACCATTTCTCTCATATACTTTAGGAGATAATTTTAACCTGTACTGAACTACTCTCTTTAAATATTCTATGACCTCCTTATTTGTAGAAACTATTTCTATTCTTTCACCTGATGTTACTTTAGAGACTGTTCCATCTCCTAGGAAGAACCCTATTAGGTATCCGAAGTCCCAATCAAGTTTTATATTCTGGTTTCCAACTTTTACACTATTTACTATGTTTCTTCTAAATGGAGCCAGATTCTTAAGTATCGGTAATAGGACTCTTTTCTCTAAAGCTTTAGCAGGTTTAATAGGAATTAAAGTTGCTGAGTCTTTATCGAAACCTATTAAACTATGATCCTTAGTTACTATTACCCTTCTACCATGCTTTGTCTTGATCACTACAACTTTTCTAGGCGCTTTATGTCTTATTAATGCTTTAATGGGCTTTATTTCGGGCTTTAAAGTAACTGGTGAAATAGCTATCGTGTAAAGCTTTACACCTACCTTGTCAAGTAAAAGCTCTTCAGTTTCTCCTTGAGTAACGACTTTATCTCTATATTTCCCCATGTATTCATCTACTATTTCACCTATTGGTCTAAAGCTTATTAGCCCATTTTCATCTAAAACTAGTATTCGTTCACTGTAAACTAAGCTCTTAGCTGTGCCGGGGTCCCCTACGAGCAGTACGTGTATGTCTCCTCTTATTCTTGTTCCATCACGTAGCTCTTTGGGTACTCCTCCGAAGAGAAGTAGCGCTATTGCTTTCTTTATGTGCTCGTAACCGTAAATTGCTGGTGCCACCGAATTTATTATCTTCTCTCTTATTTTGGGGTCTCTTGCTAGTTCCAAAATTTTTCTTTCGTCCTCCTTAGAGATCTCCAGTTCCTCTAGAACTTTTTGTGAAACTTCTACGTTGTTTGCTTCAATTCTCATTTCGAAGGTTAGCTTACTTCCCTTCTTAACGGATCTTTCACCCTTGATTGTAAGAATTCCCACTATTGTT
>Ga0180301_10004856_pt1 | contig 10361 bp, 12 predicted proteins | sample GuaBasSediGuay16_FD_121797 | JGI IMG/M metagenome (GOLD analysis project Ga0180301, IMG submission 121797) | Subseafloor sediment microbial communities from Guaymas Basin, Gulf of California, Mexico - Guay16, Core 4569-2, 12-15 cm | ecosystem: Environmental > Aquatic > Marine > Hydrothermal... | reverse complement strand
GCTCATAAGAATCATGGAAGAGGATGCGTGGAATGATAGTCTCCATCATCGGCGCGGGGGCGATTGGAAGCGCGGTTGCAAGAAGCTTGATTGAAAGTCACATTGTTGACGGTGTAATCGCATCGAGAAGACGCGTTGAAAAGATCAGAGAACTCGAGAAGATAGGTATCCAAGTAACGAACGATAACAGGAAAGCCGCGGAAGAGGCTGACATCATCATTATATGCGTTAAACCGAAAGACGTCGAAAATGTCCTCAGAGAGATACGAGACGAGATAAAGGGAAAACTGGTGATCTCAATGGCGGCTGCAGTAAGCCTCGACTTCTTGAAGAAGACGGCTCCCAAAGCCAAGTTTGTAAGGGTAATGCCCAACCTAGCGATACTTGTTCAAGAGTCCTTCTCAGCCTACTGTGCGGACAAGAATGTCTCCAGCGGAGAAAAGGCCGAAGTTGAGAAGATCCTGAAGGCTCTCGGAGACTACGCTGAGATCGATGAGAGAATGATGGATGTTATCACCGCGCTGAGCGGATGTGCCCCAGGATACCTCTCATTCATAATGAAAGCCATCATCGAGGCTTGCATAAAGGAGGGGTTGCCAGAAAACATTGCATTAGCTGCTTCCGCTCAATCCATGATCGGAACGGGAAGGCTTCTCTTGGAAGGAGCTCTCTCCATATCTGAGCTCATAAAGAGAGTTACAACTCCAGGAGGGGTCACTGAAGAGGAGCTTAGGGAGATGGAGAAAAACCAAGTGGCGAGAAGCATTGAATCCGCAATAAAGGCTGGGATAACAAAATCTAGAAGGATCTCTGAAGAGCTTAATCGTTCAATCTGCTCGTCATGACGATCCCGTTTGCTCATCATCCTTGATCCTATCGGTCTTCGCGAGATCCCTCAGCCTCTCAACGCCCTTAATCTCCTTTATGTAACTGGCAACGCTTTTCGGTAGAAGGGCCTCCCAGCTTATGCCCTTAAGCATCTTGTTTCTAATCTCGGTTGCTGAGCATTCAGCCCGTCTATAAAAGGGGATGTTTTTCACTGTGAATCCTGCCTCTATGAAGAGCCTCCGCGTCAAAGGTTCATTCGAGTAGACAACATCGAACTTCGGCACTAAAGAGCAGACATGTGAGACCCATATTCCATGTATCTCTAAATCGGGTACTGGCACGACATAGTATCTCGCGGGGTCTATGCCTGCCTCGGTAAGCGCCAATCTAACCATCATCATTCTCTCCCCGGACGTGAATGGATTCTTCAATGTGTGGCTTTGAAGGGCGCTGCCTATCATTATTATGATTTCAGACGCTTCGCTAAGTATATATTTGACAGCTTCAAGATGTCCTGAATGGAAAGGCTGGAAGCGTCCTGGATATAGAGCCCTAAAATATTTCTTCTCATCAGCTAAAGAGTCCTCTGGGTTCCGCGTCTCCCTCAACCCCTTCTGCTTAGTGAGAAGAAATAAACCTTACAATTTATTGTTTTTGATTCAATCCGTCCTTTTCACCTTTTTTATCGAGATAGACAAAAAGCCTTTTTGGATTCCCATAAAATAAGAGAGCAAACTGAAAGGAACGTTTTCAGAGAAGGGAACTCAAGAATGGTTAACATATCAATTATAGGTGCCGGAAGCGTCGTATTCTCAACCAGTTTTATACGCGACCTATGCGTGACCAAGAGTCTTTGGGGCAGCAAGATCACGCTTATGGACATATCGGAAGACCGATTGAAGATGGTTCATAATCTCGCCGTCAGATACATGAAGGAGACGAAGGCCGACCTGAAAATAGAGGCGACCATGAACCGAAGAGAAGCCTTAGAGGACGCAGACTTCGTCCTTTGCACAGTGAAGGTAGGCGGCTATCAACCGATGGAGATGGAACGCCGGATCGCTGAGCGTTACGGCTATTACCGAGGTATCGGCGATAGGGTCTGCGATTATTACGGTGGATTCGGAGCTTACCATCAGCTGAAATTCTTCTTGGACCTCGCAAGAGACATGGAAGACGTATGTCCAGATGCCTGGCTGATCGAGACTGCTAATCCCGTCTTCGAAGGCACAACTCTGCTCTCTAGAGAAACTAAAATAAAGACGGTTGGGGTTTGCCATGGACATTTAGGCTATAAAGAGATAGTTGAGACTTTAGGGTTGAGCCTTGAAGAGGTCAGCGTGGAGGTAGCTGGCTTCAATCACTGCGTCTGGATGACTCACTTCTTATACAAGGGCAAAGATGCCTATCCGCTCTTAGATGAATGGATCGAGAAGAAGGCTAGGGAATACTGGAAGAGCGAGGAGTTCCTAAGGGGGCTGCCTTGGGAAACCGAGCAGATGTCCCCCGCCGCTGTGGACATGTATAGGCAATTCGGTCTCTTCCCAATTGGAGATACCGTTAGAAGCGTCTCTCCTTGGTGGTACCACATAGACTTGGAGACGAAGAAAAGATGGTTCGGTCCGACGGGTGGATTCGACTCGGAGATCGGATGGTCAATCTACCTCAAACATCGAGAAGAGAAGTTGAAAAAGATGCGGAGCCTCTATGAGGATCAATCAGCCTCATTGACGAAAGAGTTTCCTTCCGTTATGAGTGGAGAACAGCACATCCTCCTGATCGATGCGATCGCTAACGATAAGGAAAGAATTCTTCAATTGAACATCCCAAACAAAGGCGTAATATCAGGCATACCAGACGATGTGGCCGTTGAAGTTCCAACAGTTGTGAGCGGAAGAGGCGTTCAGGGAATACATATCGGCGCATTGCCTAAACGTCTCATGTTGTACGTCATGATCCCTCGAATGCTCAGAATGGAGCGAATCCTCCAAGCGTTCAAGGAAGGAGATAGGAAAAGCTTGGTCCTCATGCTCATGGATGATCCTAGAACCGAATCATATGAGAAGGCCAATGCTCTTGTCGATGAATTGCTGGCGCAGCCATGGAACGCTGAAGCGGCACAGCACTACCGATAGAAGCCTAAACAATGAAAGGAAGAATGAAGGATTATTCTAAATTAAAAAAAGAGATTACTCTGGACCCTTAAGTTTCCTTATAAGCCAGACCATCTTCTTCCCGAAGTTTCTAGCCGTAGCCATGCCCTCTTCATCTTTCGATACTTCGCCCTTCTTTCTACCGAAAGCAATATTCCAATATGTTGATCCTGGAACGATCATCCCCTGATGCATGAAGAAGAATAGCAGCTCCGCGAACGTGAAGTTCTGTCCAGCTCTCCTCGCTACGGCCATCGCCCCGCCAACCTTGTTCTCGAAGACCCTGCCCTTAGCCATCGATACGTATCCCGCCCTGTCGATTAGAGCCTTAATCTTCGGAGTTGCTGAGCTGAAGTAAACGGGCGAAGCTAGAATTATGCCGTCAGCCTCAACCATCTTCTCAAAGATCATCTGGAAATCATCCTTTATCCGGCATTCCTTAGTCTCTCTACAGGACAAGCATCCATCGCATGGGCCTACTTCTTTGTCAGCAAGCCTCAGCAGCTCAGTCTCAGCCCCTTCTTCTTCCGCGGCTTTTAGTGCTTCGGCAACGAAGAGTTCCGTGTTCCCCTTGATTCTGGGGCTTCCAACAATACCTAAAATGCGAATCATCCATGTCACCTCAATGTTGCTTTAACAAATTATGGTTTAAGTCATTTAAAATTAATTCAGTTCCGCTGGATGGCTTGATTTTCTTCTCTTGCTAATTTCGACTTTGATTGACTGTATTCGTTTCTGATAGTGATTCGTAGAGAAATAGTAAATCTTATTAGTCAAGTTATAACTTGAATATTGATCGGTGGCAAAATTGATATCACTTGCAGGTTCAGTTCTAAAGCCCAAAGGTTTAAGAACCGAGACTCTGGAAGGCATGGAAGTAACCCGTGGAACAACACTCCTGAAACGCGGCTTCGCCCACATGTTGAAGCACGGAGTCATCATGGACGTTACCAACGTGGAGCAAGCTCAAACAGCCGAGGATGCAGGCGCAGTAGCCGTTATGGTTCTAGATAAGCTCCCATACGATGTGAGAAAGGCGGGAGGCGTAGCCCGAACAGCCAGCTTAAAGGCGATCCAAGACATCCTAGACCATGTTACGATTCCAGTTATGGCTAAGTGCCGTATCGGACACACATACGAGGCGAGAGTCCTAGAAGAAGCAGGAGTCGACATGATCGATGAATCTGAAGTTCTCACTCCGGCTGATGAGAAAAGACACATCTGGAAGTGGGACTTCACGACGCCCTTCGTTAATGGGGCTAGGAATCTCGGCGAGGCGTTGCGAAGGATCGAGGAAGGAGCAGCAATGATCAGAACGAAGGGGGAGCCTGGCACTGGAAACGTGGCTGAAGCCGTCAAACACATACGCATCGTAAATGAGGAGATAAGACGCGTAAGGGCAGCCTATGAGGATGGAGACGATCAGGAATTGATTAGAATCGCTAGGGAACTCGGCGTCTCATACGAGATCGTGAAGGAAACAGGAAGATTGGGAAGGCTGCCGGTTGTGAACTTTGCGGCTGGAGGAATAGCGACGCCGGCTGATGCAGCTCTCATGATGACTCTTGGATGCGACGGCGTCTTCGTAGGGTCAGGAATCTTCAAGTCTGAGGATCCGGCTGAAAGGGCGAGAGCAATAGTCCTAGCTACGACGTTCTATGATGATCCCTCCATCGTCGCTGAGGCGCAGAGGATGATAGACGAGAAAAAATCCATGCTTGGCTTGGATGTGGAGACCTTAGAGCTCAGAATGCAGGAGAGGGGTACGGATTGAAGCATCCAACCGTAGGGGTCTTCGGCTTACAGGGCGACATCGAAGAGCATATCGCCATGACGAAGCTTGCCTTGGCCCAGATGAAGCTGAGCGGCGAAGTAATCTGGGCTAAGACCCCCAAGGACATCGAACGTGTTGATGGGCTTATAATACCCGGTGGAGAGAGCACAGTTATCGGTAGACTTGCAGATTACAATAAAACGCTAAAGGCAATCAAGGAGCGAATATACGGCGGCATGCCTGTGCTTGGGACATGCGCGGGCCTAATCATGCTCGCAAAGAAAGTCTATGACAGAGTTGTGGGGAAGATCGCGCAGCCAACATTAGGCGTAATGGATATAATGGTTGAGAGAAACGCTTTCGGAAGGCAGAAAGAATCATTCGAGGCGGATCTGAAAATTCCAGTTCTCGGGGAAGAACCGTTCAGAGGAGTATTCATAAGGGCGCCGGTCATCCGCGACGTTGGACCACAAGTCAAACCTCTATGCATGCTGAATGAAACGATCGTTGCTGTACAGCAATACAACATGATAGGCGTATCCTTCCATCCTGAACTCACAAACGACACAAGGCTTCATCAATACTTCCTAAAAATATTATCCAGCAGCTAAAAGGGTTTGTTGCGTGCTGAAAGTTTTCTGGAAGACTACCCTTTTTATGTTCCGAATCGTGCAGAGTCTGTCTGCCTATGATTCATGTTGGAGGGCCTTGTAAAGTCCAGCTTGGTACATGCGCGTCTGGGATAGAATCGGCTCTCGGCAGATAGGGTTTTATGTCTATGATTGGAGAGTCTTTAAAGGCATCCAGTCCCTTAACAGTTAATATTCTCCCTTCAACTTTAAGGAGCCTCACGACGCATAGCCCTATCGGATTAGGGCGAGAAGGACTTCTACAGGCAAAGACTCCCTTCTCAACATTCACGGCGTGCCTTCTGGGAAAAACAAGGAGGGTGCGCCGTTCTTCCTCATTGTCTCTCAGATGAAACCAGTAAAGAATTATGAGATGGGAAAACTCGTCGATCCCTCTAAGCCCGTCGCAGAACTCTTCGAATATCTCTATTTTGGCTTCTTTCTCGCTGGATTCTCTAACGCAGCCTATGAATTTGACCTCGGCTCTTCTCCTTGACATTTTTAATCACATATTATCTTCTTAAGGCTAAGTCTGCTCAAAGAGAAATTGTTTAGGATCCCAGAAATAAAAGCATATCATTAATGTTATCAACGAGTGTTGGAAGCTACCCCTTTTTCCCTCGCATAATCAGTATTCTTCCCTCTTCAGCATCTACAAAGTACGTGAAGTGCCAAGTCTTCTTGAGGAATAGCCATCTCCTCACCTTGAGTTCTCCTTCAACTACCCAAAATTTCCGTCCGTCAGCTAAGTCCGTCTCAAGCTCAGTTTTTAAGAAGTTCACTTCCATCCCGCGGCCATATCCAGCCTTAAGCTTCTCCAAAACGATGTCTTGAGCCTCTTCTGGACTTTGCACTCTAAGATTATGCACCTTAACTTTCCCTTCCACACAAAGAAATCCGAATCCTATAATTAATGATAAGAAGGCTGCCCAGTTATTTCCCTTACTCAAACATCCAAAAAAGAGATGTCTAAAAAAGGAAAGCAGCCCTATTCTCAGCGAAATCCGTGAGCTTCACCGCATTAATCTCCAAGAGTCCAGTCTTGTTGGACTAATGACTATTTTCGGCAGATTGATGTTAAGAAAATTTTTTCAACGATAAATGAGATTTCTCATGAAGCCTCAAGAACAGAATTAATAATATGGTGAGAATAGATGGGAGATGTAGGGCCTTCAGAGATAAGTTCTAGACGATTCGTCTCAGCCGACCCAAATAAATGTTCAGGATGCGGATTATGCGAATATGTCTGCTCATTAGAGAAGAACGGTTTTCCAAACCCCGCATTCTCAAGAATAAGAGTCATCCGTCTCAGTCCGCTGCTTAATGCCGCCATGACCTGTAGATTCTGCAATGACCCTCCATGCGTAACCGCCTGTTCACGAGAAGCCTTAAGACAATCTGAAAAGGGCAACTTGATAATTGTAGATGAGGAGAAATGCAACGGATGCGGATGGTGCATCCAAGCTTGCCCCTACGGCGGACTCATAATGGATCGAGAGAAGAACGTAGTTGCTGTCTGCGATCTATGCGAGGGAGAGCCGAAATGCGTAGATTTCTGCCCAGAAGAAGCGCTGGAATTAGCGTCAGATGATGAAGCCGTAGACAAGGCATGGGCCTCAGCTATAGAAAATCTGCCTAAAGAACTTGAAAGATTAAGCAACCTCATTAGGAAAAGGGAGCTCTCAGAAATATTCGTGAGTGCGGAAGAGAGAGTAAAGAAATTAGAGAGTAAACTTGAAGAATTGCCTAGGAAAAAATAAACATCGCTTTTTTATTTGCTCATCAAGCCGCGGTTGCTGATTGAACGGTGCATAAAACATCGTAACGGGCATTCGTCGTGATCACAGAGATGCTTATTGAAGCGCCAATATCCTCTAAACGTATATTGTCTGGCTGCTCGATGTAGATCACGAGGCTGTATCCGGAAGGTAACGACAGGTCGTTCGTTGCTTGGGTGAACGCGGTTGTGTTTCCAGGCGTATATTCAAAGTTGCTCCAATCATTTCCACTCGCGTTTGGACAATTCAAAACATCAGTTACAATAAGCGTTGTCCTATAGTAGTAAACTGCTGACCAAGATACATCAACCCCTCTGACTTGAAGTTTATCGATGAGAACATCTTTCCCGCCGATATTATCAACCTGAATCGCAGCGAAGGAAGTCCCATTCTCATAGACCCAGATATTCTGATTTGAGATCGTTAAGAGCTCCAGCTCAACCTGGCTTCCTATGATCTGATACGCGTACATGACGACCCCGCCGGTTAACATTACAGGGATCACTAGAAGTATCATGGTTGTAACCGGTTGACTCAAAGCTGATCTATTTCTCAAGAGGGAAATCATGAGCAATCGGCATGAGTTAGCCTAATATTATTAATAGAGTTGCGAAAAATTCTTTCGTAAGAGGCTTCATGAACTCTTTTTCTAAACAAAGATACTGTGGCATTGAAATATTATGGGTGAAACTTGTATGGCTTTTTAAGATTGTTTGGAGGGTTCATGCCTTGGAAAACCTTATATATTTGGTTGGATAATCCATCCAATACAATGAAGCCAAAAGACCTAGCAATAGCCTCAATCTTCTCATCCCTCTCCATAGTTGTTGGTTACGGAAGAGGATTGGCAATACCAATGATCCCAGGAGTCGAATTCATGTCCATCATAATCTTTGCAACTGGATTCATGTTCGGCTTAGCTGCAGGTGCGCTGAGCGGCGCCATAGCATTAACGGTTTACATGCTCGTTCCCTACCCGTTCGCACATCCTGCTGCTTGGTTGTTCACGATCTCCCCGCTGCTCCTAGTCATAATGGCTGCTTTAGGTGCAATGTTCGGTCTGGCTGGAGGAATCCTTAGACGAAGATACAGCTCCATAAACATCAATGCTAGATTCATAATGGTGATGGCTATCGCTGGTTTTGCTTTGACCTTCCTGTATGATATTCTCTCAAGCATAGGCTTCTACATCGCTTATCCTGGAATCTACGCTTCGGTTTGGGAAGCAATCTACCTCACCTTCATCCCGCTTTGGCTCCCCTACCCTCCGATCATACATACCGTTACGAACACGTTCGTGTTCGCGATAGTTGGGCCGCCGATAATCAAGGCGATAGCGGCTCTTCCAATCTCCTCAGCCGAGAAGGATTCAAGCTAAAACGTGCTTTCAATGGGCTTCAAGAATCTGATGGACCTCATAGGCTTTCTAGCAGTCCGTTTATGCAGTCCTTGACTGATTTGAGGAAGGGATGTCTTATTTCATTTGGGTTTCTTATCCTTTCAAGCCTTTCCACCCTAAAGGAGACTGGGGGATGAGGGTTCCATCCTAACCAGCTTCCAATCCTATTCGGTAATAAGCGTTCAAGCTGGATCCGTCTATGTCCAATCTTTCTTAAGGCGTCAGCTAAGGCCTGCGGCGTACCTATCATGATCGCGGAGTCCAAATCAGCTCTCGACTCAAAGAATTTTGCGATGAAATAGACGAGTCCCATTGCGAATAGTAAGTAAATGAAACCGAAGAAATAAACGAAGTACCATAAAAAGTAGACTCTCAGAAGATACTCTATGGATGAGAGGGCAAAGAGGGCGAGGGGGTCTCTCCTCTTTATGTGGCTGAGTTCATGACCTATGACTGAAAGGATCTCTTCTTCGCTTAGCTGGATGAGCAGGCCTGTTGTGATTAGGAGTAAACCGAAACGTGGACTCGGACCGGTGGCAGCTGCGTTTGGAATGATAACGTTCGATAACATTATTTTAGGTGTGGGTATTCTGAAGCGGCTTGCCGCCTCTTTTACGATGCGGTAAACGTTTATTACCCTGACAGTTATGCCCTCAGGATTGATGTCAATACCATATTCATAAAATGCCTCTTTGATAGCTTCAGCATCTAAAGGTCTGCCTATCCTTAACGTTTTATCATAGATGCTCTTCTTTATCTCCAGCATTGTCTTCCTCGGATATCTCTGCAAGATCTCTTTGAATTCATTGGGAGGGAAATGGCATTGGAGAATATAGACGTATGGAGACTGCTCTGTGATGGGCCAATCTCCCATCTGCCTAACTATTTTATGCGAAAAGATGATCATGATGAGCTGCATTCCAATGAGTGTCAATGGAAAATATAGGAGAGGCATTCCGAAGAGTTTCGTAAATATGAAAAAGACGCCGTAACTGAACGCTATAAAGATGATGAAGAAGAGCAGCATATTTCCGGTGAAAATTTGGCGGATAATCCTCCTTTTTTGTGTGGAAGCTTTCATAGCTATGCTGTCTCGTTCCGGAACCCAAACGAAGTAAAGGGTGGTTTTTCGCATCTCATCCTCGAATATTTGGACGGCGATTATCAGGTTTTCTCGTAGTTTTTTCAGAAAATTAGGCGGCGTCGTGATCGTTGGGGTCATCTTAACCTTAATCGGGTTGCTGGCTGTTATCTCAACATCGACATACCATCCCTCAGATCCGATTAAAGTAAAGGCGAGTACTTCTTCTCCGTCAATGATCCATCGTCTTACATTGGTGAAATTGTAATGCAGGGGAAGAATATACCGTTGATATATGAAATCCAGCAGATCACTGAGGCGGCTAGACGTAATCTCCGTTTGAATCAGAAACAATGATGGCTCAGCGCGAGGGATTTCCATACGTCCTTTTCACTTCAACAATTCGGCATTATTATCATTGTTACGCTCTGTTTTAACCTTTACTCTGAATCATCGATTGAATCGGTAAAAATTAAATCGCTGGCTTTTAAAAAATTCCTTTTAAGTATTACCGATAAGCTTTTTATAGGGAAAAAGAAGAACTTGATGATACGAATATTGAATTGGCGGTAGTCTATGGAACCAAGCAAGAAACCATTGAACGTCCTCATAAAGGAGATGAACGCCTACATCGGCATAGTCCTCAAGAACGGCATGGAATATAGAGGTACAATGGTCCATTGTGACAATTACATGAACATAATCTTGGAAGGAGCCTC
>Ga0180301_10004855_pt1 | contig 10363 bp, 15 predicted proteins | sample GuaBasSediGuay16_FD_121797 | JGI IMG/M metagenome (GOLD analysis project Ga0180301, IMG submission 121797) | Subseafloor sediment microbial communities from Guaymas Basin, Gulf of California, Mexico - Guay16, Core 4569-2, 12-15 cm | ecosystem: Environmental > Aquatic > Marine > Hydrothermal... | reverse complement strand
GGTAATAGCTTTTCAGTTTAATTTTTTTTAAAAAATTTCTTTAACTAAATATACTAAATTCCCTTTCAAAAGTGAGACTCGAAAGAGAATTTTTTTTAGAAAATATTTTTTGTGAGCAGCCATAACTAAAGATAGTTCTGCCACAATCATATCCTATATCGCCTGACTGTGGACATCTACGTCCAAATTGCTATACTTTGATCAACCATGGGTGAAAACCTAACAACAAGTGTCAGAAACATCTTTAATCAGGTTGCTCCTGTTTACGATTTATTAAATCACCTCTTCAGCTTAAATATAGACCGATATTGGAGGGAAAAAACCGTTTCCCGGTTTTCCTCTTTACAAAACTTGAGAGTACTCGATGTCTGTACCGGTACCGGAGATTTAGCCATAGAGTTTGCAGGGAAGAGTTTTTGCAAAGAGGTGGTAGGGGTGGATTTTTCCAAACAGATGCTTGCCGTGGCTGAAGCTAAAATTAAAAAGAAAAAACTCCAGGGTAAGATAAAGCTTGTGCAGGGGGATGTAATGCGCCTTCCTTTTCCAGATAGCAGCTTTGACCTGGTAACAATCTCTTTCGGTTTGAGAAATCTCTCCGATAGAAAGAGTGGAATAGGGGAAATAGTTAGAGTCCTCAAAAAAGATGGCATCCTGGCCATCCTGGAGTTCTCTCCGGTCCAGGATGGAGCTGTAGCTTATTTTTACAGATTTTACCTCAACACCCTTATACTCTTATCGGTAATCTGGTAAGCTCTTCCGGAGCTTACCATTATCTTGCTTCCTCGATAGGGGATTTCCCAGAGCCAGAACAGGTTAAGAAACTCATGTTCTCGGCGGGGCTTAAAGGAATTAGAGCCTTTAAGTTAACCTTCGGTATTGTGTATCTTTATCTGGGAAAGAGAGAGTAGAAAAACAACTGGTTGACTTCCTACAAACTGCTCTTATATAATCGAGTTGTGGATAAGAAAGTAAAACAAAAAGATGGTTCCATGCCTCTCCTCGACCATTTGCGGGAATTGCGGATGAGGCTTATAGTTTCGGTAATAGGCCTTACCTGTACCACCGTAGTAGCATTTATCCTCTACGATTATATAATAGAGTTTCTCTACAATCCCTTTACAGTACTTAAGGGCGATATGCCCGATAAAAACGTCCTTTTTGTAAATACAATTTTCGAAGGTTTTATAATAAAAATCAAGGTATCTGTTCTCGCCGGTCTTATTTTCTCCTTACCGCTTCATCTCTACAATATTGTAAAGTTTATTTTTCCCGGACTAACCTCGAAGGAGAAGAAGGTAATAATAATATCTCTTATATCGAGTTTTTTCCTGATCGGTTTCAGTGCCTATTACAGTTATTATAAAATAATCCCCATATCTATACGTTTTCTTACAAACCAGGGCTTTATACCCGAAAATGTAGGTCTTCTGCTTAATTTTGGAAGAAATATCTTCTATATTTTTCAATTCATTTTCGCCACACTAATAGTATTCCAGATTCCCATACTTCTGGAAGTACTTATGGTTATGGATATAGTTCAGAGGAAGACTCTGCTTAAGATAGCCAAATTTGTGGTAATCGGGATTTTTGTATTATCGGCAGCTCTCACTCCTCCCGATCCAGTTTCACAGATAAGTGTTGCCCTGCCTCTTATTCTGCTTTATTTCATCACCATCCTTATTGCAAAAGTTTTCCGATTTGGAGAAGGTTGATGTTTGGCATAGGTTTCTGGGAGATAGTCATTATAGCAGTACTGATTATAATTTTTATAAACCCGAAAGATCTGCCTTCTGTGTTCAGGAAGATCGGAGTTCTCTACAGGCAGATTAATGGATTATACCGGGATGTAAGCAAATGGGTCAATGAGATGGAGACAGAGGTAAAAAAGGAGTATTCTCTAAAGGCACTTGCAGATCCCGACCATTCCTCCCAATCAGGTGAAAATAACGGTAAAAAGGAGGAGGTGGGTAACAATGGTACCGATAAAGGGGAAACCTGAAGCATACGCTTCCAGAGATGCAGGCTGAATAAGCAAGGCGATAAAAATAAGATGATAAAAATAAGATTATAAAGAGGGGAAAAATATGGTAGGAACAACAGAGATTCTAATAATTGCGGGTGTTGTGCTTGTATTATTCGGTGGAGCGGCTATCCCAAAATTCGCCCGCTCCATCGGCAAGGCCAGACGTGAGTTTGAAAAAGGGATAAAAGAAGAAGAAGAGGATGAGAAGAAAGAAGCGGAGAGCACAAAAGACAGAGAAACCGACAAAGGCACGGAGAAATAGAGCCTTATAGTTTTATAAATCTTACTCTTGCGCTAAACCTCTTGACAAATAAGCTCCTCTTCAACTATAGTTAAGTTAACTTATCATATTCATTGGGTTTACACTTTGGCAGAAGTGCGGAGCATCTTTGTTGCTTCTTTCAATCTAAGATTTACTACAAAAAGAGTCATAAAGAATCATGAAACTACAAGGTGGATATAGGTTTAAAATTTCAGGTAGGCCGGATAATACTGTCATGAGAATAGGCGTCCCCGAAAGGCTGAGCATATCTCTTTAAAGTAACGGACTTGCCTATTCTCCCCTGGTCTCCGAGGGGCAAACTATCTCCCTGGGGGATTCTCTCGCAGAGGTTTCGATATCCGGTGGTAAGGTTTTCCTGCCATCACCGGTTACAGGCAGGGTAGCCGTCGTTGTAGAGAAGGGGGGGAGACGGAAGAATCCAAAAGCTGGGATAAACAAAGCAGCAGGGATGAAAGAGAGAGCTCTGCAGATAAGAGCATCTCTCAACAGATTGTTCTGGAACCGGATAGAAATCAAAAGGAAGAGCCTGCATATCCCTCTTACAAGCCGGAGAGGGTAACTCGTAACGAGATTTGCTCTGCTTTGGCCAGAGGAGGCATCTGGCAGCTTTTCTGGAGCTCGAGCACGGTGGGCATTCCCTCTCTGGAAGAGACGGAGCTACCTGGATCCATCGTGGTTAACGCAGTGCTCACGGAGCCTTTCCGCACCAGGGGAAGGGTGATTATAGACAACTTCCGGGAGAGGTTTGTAATGGGAGTAAAGTTTCTCCTACGCTTGCTTGCCGATTACGGAAAGGTAGAGATAATACTTACCGATGTGAAGGATCCCCTGGCCAGGAGGATGTACAAAGAGCTTGCCGGGTTTGCCTGGATTCGCCTGCATCCGGTATCTTTAAAATATCCCGTAGAAAACCCTCTGGTTCTCCGATGTGCTCTAAAGAGAGGAGATTCCCATATAAATAAAAAGGATACGGTTTGGGTAATTGACGTACAGGGGCTTGCCGCTTTAGGAGCCTGTCTGGGTGAGGGATATCCTCTGTACAGAAGGGTGGTTGCTGCAGGTGGTCCCGCACACCACCCTACCACCCATATATCGGCGCTTGTCGGTACACCACTATCTCATTTTATAAAGTAATCGGGTGGCTCCGAGGCGTCGATCGTCTTAAGGGGCGGACTAATAAAGGGCTGAAAGGTTGACCCCGTTCATGCCGCCCTGGGCTATCAGGATGATGGGCTCTCCTTTCTCCCAAGGGCGGAGAGGAGGGAGTTCTTAAGTTTTATCCGTCCAGGTTTTAAAAGAGTCTCGTTTCTACCATGTTTCGTCTCTGCGGTTACGGGAGCAAGCGATTCTCAGGTAACCGATTCGTTGAGAGGAGAGAAGCGTCCCTGTATCGCCTGCGGGATATGCGAAGAGATATGTCCGGTTGGGCTTATGCCGCAGGTTTTACACAGATATCTTTTTAGAGAAGCCTATGATGAGGCCGTTAAAGCGGGGCTCGATATCTGTGTGGATTGCTCTCTGTGTACTTACCTCTGTCCTTCAAAAATTGAACTGGCAGAACAATTCGCCGAAGCAAAAGAACAGCTTCGAAAAGAGCGTAAGGAGCTTAAAGCCGCAATGGCCGGAGAAGAGTGACATTAAAAAGGAGCCGATGCAATGAAAATCCTTTCCGGAATGCTTGAAAAAATAAAGCCTCTATTCGAGGAAGGAGGCAAACTTCACTCTTTTCATCCCGTTTTCCGGGCACTTGACAACTTTCTCTTCTCTGCCCCATACAGAACGGCGAACCCGCCTTACGGAACTTCTCAGGTTATGTCGAAGGGGCAATGATTGCTATTCTGCTGGGTAATATAACGGCTCCGATAATCGACGAGGCGGTGGTTGGATTACGAATGAGGAGATACGCAAGTGAAGGATAGCGCAAAAACTATAATTTTCGCAGCAGTACTCGGTCTTGTATGTGCTTTCCTCCTGAGTGCGGTAAGCAGATTCACGAAACCCTACAGGGAGGCAAACGAAAAGGCTGAAGAGGTAAAAAATTTTCTCGAAGCTCTTGAAGTGCCTGTAGAAAAAGATGCCGCCTCAGAGAAGCTGTTTGAGTTATTCAACAAATATATAACAATCAAAGAGTTAAAAGGATACTCCCTCTACGAATTTATACCCGAAGGGGAAGCTCGGCCCGTAGCCGTAGCTATACCTATATCCGGTGCCGGTCTGTGGGGGCACATAAATGGAGTAATAGCTTTAGAGCCCGACCTCGAGACTATCAGGGGCCTGAGATTTTATCAGCAGGAAGAGACCCCGGGGCTGTACGGGGAGATAGGCTCTCAATGGTTTCAGAAACAATTTGAAGGTAAAAAAATCGTATCCACCTCGGGAGAGCCGGGTTTCCGGATAATAAAGCCGGGGAGTGAAAACAATCCCGATCGAATACAGAATGCAGTGGACGGGATAACCGGTGCTACCATGACTTCCGATCGGGTAGAAGAGATACTGGATAGGTTTGCAAAAAACTTCCGGGAGGTGAGGGCCGACTATGTCCGATAGTAGTGTACAGGTTTCCGGAGCACCGATCATGGATACAGGAAAGGTTAGGGAAACCCTTTCCGATGGTGTATATAAGGCGAACCCCATCATGCAGCAGGTTCTCGGTATATGTTCCGCCCTGGCCGTAACCGGTCGTCTGGAGACTTCGCTGGTAATGGGCGGGGCGGTTATCTTTGTTCTGGCCATGTCAAACCTGGTAATATCTCTTTTACGTTCCCTTATTCCACGACGCATCCGTATGATAACAGAAGTAGCCATAATAGATACATTTGTGATACTGGTGGATCAGTTCCTTAAGGGGTTTTCCTGGGAGATGTCGAGGGCTCTGGTCCCCTATGTTGCTCTAATCATTACAAATTGCATCATAATGGAGCGGGCGGGAGCCTATGCTACCTTGAATCCTCCTCTGTATGCAATCATAGACGGAATAGCCAACGGAATAGGGTATGCCTTAATTCTTGCCATAATAGGGTTTTTTCAGGGAGCTTGTGGGTAACGGAACTCTCCTGGGATTCACAATACTCTCTCCAGGCTGGTACCAGACCAGCCTGCTGTTTGTGCCGGCACCGGGCGCATTTTTTACCGCAGGGTTTATCATCTGGATATTCAATACTCTGAAACCACCTTCCGAGGAGGGTAGTTAAAAGATGGATATAACGAGCGGACTTAAGATCTTTATTGCCTCAATTTTTACCAATAATATCCTTTTTGCGAGTTTTCTGGGGATGTGTTCTTTTCTGGTTTGTTCCAACCGTATAAGCACCGCCCTTGGGCTGGGGAGTGCAGTAACCTTTGTAATGTTTTTTACAACGATTATAAACTATCTCATATACTACTATATACTCGTTCCTTTGGGGCTTGAGTTTCTCTCTTTTATAATATTCATCGCAGTAATTGCAGCATTTGTGCAGTTTGTAGAAATGTTCGTTGAAAGGTTCAGCCCCGATCTCTACTATGCACTGGGGATTTTCCTCCCTCTGATTACGGTTAATTGTGCTATTCTCGGTGCTTCCCTTTTTATGGTTATACGTGAATATTCTTTTGGAGAGACGATTTTCTTCGGGCTTGGTTCCGGACTGGGATGGGCCCTGGCCATCACGCTTATGGCCGGGTTGAGAGAAAAGACGGGTTATACCAATGTGCCCAGACCGCTTCGAGGTACGGGGATTGTGATGTTGATTGCCGGTATAATCGCCATGACTTTTATGGGGTTTGCCGGAATGATGAGTGTACAATAAACAGGGACGCAGGGGTGATTTAGCGATGAATGTAATGGCGCTTGTGGTAACAACGGGAGTTTTTGTAGGTCTCTCTGTATGGTTTTTGATTGCAGAGAGGTATCTGGCAAATTACGGGAAATGTACGATCAAGCTAAACGAAGGTGATAAATTATTCGAGCTTAACGGCGGTGGTACCCTGTTATCAGCACTGTATGAGAATAAAATATTTATACCCTCGGCATTTGGGGGCAAGGGGTCATGCAGATACTGTAAGGTTACCGTAGTTGAGGGAGGCGGCCCCCTGTTACCTACAGAAACCCCCTATCTTACAAGGGCGGAGAGAATGTCCGGCGTGAGACTGGCCTGTCAGGTAAAGGTCAAGCAGGATATGGAGATAAAGATCCCGGAAGAGCTTCTCTACGTACAGGAGTTTCAGGCCAGGGTTTCCGGGGTGAAGGAGCTTACCCGCGATATAAAAGAGGTAACCTTCGAGCTCATAGAGCCTAATGAGATAAGCCATCGTCCCGGTCAGTATGTGCAGGTTCGCGCACCCGGACCCGATGGTATTGTAACAAGAGCCTATTCTATAAGTTCCCCAGTATACGAAAAAAATATCGTACAGCTCGTTGTAAGGCTGGTACCGGGAGGTATCGGTTCTACCTATATTCACAACCTGAAAGAGGGCGACCCCGTTTCTTTTACCGGTCCTTACGGAGAGTTCAGGCTCAACGAAGATCCCGAGGTGGAAAATGTCTGTGTAGGGGGAGGGGCGGGAATGGCACCCATCAGGTGTATTATATATTCCATCTTTCACAGGTGGCTCGAACGGTCGTGCTGGTTATTTTTCGGATGCAGAACCACAAAGGATATCTTTTACATGGAAAACTACGAAGAGCTTTCTAAAAAACACACCAATTTCAAGTAAATCCACGCTCTTTCCGATCCCCTCGGACCGGATGAGGAGTGGGACGGAGATACTGGGTTTATATATCTTTAGGTAGATAAGAGGCTTGAGGGAGGGAAAAACAAGAAGAGGCAGGCCTTCCTCTGTGGGCCTCCACCCATGATCTAAGCAGTTCAGGAAGTAATTAGAGAGAAGGGATTGGTAGAGGAGAATATTTTTTATGATAGATTTTAAATCACTTTGTCTTTTTGCTTTCGAAAGAAGCGTAAGACTCAATGTAGAGCAAGTCTGTCTCAACCGGGCAGGTGACTTCCGTCTTTCGCAAAATAGAAGAAAGGAGAGATGCAGAAAAGATGGCCATAGTTAGTATAGGAGATCTACTGGATCGAGCCAGCTCTTTTGAAAACAAACTGGAGAGATATTACGCTTCCATTAGGGATTGTTCCAGGGACAATGGAGTCCGTCTTCTTACCTATTATCTTGCAAGACACAGAAAACACATACAGGAAGCACTGGATAATTTCTCATCACAGGAGGTTGAGCGTATAAGAAAAATCCAGTTGAAATACGATATCGATTTTAACCCCGAAAGAGAGTTTCATTTGATGAAAACTCCTCCGGAAGAAGTGAAAGCCAGAGAGCTTCTGGAGGCAGCGGTAGCCTACGATCAACAGTTGGTAGATCTCTATAAAAAGATACTTGAGCAGCCCATGAGCGATGAGGCAAGGAGTGTGGTAGAGGCCCTCATACGGATCGAGGAGAGGGATATTGTGATGTTAAAAAAGATGATTGCTATGGATTACTTTTAGCTTTAGAGTGTGGGTATAAGAACATTCATGGCTACTTACGAGCTGTTCACACCCGAACAGGAAATCGAACAGACAAAGATTACAGACAGAATGGGGCTGGGAAGTGCTGTCCTTCTGGCCAACGCCAGGTGGTTTACCCGTGTCAGGTGGATAGTAATCTCAATCTTTGTGCTGACCGGCCTCGTGGGGAGCCTTTTCTCCGACCATATAGAAGCTCTGGGGCTTAAACCCCCTGCGACATGGCCTTTGATGCTCGCAGGGGTGTTGCTTGTAGTAAACGTTTTATTTGTGGTAGTATCGAGGAGATTGGATGAGAATTCATCTGCGGGGAAGATAAACACCTTTAGCTCTTTCGTGTATCTTTTTTAACAAGAAAAGCAGTCTCCTTGTTACCCTGATTGCCTCTTTTCTCTATATTCTTTGCGTATCCCTGGAACTTACCGGGGTTTGGCCTGGCGGTGGAATCCTGGCGGAATATCACGATTACTTGAGAGGCAATCCCGCCCTGGTGGTTCTTTTTGCCCTATCGGCGGTTTTTGTCTGGATTGTAATCTGGTATTTTATATCGAGTCTTTCGGAGTCGGTTAGAAAAAGAGATCATCAGCTCAGTATTGCCAACGAACAACTAAGGAGAGCCGAGGAGGAGAAGACGAGGCAGGTTCTCATAACAACCCATGAGCTTAAATCGCCCTTTGCCGGAATAGAAAACAACATTCAGGTACTGCGCTATCAATACTGGGACCAGATTTCTCCGGAGATGCAGAAAATCATCGAAAGAATAGAAGCCAGAGCTCAGACACTCAGGGAGAGGATACGAAAGATTTTAATGCACGGTGATTTAAAATCATCTGAACCTGTGGAAGACAAAATGGCATCAACAGATATTAAGAGTGTAATTGATAGTGTAATGGAAGAATTGAGAGATAAGGCCAGGGAGAGAAATATTGAGGTTGATATTCAGGTTCCCAATGCTGTGGTTCTGGGTGATACAAAGAACCTGTCAATTTTCTTCTCAAATTTGATCTCCAATGCTATTTATTACTCTTACGAAGGAGGTAAGGTAGAGATCACGGGTAAGGAGAACACGGAGAGTGTCTATGTATCGGTAAGGGATCATGGAACAGGGATACGGGAAGATGCATTGCCAAAGATATTCGATGAGTACTTCCATACCAATGAAGCAGCAAGTTTAACAAGATGTCGACCGGTCTGGGTTTATCCATGGTTAAGGAGACCGCCAGGAGATTGGGGTTTAAAATAAGTGTAACCAGCAGCCCTGGCGAAGGTACTACTTTCAATGTTAAACTTCCGAAAGGGAAAAAACGAAAATAACAGGAGGCGGTTCTATGGCGATTATTAAAATCATAGATGATGATACAGAGTTTATGGAAAATCTCTCCCTTATTTTGAGGAAGGAAGGCTACGAAGTCTCTACTCGTGATTCTATAGAGGGAGCGGAGGAAGAGCTGGCAGAAGAGATGCCCGATCTTCTCATTCTCGATGTAATATTTCCCGAGAATCCTGCTGCCGGGTTCGATCTTGCCAGGAACATACGGGAAAGAAAGGATCTTAAGAAGCTTCCCGTTATACTTCTTACAGCCGTAAATCAGGAATTACCAATGGATTTTTCCTCGAAAGATATAGATCCTGAATGGATGCCAGTGGAGGATTTTGTGGAAAAGCCTGTAAACTTCGAAGAACTGCTGGGAAAGATTAAAATCTTTTATCATCGTGAAGCAGTGGACTATTCTCTGATTACGGTTTCTTCTTAAAAATGGTTATAGAAGCAATATCCTCCTGGTATGTAAAAAACTTTGCCTATAAGCGCTTTGTAATCAATAAAGACGGGATAAAGGCTCCATCCAATCCGGATAATAACAAAAAGTACCTCATGTATATCCATATTCCTTTCTGTGAAGAGCTCTGTCCCTATTGCACTTTTAACCGTATATATTTTAAGGAAGAACTGGCCAGAGAATACTTTAAAATTATAGAAAAAGAGATTTTAATCTACAAGAAACAGGGTTACCAGTTCGATTCTGTTTATGTTGGAGGAGGAACTCCAACGGTGTTACCCGCAGAGCTTGTTCGGGTTCTCCAATTTATAAAAGAGCTGTGGTCTATTAAACAGATATCTGTAGAGACAAATCCCAATCATCTTACTCCTGAAATACTGGAGTTGCTTAATGATGCAGGCGTGAACAGGCTCTCTGTTGGGGTTCAGACCTTTAACGATCCTCTTCTGCAAAGCATGGGAAGGTATGTTAAATATGGATCCGGTGCACAGACAAGGGAGAGGCTTAAAAGTGCCATGGGTATCTTCGATACCCTCAATGTTGACATAATCTTTAATTTTCCAGACCAGACTCTGGAGATGTTAATCGAGGATCTGGAAATACTTAAAGAGATAGGGCCGGAACAGATAACCTGCTACCCTCTAATGGGACAGGATGGTAGAGACAGCGAAGATCCCCTCGGGGGCAGAAGAGAAAGCTTAAAAAGAGAGAAATTGTTCTATCGTACGATTGTTAATATGCTTAAAAAAGATTACAAACCTGTCACTGTGTGGTGTTTTTC
>Ga0180301_10004854_pt1 | contig 10365 bp, 10 predicted proteins | sample GuaBasSediGuay16_FD_121797 | JGI IMG/M metagenome (GOLD analysis project Ga0180301, IMG submission 121797) | Subseafloor sediment microbial communities from Guaymas Basin, Gulf of California, Mexico - Guay16, Core 4569-2, 12-15 cm | ecosystem: Environmental > Aquatic > Marine > Hydrothermal... | reverse complement strand
TCCTTAAGGAGAAAGGATACAAGCTTGAACTAGGTCCTCACTCTGTGCTACTAGATCATAGCGAAGTACTCAGTATTAGCGTTATGGGGAGCAGTAGTAGAGAAGCCATCATCATAGCACACTACATCACGCCGTACTATAGGGTTGAAACCCTGAACATAGACAACGAAGAAGCATATCTAAAAGAGCTAGTAAAGGTTAAGTATAGCGGCGAGAAGTGGAGCATACCTGTAAACCCAGTTATAGTTCTAGCTTTCAGCGAAGATTTGGTGAGGATCCTGGAGAACTATCGAGATAACTATCCAGTCTCTGATGGAGAAGACTTAGTTAAGGAGTATAGGCGTAGAAACCCGGGCTATGCAGAAGTGCCAAGGCTCCTCCTAGCTAGATTTCTCGAAAAGCTAGATCTCGCTAAGTAGCTCTTCGCTACCTATCCTAGCGCCGCAGTATGGGCAGAACGTAGCTGCTACTGGAAGCTCCCTACCACAAACACTGCATTTACCACGGCTGTTCTCCATTACTCTTTCGTACTCGCGCTTAATATCGTCAACAGTTAAGTGCAGGTATATCTGCGTAGTCTTTATATCGCTATGTCCAAGTATCCTCTGCAAAGAGTAGAGACTAAGACCTTTTCTCAGAGCATTTGTAGCAAATGTATGCCTAAATACATGGGGTCTTACCTTATACCCAGGTATACCAGCACGTTTTGCCAGTGTTCTAAGACGCTTATAGAGACCAGTATATGTAAGAGGAATAATCCTGTCTTCGGGTTTCAACGCATTCATCTTTATCCAAGCTCTCAGTAGCTCTAATACGTCGCTAGTAACTACCACTACTCTCTCGCGTCCATACTTAGTTTCTCTAACTCTAATCAACTTGTTGCTAAAATCTATGTCCATAACCCTAACTCCAAGCAATTCCTTGCTCCGAAGACCAGTACTTAGTAAGAGCTTTAGGAGAAGTAGGTCTAAGGGGTCACGTACAGCTTTAACTAGCCTGCTAACTTCCTCGTCGGATAACACGTGTATTCTACGGGGAGGCCTCTTAACTTTAGGAATCCTTATCCTTAATCCAAGCCATTCAAAGAATCTATTAAGGAATAGAGTATAGTAGTGTAGCGTGGTTCTCCTAGCTTCGTCTCCAGCAACTTTATTGTGCTTGAATCCATTACGCAATCTCTCGTTCTTCCATGATATAACGTCTCTCAGCTTTACCTCTCTTAACGGCTTATTACCTATGAACTCTAGGAAATCCTTGATTGCTGCTTTATAGGCTTTAACCGTATCTCTGCTTGCACCAGTAGACTCTAGCACTGCTAAAAACTCTGCCAGTATCTCGTCGTTATCTAGTTCTAGTATGCCTTCAGGAGCGCTACCTAGATCAAGCTTAGTCGGCAACCCCTCTCTCCACAATAAGCTAGAAGAACGCTGTTTTTAAACATCGTGGATCCTGGAATACCCCGATATAGCCTATCATCATACCACGAGAAGCTCACCCTATAACGGGTTCTTTACGAGTTAACGTTATAGCCCAGTCTCGATACTCACTAGTTAAATTGAGATGAAGAAGCTAGGCAGATCCCTTACCCACAAGGGGATGGGGTGCTCGCGCGGGACTGATCAAGTACTCTACTCTGATGACTACATTCCTAAGGAGGTAGCGTATCAGATAATCTATACCTAAATTTTGATCTAATTTATCAATAGAAGCGTAGAGACCCTTTACCTGGTGCTACACAGTTCTTACGAGCAAATAAATTAGTAAACAAGCCGTTTGCTATACTTAAAAAAGATAAGCTTTTCCACTGAAGAGAATTCATGTACTCTATATTATCTCGCTCATTTTACCTTCAATCATCTTCTTAGCGTCTTCAACACTGATTGGTAGCGGTTTTTGCTTGGATAGATCCTCTATTAGGAGAGATGGGTTATTTATGTATGCTTCTCTATCTCTACCAGTTTTAGCGTATACTCTATATGCTTTACCTTTGTGCACCACTACAGCATCTAAGATCCAGTCACCAGCTCTAGGCTCTACTGAGGCTAGTCCTACACTGCCTCCAGCTCTGTCTATGAGCTTAAACACGACGCCACCAGAAGCCATATCGCCTATTGGGTCGGCTGAAGCTACCAGCCCAGCTATCTCGGATTCTTCCTCCCGCTTCTCTACGGTCTTTGCTTCGACTTCTACGGCCTCTGTCTTAGCTGTTTCTACTTCTTCTCTACCAGCTTCTGCGAAGCGTTTTAGTACTTCTTCTAGTTTCTCCTCGACAACCTTCTTAGTAATTCTATTCACTTCTTCATCTGATTGTCTTTTAAAGAACTCTACTCTTAGGGTATCGTAGTCCCACTTAATTCTCATATCCTTTGGATCCATCCTGTACTTTACTCTTATCCTAACCGCATCGCCTTTATCCGATTTGAGGCTATCGACTAGTATGTAGTAGAGGAGAGAATTGATCTCCGCTGCTGCTCTAGCGATTTCTCTAGCTAGTTCTCTGCTTTGCTTAACGTAATCTCTAAGCTGAGCAAATAGCGTTCTACGAAGCTTATCAGCGTATGCGCCAGCAATCACTATTCCAGTATTTACCTCGTTCTCAATAACTCCTTGTTGAGAACTGCTTTCCGGGGAGGACATGAGCATATACACCCATACCACTTAGCTACAGGGTTTAACGGCTTATGCTAGAGTATATAATTACTATATTTTAGTTAAATATATTTGCCATAGCCATACTATCTAACAAGGTATAGGTGTATATGTCTTGGTTGAAGATCTACTGATATATGCTATAGACTATGCAAAAGAGCTAGGGGCTACATACGCTGAAGCTAGGTATCATAAGAATACGGGTGAAAGCATAGTAGCTAGGAATGGATCTATTCTTGGGATTGGGAGAGAGGTACGAGAAGGCATAGGTATACGGGTTATAGTAGACGGTACACTTGGTTTCACAGCTATTAACACGCTTAGACGCGAAGACGTAAAAGAAGCAGTAGAAGCGGTTGTTCAACAAACAAAACACCTATCTAAAACCGTGAAAGACAGAATAGAGTTTGCAGATGCCAAAATGGGGCGTGCACGTTATGAAGCTATTGCGAGAAAACCGTTTGAATCGATGAGCATAGATGAGAAAATAGAAATGATCTCTGAGTTATGGAAGAGGGTATCAAGCGTTCCACGCGAAGCAAAGCTCAGCGTACTACTTGTGCAGTATGGCGAGAACCTCGAAGAAAAAGTAGTAGTTAATAGCGATGGAGCCTTCGTTGTAAGTAGGATTCCACGGATCACCCTATACTATAATCTAGTTCTAAATCACCCAGTAAAAGGCACTATACAGCGATGGGAGCTTTTAGGTGCAAGTGGAGGGTTAGAATGGATCAATGAGTGGAAGCTAGATGAAGTCTTACCAGAAGATACTAGTACCTACGAGAAACTATTGCTCACAGCTGTTACTCCTCCACAAGACTACGTAGACGTAGTAGTGGGAAGCGAGATCGTTGGATTAATAGTACATGAGAGCTGCGGGCACCCTAGCGAAGCCGATAGAATCCTTGGACGCGAAGCTGCACAAGCAGGTAAGAGCTTTATAAAGCCGGGAATGATAGGGGAGAAGATAGGTAGTGAATACGCTACTGTGATCGATGACCCAACTATACCTGGTAGCTATGGATTCTACCTATACGATGACGAGGGAGTACCCGCAAGGCCCAGGTATCTCTACAAAGAAGGAGTGATCTACGAACACCTCCATAATAGGTGGACGGCTAAGGTATATGGTGTTGAGAGCAATGCCTCAGCTAGAGCAATGGACTATAGAAGCGAGCCGATAGTGAGGATGGCTAATACCTACTTAAAGCCTGGCAACTACAGGTTTGAAGAGCTGATCGAAGATGTAAAGCTAGGAGTATATATGAAGAGCTATATGGAGTGGAATATAGACGACGAGAGGTGGAGTCAGAGGTACGTAGGGCTCGAAGCCTACCTTATAGAAAACGGGGAACTTAAGGGGTTTGTAAAGAACCCTGTACTAGAGATCACAACTAGATCCTTCTATAGCAGAATAGATGCTGTCGGCAGGGATCTCAGGTTTTATGCTGGAACTTGTGGTAAAGGTGAACCTGCGCAAGGAGTACCGGTCTGGTTTGGAGGCCCCGATGTTAGACTTAGAAGGATAAAGCTGGGGGTGTCTACATAATGCATGGATCCCCACTTATAGATACGTGTTCTAGACTAGTAGAAGGAGCTGTAAGTAGAGGATTCGATGAGGTAGCTATACTAGCTACCAGAACTGATAGAACGATGGTTAAACTAGCTAATAGCCAACCATCCGTTACACAGCGCTGGAGAGGAATCTCGCTTAGCATGTACTTGGTTAAGGAAAAGAGGATCTTCATACTAGAGTACAGACCTGCTGGTGGAGACGTGTCTGAGAAAGAATTCGATACTATACTAGAGCATGCTACAGTTGTACAAGAATCGCCGTTTTACGCGCCGCTTCCAGAGCCTAAGCCCGTGGAGAAGATTGAAGGTGTAGTAGATAAGAGGGTACTCGAGTACATTAGGGATCCTGTGGAGTTAGCTGAGCTAAGCATTGAAGCCGCTCATCGCGAGAGAATAGACTACGTTGCTGGAACAATAGACTTATGGTATACGGAGAAGGCGCTAGCCACGTCAAAAGGCGTTGCACTAGAGGAAGGCCTAACCGGTCTTCAAGTTTACTTAAGGGCATTTAGCGAACCCGATGGAAGCGGGCAGTGGAGTACGTGCAGTACCTCCATTGATATAAGGGAGATTGAGAAAACCTCTATAACGGCATCACGGTATGCTGCAGAGTCTAAAGGCAGGAGATCAGTAGAACCCGGTAGGTACGACGTAGTTCTATCACCGCTAGTTTTCGGCAACATACTAAATCTCGTAGCAAGGATGTCCTCAGCATTCAACGTATTCACGGGTTTATCGATATTTATGAAGAATAAGCCTGGGGACCAAGTGGCTTCAGAGAGGCTTACGCTAATAGATGCACCACGCGATAGAGAGCTGCCGGGAGCTACGAGTTTCGATGATGAGGGGGTACCGACGTATAATAAGCCTATAATCGATAAAGGCGTACTTAGAACCCTTCTACACAACTCTAAGACTGCCAGCAAGCTCGGCGTAAACACTACTGGAAACGCGGGATGGATCTCCCCGCGGCCATGGAACCTAGTAGTAGAGCCTGGAAGCTATAGCATCGATGAACTCATCAGAGAGGTTAAACGAGGATTACTCATAACGAACAACTGGTATACAAGGCTGCAGAACTACGTTGAAGGCGCATTCTCAACTATTACTAGAGATGCGCTCTTCCTAATAGAGAATGGAGAGATAGCTAGGCCGGTAGAGAAGGTCAGGATAGCGGATAGATTGCCGAGTTTTCTGAAAAACATAGAGGCGTTAGGAAGAGAAGCTCATAGGATAATGTGGTGGGAGGTCAGAATACCCTCAAAGCTCCCCTACGTGCTAGTGAGAGATGTAGGTATTTCTAAACACATGCTCTAGATCTAAGTAAACCTATTTTTAGCTGAAAACTACTAGAAATACACTAGATATAGAGTGTTTACAGCGTGGTTAGAGTGGATAGCAAGCACGTCCACTTTAGCGGAGTAGTAGTTAGTTTTGAGGAAGGAGAAGATAAAGTGCTATATATTCAAGGCTCTATAAACGAGGAGAATACAGCTTTCTACTTATTAGTTCCGGAGGAAGTGTATAGAAAATACGCAGTAAGCGGGATAGGGAAGTGGATTGAGGGCGAGGGGGTAGTGGTTTCTGAAAATCCCCCTACAGTTAAGTGTTTAAAGGTGGAATGAGCTATGAACGGTGAAAAGCTTCTCAGATTACCTCCCCGTATCAAAGTGCTTGAAGCTATAGGCAGTATCGGCGATGGAAGAATCACAGTTGTAAATGATAGAGAGGCTAGGGTGCTATCCAGCCTGGGAGACAGGGAGTATAGAGTAGTAATAGAGAGGCTTGACAGCAGCAAGTACAGAGTCTATAGTAGCGATAATGGCACCATCTATAGAGGCTACATTGGATACCCTATCATAGCGTTCCTCATGCTGAAAGGAGTTATACCGATTGATAGAGACGTTATGAAAGCTATGACGGGTATTCCGTGGAAGGAGCTTAACGAGAAGTACAAGAAATACAGTATTGTTGAAAGAATAGTTATGGATAGAGCTGAGCGGATAGGTGTACCGCGTAATATAGTCAACGACTACATAAACATCGTTATGAAGAAGCTTAGAGTAATGAAGCTCTTTTTCGATGAAAAACTCAGTAAATAGTTATCCTGCCTTTATCCACTTTGAAGTATTTCTCGCTTAGTAGCTTTGATAAAACTATGCGTGCCCTCGACTTATCCAGTCCTAATTCGCTGGTGAGAACTAGGACTGCATCACGGATTCTAAGCTCACCATACTCTATTATGGCTCTCCTAAGCACTTCATAGGCTCTCCCATAGACTCCAAAAGGCCTCTCTTCGACTATAAACTCTAGTCCTCGAAGTCTTAGCCTGTATTTCTCCATTGTATCCGTGAAGTGTAGCTCATATAAGTTGTTACTAAGTTCTTTAAGATATACCCGGGAGTAGTACCTAGGTACTCGGAGTTTGTTACTGGGTGTAACTGTTAGTAGAACGTTTCTAACATATGTTTTCCTAGGAGGTTTACTAGGCTCTATGAATACTAGGCTAGAGATCCCTGGTGGCAGGCTCTTCAGGGGTTTGTGGGTTATCGTGGCGTTCTCTCCTACTAAGCTAGCTACTCCCGTACGTACTAGGTAGTTGTTTTCATCAACAACCAGTACTCGTTTGTTAATGGCATTGATACCCATTGCTATTAATCTAAGCTTTAAGTTGAGGTAATGACTCACCAGAACCTTTTTTCCCTCGAATAGCGCTCTCAAGATTCCCAGCAAGTTTTTGCCCCAAGTGTAGTCCTTAGTACTGATATAGATTAGAACACTCTTTAACCAGTAGCTCTGTATACATTAACCATAGCGGCACGGCTTCGGTGGAGGCGATCTATGTGATCGAGCAGTATCTAGGGTGGATAAAACAGCTTGAATCAGCTTTAAGGGAATGGAGTAGTGTGAGAGTTAGCGGGTCGTTTAGGTCTATTGTAGTAGCTGGTATGGGGGGAAGCGGTATAGTAGGTGACTACGTCTACGCGCTTTCGAGCGTTTACGGTAAAACACCAGTAGTAGTTGTTAAAACCTATAGTGTTCCAAGCTTTCTCAGCCGGGAAGACTTGGTACTAGTGATTAGCTATAGCGGTAATACTATCGAGACTTTGAGGTTCGCCGAAGAAGCTAGCGAGAAGAGCTCTAGTATAGTGGTAGTTACTAGTGGGGGATTGCTAGAGGAGTTTGGTAGGAGGAAAGGCTGTACTGTGCTACTAGTACCTAAGGGTCTGGTTCCTCGGACTAGCCTACCTTCTATGCTCTACAGAGTCCTCGGTTTTCTAGATGTTAGTGGCTATACGGTAGTACAGCGTAGCTATGCGGAGGAGGCATACGTGTTTATCAGAGAGACAATAGCAGATATACGCGAAGAATCTGTAAAGATAGCAGAGTTTGTTCATAGGAATAGAGGCTTGCTAATACTTGCTGGCCATGCTTCCCACGGACCGCTCTTGATTAGGGGTAAGAACGAGTTTAACGAGAACTCGAAGATCCCGGTGAAGGTAGAGATAGCTCCTGAATGGATGCATAACGATATTGTTGGATGGGAGAAGCCCTATCCCGGAAAGTATACTGTTTTATCAGTAGTGGATCCCGATGACTACACAGGGCTAAAACTAGTAGAATACATGGAGGGCGTATACAGTGAGCACGGATTTCCCCTGTATAGAGTAGTGCTTAGAGGTGGTAGCTATCTAGCTAAGCTCTTGTACGGTAGCCTTCTACTGGGTTTAGCTAGTGCTAAACTAGCAGAGCTTAGAGGCCTAGACCCGCTTGTAACGGAGTCTATCAAGAAGTACAAGGAGGCTTCGCGCACTATCTATAAGTGCTAGGTTTTCGAGAAGAGAAAAGCGATTAGCCCTACTAGCATGGAGTACAGTGTGTACCTCCTCGACCTCTCGAGGGTAGCCTTATTATCTATCTCGGCTACCGCTTTAAGCATGCTGTACCCGTATAGTATGCTAGCGATAGACATTAGGGCGTAGTAAGCCTTGGTAGTCCCGGCTAGTATCCCTGTTAATACTCCGAGTATAGGTGCCGCTATTGCTAGTAGCGCTATAATCTTCCTAGCTACTCCTATACCGAATCTTATCGGTATGGTGGCGTAACCACATGCCTTATCCCCTTTTACATCCATTACCGCTTTCAACACCTCCCTACCCAGTGAAGCTGTGAATATTGTTAGGGAGAAGAGAGCTGCTAGGGAACCGTACCCGCTGGGCATTCCGGCTACAGAGTAGCCGTAGATTATTGGAGCAGTAGTTGCGAGAGGGACTAGTAGCTGGCTCCACCAGTGCTTTCTAGAGAAGCTGTAGGCGAAGGCTATTGCTCCGTATACAGCTGCTACAGCTACTGCTAACGGCCCTATAGCGGTGTTTATGAGCACGGCTATAGCTAGTAGCGCTATGCTGAGAGTGAGCGCTTTCACGGGATCGGCTCTTCCACTGGGTATGGGCTTCCACGGCTTGTTGATCGCATCTACCGATCTATCGGCTACGTCGTTTACAGTCATAGCGGCTGCTGTACCGCAGAACCCCGTTATAAAACCTATGGCTAGTACTAGTGGGTTTGGAGACCACTTAGTGTAAACAGATACTGCGAATACTATGCCTAGACCGGTCATGGTGGTGTTAAGTGGTCTGATCAGCTCTAGGTATGCTTTGAGCCCCATTACCGTTCCCGCTCTTCCTGCTTGCTATACGCCTACCTAGTAGTGCCACTAATACAATAAATCCTATGGCTATAAAGAGCTTGTACTCTCCTCCGGGCTGTAGAGATGCCAGAACATCTAGGATCGCTAGAGCGTAGATTAGCGATGATGCAAATCCGTACTTGTAGATAGGGGTACCGCTATCTAATAGCTTTATAGCTCTGAGGGAGAACCAGTACATTAGTGCTAGTACGGCGATCGGGATTAGTGGGTGCGGCATCGTATAGGGTGCAGCAAAGAATATTATGAAGAACGCTAGCCCCCAGAAGAACCAGTACAGACTGTACTTTACCGGCGTAATACGGGGGGCTTGTGTTCTAGCTATTTCCTCCAGCGATCCCCTCCTAGCGAGTAGAATGAGGAGTGCTATCACCGCTATACACAGTATGTATAGGTGTATGCTAGCGGTATAGGGTGTGGCTAGGTTAAGGATGAGTGTTACCGCGCTTATCAAGCCTACGAGTACGGTGCAGGTTCTTCTACTTAACCAGGCTTTACTCTCTACCTCGCTGTAGAAAGCTTCAACCAGCGCTATAGGTACAGCTATACTCCAGAGACTGTGGAATACGGCTAGGTAGCAAGACCATACCCAGTTTACACCAAGCCATCTACCGTACACTCCGTACTCTCCTAAATCCTTCCACTCGGGGTTGAAGAATGTCTCTACAGCTAAGCCTTCCTCGAGTACTCCATAGGCTAGGCCCAGGAGTAGTACTGATGTAAACCCTAGCTTTCTCCTAGCTCTGTACTCGCGTATTAGTAGAGCACCTGAGCCATATAGGGAGAGGAGTATTGCTAGGCTAACCGGGTTTACGAACTGCCATGGAGGAGTAGCTGTAGTTAAGAGCTCGGCTACAAGAGGAGAGAGAAATAACAGCATAATACTAGCTTTTACCCAGGGCTTCAACTACTCATCCCACTAAGACTAGTGATCCAGCTGTAATAAATGTTTTATCCCACTATAGGGGTAGACGACTACTAGGGATACTAGGAGATGATGATACGACGGTAAACAAACCAGTAGAATGGGATGAAGACCGTTCTCCAAACTGATACCCATTCTCCAATAGAACACTCCTAGAACCAGGTAGAAGCTCTACTAGAAGGAGATAGTACTGTGCGCCGTGGATAGGGCTAGCTCCAGCACCCAGAGATGTACACTGGCTCAGAGCCTAGGGACTCCGCCCCCACCGGGCGCGCAGTGGTAAGCGCCCAGTCCGTCCCCCGAGTGAGTAGCCCTGCGGCATCGGGCTTTTGGGAGCGGCGGGCTAAACCCCTCGGGAGCTAAGCTCCCTCGGGGCTTACACCCCCGCCCCATCAACCCCGTCTTCTACGGGAGCCCTACCCGCCAGAGGATAAACCCCTGGCGGACGGCCGCCTCTTTTCGGGGAGGGGTTCCCGCTTAGATGCTTTCAGCGGTTACCCCCTACGGC
>Ga0180301_10004853_pt1 | contig 10367 bp, 8 predicted proteins | sample GuaBasSediGuay16_FD_121797 | JGI IMG/M metagenome (GOLD analysis project Ga0180301, IMG submission 121797) | Subseafloor sediment microbial communities from Guaymas Basin, Gulf of California, Mexico - Guay16, Core 4569-2, 12-15 cm | ecosystem: Environmental > Aquatic > Marine > Hydrothermal... | reverse complement strand
TGTATTTCAAAAAGCAATTAGGAGAACAACAGATGAAAAACAATTAATGATAGCTGCCAGAGTCTTTACTGCAATCATAGCTATCATAGCATTGATTTTAGCTATCATATCACCACGATTAATAGTATATCTATTACTTACAGCATACGCTGGAATTACACAATTCTTCCCTGGAGTAGTTCTAGGAGCTTGGACTAATGAAAACCTCAAAAAACCAGTAATCCTAGGACTTATAGCAGGTGTAATAACAGTCATAATAACTAGAGGAATAATGAAAGATCCATTGAATATCTATGGCGGATTCTGGGGTTTAATCATTAATTTCTCAGTAATATTCATAGCTAGAACCATACTGAGAAAACAATAGATAATTCAATGAAATAAAATCACTTTTTAATAAGCTTGACTCTGGATAATGTAAATAGGTTGATATTTCTAACTTATTCTTCTACGTCTTATAATTACTAATGAAGTAGCTATAGCTATAACAGCAGCAGCACTTCCAATTATGATATAGATTAGTGGTGGTTCTAATAATGTTGATAGAGGGTTTCTAGTTGCTAGTTCTATGTTTGAATCTATTAGCTCTATCTTTAAATTCATCTGTGAACTCAGAGTACTGCTTGTGGCTTCAAGCTTCTTTAATAATCCTGTTTTTGTATCATATTCTGCTCTAACTGTAATGTTGTTACGTGACCACTCAATTACACCACTTGTAGGCAATTGCTCTGGATTGTAATATGTTGAACCTCTTTCAGTGCTATTCCAATAAATTATTCGATCAGGTATTTTCTCTTTCATTTGCTCTTCTAATACCTTCTTTAATTCTTCTGGTGTAGCTTCTATAGTGTAATTCTCTATTTCAGCTCTTACTGCAAAATAGTCATTTGTGGAATTAATAACTGTATATTTAATTATATTAATTACTTTAAAGTAATATTCACCTCCAAAGAAAATTCCAGAACTCTCAAATTCCGTTCTATACTTAAACCACGCTCCTTCTTTAGCCCAATTAGGTTGTTCTGCAATGGAAATGTATATACAGAGGATAAGACTTATCAACAATAATGATAGAGCTATTGATCTACTTATCCTAATCAAGTCCATACATCTCCGTTCTTCAAGAGCCTACTACATATATAAAACTTTATGCAAGTCCATCAGATAATGGTAATTAAATATATGAGTACTTTGCCTATAAATTCTTATAAATTTAGAGATTTACATTTGAAATGCATAGATATGTTACCTGCTTCTATTACTTACATTGATTTAATGCTTATGTATTTCTTCACTCCATGTAGATATATAGTTAGATATATTAGCATAGCAATTACGCTCATAACTATGTCTATATATTTATTTACATAAGCAATTAGTACTTCATACCAATAGTTCTCTATTGGTATGTTTATTGGGATAATAGGTTGTGCTAAATTCGGTATAGTAGATATAAGCATTAATCCTATAATTCTAGAAATCCAAGTACCAGCTATACCTCCAAGAACTCCATAACCGAGGAGAACCCATTTATTTTCCCATGCAAATTTCTTAATACATGCCTTCTCTCTCATAGTACTACATATAACTATAGATGGTGCAAGAACTGATAAAGCAAAGATTAAAATTACTAGAGCTAAAGTATAAATTATCCCTAAACACATAGGTATGGAGAATAGAGTTATACTAGTACTACTAGGTTCCTTAACAACAGTTGATATAGCTAAAGAAACTATAAGAATGATTAGGGGTATGGAAAGAACTTGAAAAGTCTTCACAATGATATATCTCCAATTAACATTCTTTATATCAAGACCATAAACTATGTAGAGAATAAGACTAAATGCAAGAATAATTAAGGAAATTGAAGAAGGTACATAAGTAGCTAGAATTAAGAAATAACCATAACTTTTCCAAAAGAAGAATTCAACAAATAACTTAAGAAGATACGAATATACATAAGAATTAATAAGAACAAAAAGTATTATCATTGGAGTAATTTTCAAAAATCTCATCTATCTCACCTCAAACTAATTATACCCAATATCACTTCTACTATAGAAACCAGTGTAATCCTCACTCTCCTTTGGAAGGTCATTAAGGCTCTGTAAATATATTGTAGCAGGTGTCTTAAATACATATGTAACGGATTCTGAAGTACAAATTACAGCATCAAAGTACAGAGTATAACCACCTCCTTGTGATACTAGTCCCAGGGTTGCTTCAAGCCTATATTCTCCATATTTAGGAGTATTCCATCCAGGATCATAGATATATTCAATAACTGTATAGCCATTTTCGGAGTACCATGTTGTTGAGCCACCCGATTTAACTCCTTGGAGTATTGTAAAGAATAATCCGGCAACAAATATCCCTACTGAAACTGGAGATGGAATGGATACTATACCGAGTAGACTAAGACTCTCCAAACCAGTAGCCAGAAGGTAATGAGCTGTAGCAGCAAGCCCTATAGCTTCCTCTATAACGGAGCTGTAGTCGTTCTCTATTTTATAACAACCAGCGCTCAGAGTAAGTGGTAATTCACTTGGTATGTATAGCCTTATCTTGATAGAACCTATATAACAGTTATAGCACCCTTTATCTATGGAAGCCTTAAGGGTTGTTCTAATTGGAGCTGGATTCCCGCGTAATGTTGCTTTAGGCTCCATAACTAAGCTAATCCCTGCAATACGTACATATCCATAGTAATTATTTGCAAATACCTTAGCAAGAGGAGTCATGAATTCTACCCAACTTTTGCTCTCTGGATCCCATACCTCTGGTGCATATAGAGCATCTATAGCTACATCATAGTATACATATATACCTGACAAGTTTAATGTATGTTCAATTGTAATATAACTTCCTGAGGTCCATAGATTATTAGATATTAAGTGTGATAAACTTATTGTAAAGCTAACTTTCTTGGAATAACCTGGATCTGTATGTTTACTTAGCCCAACATATTCTTCACCTACCTTTATTCCGTTTACATATATGTATACATAACCTTCCACTGATGTATCAAGTCTATTTTCAAATAGTATATCTATAGATATATTTCCTGAAGCTATAGATTCGTAATACATACCATTAATATATTGTGTATCAAATGTTATGCAATCAATCTCTCCAGGAACCATCTTTAATCCATATAAATTTCCATATTGTGATGCTCTTCCAATTTCATCGGGAAATGAGACTCCTGTGCTTATTATCTGTCTGTGGAGTGATGTTTGTGGTATTGGTTGTTCTGGATAGACTTTCTTATATGCAAGTGTAGCTAGTATTATGTAGGGTTTTGCACCATCTATATGTCTAAAAGTTATAGATACCTTATATCTAGATGTTGATGAATATGGTATGTCTGGATAGAGAGTTATTGATACTGGATCTTTACCTAAAGTATAACTCCTAACAATACTACTTACTTGATCACCTGTTGTTACATCAATAACCTTAATCTTAACTTCTAATACGGCATTAGATGTTGTCGAAGTTGAATTTGCTCTAATCCTAAGTTCAGAACTATAAACATATTTACCTACATAGAGCTCCTTAGCTACATAATCAATGATAGATGTATTAATTAATCTTAGTGCAAACCAATAGCCGCTAGCTTCACCTCCACCATCTATCACTGGTGGTTCGCTCTGTTGTATGACCTTCGTATCTACATTTGTATCTATGATTTTTGTTAAACCTTCGTTAAGTAAGAAGTTCTTTTTGTGATCAATCCTAACAACTTTAACTAAGGTAGAATATTTATCCAGCTCTAGGGATTTTGCTAACTTAGTTATAGATATATCAATCGGTGTTCTATGACTTCCAATTTCTTTATCAAAGTATATGTAGAATCTTATAGGTGTTTTTAGATTGACAACTTTATTTATTGAAGCTATGTAGACTCTTGAGCCTATTGGAATTTCTACAAATACCCTATTGTGTAGTCTCTTCTTAGCGTATTGAACACCCCATCCACAACTTCCTATTAACTCTATTCCTGATGCATATCTAGTACTACTAATTCCTATAGAATCACTTTCCAGAATATTCTTGGGCACAGGTATAATAGCTATTAAAGTATCATTTTCAAGAACTTTATCTTCACCTATTATTGGAATTTCTATTGACCTATTTAGAGGAGGTAGGAAGCTTTTTACATATCTTCTAGGAGTGATATATATACTTCCTTCGATAAGCTCATTGCCTATACAAGTAGCTATATGAAGACTCGATATTTTAGAGCCGATAATGGATGATATAATATTAGCTTTAAAGCTAGCTACAACGAAATCTATAGTAACTCTACTCTTATTCGAAGGCCCTATAGGTACTGAGTATGTTGATGCATAGACAAATACATAGGTATATGGAGCTACTATGAGTATTATTAATGCAAGAGCAAGAAGATCTTTGTATTTGTAGAAGCACATAGGGGTGTCACCCCTATATTCCGTGGATAACTCTACCATTAAATACAGATAAAGTTTTTTTCACATGATTTGTTTAATTTTATGTCGAATCGAAGGTATCTCATATATTACACTAAATACAATAATATAATTTAGTATCGGTGACATTGTAAGTACTTTCTTTCCTATACCATTTCAGGGAATTGATTTATCTATGAAGAGTTTCGAATTCATGACCTTAATCATTTAATATCCTGCCTTTGTATAGCTCTGTATTAAAGAGTTTTTATGAATCTGTAAATGATACCTCTTAGATTTTAACTCTTGAGTTAAATTCTTTGGATATGTTCGATGTGTCTTAGAACACGTAGTGATCTTCAGAATTTCTGCTCCATAATGTTTTGCATGTTATATGAGTTACATTCATATCTCTCGGAAATGAATACTAAAATGATGAAGTTCATGATCAATAATAGCTGATTTATGGTCTTTCTTTAACTTAATGAATGGAACAGTTAATAAGTCATTTATGACCTATATTAATTAGAGATTAAATAATGTGATTAGTAAAGGCGGTATTCAGTACTATAAGTAGCTAAAGAGCTAAGATTAACACCGTAGGAAACTGAAAGAAAGGCCTAGAACTATTAGTTCGTGAAGAGTTATGTCATGTTTATGCAGAGAAATATTCTGCATTATTGAAGTACGGAGTCAAATTGAATAAAGAGCTTATTAAGGTAAAGAGTAAGTGATATGAATGCACATGATGATCTAGTTTGTCTTGATTACTTAGAATGTCGGTAAGACTGCTTGAAGGATTACCTTAAGACTTCCACTTGAACATTGAAATATTAATACATTAATAATTATATCTTATGTAAATAGCTCTTAACAAAAACACATGGAGATATCCTTCTCAGTAGATACTATAACTCACTTAATAGAAAAGTAATAAGGCTCTTACACATAGCTTAGATAATAAGGGATCTAAAAGTAGTAATATTAGAGATATATAAGGAGCTCAAAATAATTAAACCAGGTAAGTTTGGGTATGATTCATGATTAGAGAATTACATATCAAAAATTTCCTTAGCTTGAAAGATGTTATACTATCTCTAGGTAAACTCAATGTTTTAGTAGGTCCTAATGCTAGTGGGAAAAGTAATGTTGTACGAGCACTTAGATTTCTTTCAGCCTTTGTTAAAGGAGAACTTCACCTTCAAGGCTTTGAGACTTTTAAAAACATTGTGTTTAAACTAGACGAAGACCTAAGTATAGAAATTAGTGTCATTATGGAAACTAATGGAAAGAAAACTGTATACCAATTAGAAATTCTCCGCGATAGTTATAGAGAAGTTATTACCATTAATGAGCAACAAATATTGTATCATGAAGGAATAAAAGGTATTTATGGTTATGTGAATAAAGATAGAGTTCAGAAAACCAGTACTCCACCTCCCTGTGATTACTTTAATAAAAGATTAGATTGTAGTGCTTTAAAAACTCCTCCAAGAGATGCAATACCTGAGGTCAAGAAATTATCAAAAATTCTTAAATCTATTAGTGTGTATTCATTCATACCATCGGCTATTCGAGGAATTGCAGATATTAGAAGTGACCCTGTTCTCGGATATCATGGCAATAACATTGCTAGAGTACTTCTACATCTATATCTTGAAGATAGAAGGAGATTTCAGGTTATAGAGTCTGTGCTAAAGTCCTTAGTACCTCGTGTAAATGAAATTGTTCCACATATTAAGGAGACGAAGATTCATCTTTGGTTAAGAGAAGAAGGTTTTGAAGATCCTATTCCAGCTGAGTTAGTATCTGATGGCACTTTACGACTTCTAGCTCTCATTCTTGCTCTTCATTTAGATTCATCTTTAGTTGCTTTAGAAGAACCTGAGAACTGCATACATCCACACTTACTTCAAGCACTTGTAGATCTTACTAGAAAGGCTCCATGTCAAGTTATAATAACTACTCATTCACCTTATTTACTTGACCATGTAAAAATTGATGAAGTTTTCGTTGTTGAAAGACGAGATTTAGAAACTATCATTATAAAACTTAGTAATCATAGAGATATTGAAAGAGTTAAGAAACTTCTTGAAGAAGGCGGTACATTAGGTGAAGCATGGTATTCTGGCATTTTTGGTGGTACACCGTAAGGTAGATAGAATGGAAATACTTGTATTAGTAGAAGGATCTAGTGATTGTGGTGTTGTTGAAACATTTGCCAAAAAGTTAGGTAGAGGTATTGAAGTAAGAGTTATGAGGGGAAATAGAAAAGAGAAGATTATTAGATTAATAAAAACATACAAAGACTACGATAAGGCAATAGTATTAAAGGATTTACATACATCAAAGGAAGAGAATATTAAGAGAATTCTGAATGAAATTAAGAAAAACACTAGTGAATTAGGAATAAAGGTTCATGGCATCATAGTTAGGAGAGCTATTGAAGCTTGGATTCTAAGTGATCCAGAGTCGCTTAGTAGATATCTCAATATCAATATCAGTATTGGAGATTCTGAAGATATAATAGATCCAGCAAATCTCCTTGACAACTACCTTAAGCGTATTAATAGAAGATATGTTAAAAATCGTGAAATAGCTAAGCAACTTGCAGAATTAGTTAATTTAAATAAAGCTACTATGAGATCTAGAAGTCTTAAAGAATTCATAGATATACTAAAAGATCCTTAAATAATAATGAAACACATGAATTGTCATTCTTGTGACTTTACTTTTATAATCTTTACTATGCTCTATGTGCTTACTGTCTATCATACTTATTCACTTAATTAAACTGCTTAACAAATGAGTAATCAGATCTTTCAATTACTAGTATTTTTTCAAAATTTCAAATCATATATTGGGTACCATAGAAGTTTCCCTAAGAGTTCTAGTATATTGTTTAAGTCAGACTAACTCAATACAGTTCCAGATCGAGATCTAGAGATGCATTTTGGATTTTAGAAATAGAAAGGATTAATGGGAAGAATACTCTTTATACTCCGAAGTCTATGGCTAAAGCTGTGAGCCTGAGAGAGTATGAGAGTGAAGCTTATAGAACTTGCTCCAGATCCCTTCACCTTGGCACCGATAAGTCCAAAATTTGCTGAGACTAATACTGAGGGATTTTGAAAAAGAATACGAGGAGATGCAACATGAAATCTTTGAAGCTAAAAATACTTCTTGATACAACATATCTATTACCGGCATTAGGAGTTAAAGTAGATATAGAACCTCAGATATTTGAAATACTAAAACAACTTTACATCTCTAGACATGCTGAGTTTTATTACACATCACTTAACATCTTAGAAGCTCTAGGTAAAATTGCTAAAACAAAATATGATATTAATGTAGTTTCTATAGGACTTGAATCTATAAAGAATAACCTTAAGCTACTTACTCCTACAGTCAAAGATTACCTTAAAGCACTGGAATTGAGGAGTAAAGGTTTTAGAGACTTATAGACTTAATCCTATACTCAATAGCATTAAACAATGATCTACGACTCTTAACAAGAGATCAGCAACTCATAAACTTCATTAGAAATACCAAAGAGCGAATCGATATAATTTTAAAAGAGGAGGAATTATTAAAAATCAGCAAAAGAAAATCAATTAAAAATGAGAGTGTATAACTCCTCATCTTTCAATATTATTAGATAAGTTAAGTACTTTAGCACAGGTTTTACCAAGACTATATATTGATTAACTCTGAAGTTTCGTAACTTGAGAGATACTAAGACAATGGATATTGGTGAAGTAATATTGCTTCTGTGTAAAAAAGATTAAGAATTTCAAGATGGAATAGTGCTTGTGGTGTTACTCAAAATGGCAATAATCATAGCTTGTGTAGTTCCTTTATCATGTATACCGTTGTAATCTAAACTATATTCACAATCAATTACATATATTGGGACTATGTATCCTTTAGATGTTAGGAAGTATTGTAGTGCCATATTCTTAATTTTGAGTTCTGTAAATGCTAACCAATTAATGAACCAGTCAGTCATAGGATCTCCATGTGAGATCTTTTTCTTCAACTCCTTAACTACATCATCTATAGATTTCGCCCTATATTCCCCTACGACATCTAGATTCTTTACTACAATACCCTCAAATCCTACAATATTCCCAGCTGAATCAAGTATGACCATGAAGCCAAAGTTCTTAGCAATTACACCATCTATTTTAGGATATAGAGTAACAGACTTCAGTACTACAGTACTATTTGTTACAAGATAATCTTTGACTTTGATATCATAGTCATTTACATATATTAATCCTCTATCTCTCAGGAAGTTCAAGGCATTTTTAATAAGTATATTTTCTGATGGGAACATTGATTCAGAGCTCTGTTCCTTGATGTGATATTGAACTCTTACAAATCCATTATCTATGGAATATTCAAAACTGAATCTATCGTTATAAAACAAGTACTTCTTCGTTATGTTATTAAAATAGAGCTTTCTTACCTCTATACCAAGCCTCTTTGCAAGACTAAGTACTTCTTCAGCTGTAGTATAGATTTCAATTCTATAAACCTTCAAAGTAGTTGGAGTAGTTAAGTGAAGACCTGGATCTACTACTATGTAGAATTCAAATGGGTTCTTTCTATCAACAATTATTACTGAGCCATTATTAAGCTTGTAAATAACTTTAGGTCTTAGAATCATTACTTTCCTTGGATCGTATAGAGTGAAGTTAATTGGTCTAGATATTTTGGATACTGTATTAGTACTTTTTACATTCTCAACCTCAGGACCTCTAGGAGTTACAAATACAAATATTGCTGATAATGTAATTATAGTTAGCACGAGAAGAACTGTGAATACTAGTACAATTCTCATGCCCATCACCTCTAGGGGATTTGACACGTTATGATGTACTTTACATTATCGACCTCTACGTATCTGTTGAAGTCATCAATGAGATCATTATCTGCTACATAGCTATCTTCAGCGATAATTCTAGCAATATTATCTTTGTGAATTTCATCATACTTTACAAATGTACTAAAGAAGGCATCTTGTACCCTCTGCTTGGGATAGCCACCAGTACCTGTTAACCTGTAGGCGAGCTCTGGTAAGTCAACATTGACAATGCCAGCGCTATTCGCAAATCCTAAAATCATGTGTGTACCTGCTAAGGTATTTGACCATGCAGATACACCAACAACATCATCCGAGTCATCTCTTAGTAAGCCACATGAAAGGATGAAAGCCCAAATGTTATATCCAAAACCATCAGGACTTTTGTATCCTAACTTAACTTGTTCAGGTGCGACCCAGCTTTCGTTAAAGTATACGATAGTAACACATCCATCGTTAGCATAGCATAATATTGTACCGTGAGCTAACAGCAAGAATAACTCAACAAGATCAGCATATAAATCATCATGACCACCATAAACCTCTTCAGTCATTAGATAAGGTCCAACGTCTGGATAGTCTTTAACAAATACTGCACTCCAATCTTGGTATGCATCTATGATCTCTACGAATGTTTTAACTGCATTAAACCATACATCGTCAACATCATCACTAAATCCACATGCAGCTCCAACAAAATTACTAGAATTGGTTACCATACTAAACATTGGAGAAGCTAACAGAATGATAGTGATTACTGAGGCTATGCGCAATTTTTTTCTGGTTAATACTACATCAACAACTCTTTTTAAGAAATTTATTAAATAGGTCATGGAGGTTACCCTCTCTCTTCATCTTGTAATTTCTTTCAAGGTTTATTAGTTTTATTAAACATGGTATGCAAATTGTGAAGTGTATGAGAGTGCCCACCATACCTTATGAGCCTATAAAGCAATGGTTTGTGCATTAAAGTCTTAATACTGATTAATTATAGTTTAGTACTTAAAATGATAAGTTTCGTATCTATAACTATCCTTAAGTAAGGGTTGATATTGGACTAGCTA
>Ga0180301_10004852_pt1 | contig 10368 bp, 7 predicted proteins | sample GuaBasSediGuay16_FD_121797 | JGI IMG/M metagenome (GOLD analysis project Ga0180301, IMG submission 121797) | Subseafloor sediment microbial communities from Guaymas Basin, Gulf of California, Mexico - Guay16, Core 4569-2, 12-15 cm | ecosystem: Environmental > Aquatic > Marine > Hydrothermal... | reverse complement strand
GTTATCTTTCTCATTTTAACCTCCTATTTTATCTTTATAAACTTTTGCCTTAAGACATTCTTTCCTGATTTTACAGCAGCAAAGTATGTTCCTGATGGAATCCTGTCAAGTGGAAGAGAGATGATATTGAGCCCTTTATGTACCTTTATTTCATTTGAGAGTATTTCCCTGCCCGTAACATCGTAGATTTTAATGTGGGCTGTTCTGGTTTCCATTGATACGAGATGAATATTGAACCTATCCGAAATTATGGTATTTACAGGTTTTATGTATTCCTTCGTGATTTCGGGTTTCTCTTCACCGGTCCAGTCTTCACCCACATATCCGGCTATCTTGATATCAAAACCATACTCCTGCACCGCATTGTCGGATTCAAACACAATCTTTATCTGATCCCCGGGTATACCTCTGGAGTTGAAATTCCCTATGTGCCCTGTATATGTAGCATAAAGGACATTATTCTTATCATAGAGATAGACAAAATCATGCCCATCTTCAAGGTAAAAGTTGGAGAATGTTATCCTCATAGCCCTTGCACCTGGATAGGAGACAGTCCACTCATGGTGTGAGTTGTTCTGGTAGGGATGCTCGGTGGAAATGTTTTCAGGTATGTTAAACCATACCGGGTAATCTTTGTAATACTGGACAAAATCAACATCAAACCCATAACCATTGCTCGCAGGATCGGTAATTAGCCGCACTATGGCTGTTTTCCCTGGGACCGTGCAGGATGTGAACCTTCCCATATCACCGTTGTATGTACCCCAGATATTACCGTTTCCGTCCAGAACAACAAGGGAATCAAAGTAATTTTCAATTGAGAAGCTGGAGAAGTGTATCCTTATGGCAGAGGCATCTTTCTTGTAAATCACCCATTCCATTGTGGTATCATTGGGATAAGGATGGGGTGATGAAAATGCAACTGTTTCGTCTTTTTCCCATTCCTGTTTCACAACAATGTTGTCCAGATAAAGGATGTTGTCATCCCCCCCTGCTGTTGCAAAGAATGAGGGGTTCCAATTGTAAGAGCTATCAGTGAAGAATGGCTCAATAGGTCTTTCTTCTCCTGCTCGGTATATGTAACAGTTTATATATTCAGGATGGAAAACCAACTCTTGTGTGTACCATTCACCAACATTTATAGATTTTTCAAGGGATTTAGATTTTATTCTATGTGATGTCAGGGGTGCAAGAACTCCTTCACCCTTTGAGTTGTCGTAGTAATAGAGAACACCACAGATATGATAGAAACCATTTGAATCGTATCCATCAACTGCAATAATCGTGCTATCGTTAAGGGCTGTTCCTGTGAGTTTGAACTCGCTTTTTATGGTAGGATAGTTTTCTCTATTATATGTGTTTATGTCCCTTATGATGGTCTCATAGAGTTTGTGACCATCGGACTGAACCGCAATTGTTCCATTGGATATGTAAATATTTCCTGTCCTTTCCCAGTTATCAGAATTGAATGTATAACATCTGTCATGAAATGTTACATTTGCTTCGGGCTCGTCAGGCTGACATGTAAGGAATGGAACCTCATTCCCATCTGCGTCTGTTAACCTCAAATACATACCCCAATCACCAGTAATCTTTCTATTTTTTACCATCAATCTGTTCCAGCCTTGTTCAAGGTTTAATGGAACAGAGTCTCTATCAGGTTGTGCATAGGTGTTTTGACCTGTGGCAACAGGATAACCATTCAGGAAGATTTTATAATCGCCAACAATCCCATATCTCAGCCAGACCGAGGTTGTATCGTGGTAATCAATATAGATATGGGCATAGCAGACTCCAGAGGTTACATCCGGGAAGTATGAATTTAGATTGAGGAATCCTGTCGAGTCGGTCTGTCCACCGAACCATACCTTTCCACCTATTGAATTATAGCTATCATAGGGTTCTATTTTATCCTCACCACCAAGGTAGTCCCAATCCATTCCCTCATCTGGATAAGCACCCGCAAGGAGATAGTCGTGAACATACGGAGCATTGCCAGGAGTATTTCCCATACTACCGCTCCATGTGTCAAAATCAAATCCAGAGCCATTCCACTGCACGTTTATTCCGTACAGGTAATCGTTCAGGATGGCAGCAGCACCAAAACCATGGGTGTAAAGCCTTTCCATATAATATGGCCCATAAATGTATGGCCATGTTGTATTGTAGGCAAATCCCATATCTGCGCCGAGATTTATAAACCATATGGAGATATCAATATTCCCGATCCCTGTAGCTTCAACATTGGCCCAGTTGTACATAAGTTGTGCCTCACCCCTTATATAACAACCCCATGTAGATATTCCTTCATCAGGGTCTTCACCAATCCAGGCAGATGCAGTTAGAGAGTCACCCGGAATATCTATGGAAAATCCAGCAGAGCCGTAAACATAATCATCAATGGCCATGTGACCAACACCAGTAATGTATCCATCTGTGTATACCTCAAGTGTTGCTATGATGGAAAGTGTATGTGTAGCATCTTCAACTGTTCCGGTTAACATCACTTCCCATACATCTGTGCTATCATAGTAGTATAGCCCTCCTCCAGCACCAGTCAGGACAAGACCGGTTTCGCCAAGGGGTATGTTCAAGCCAGAAGTTGTAATTTCTGCATAATGGAAAGTTCCATCCCAATCAATAGAGAATGTGAGATAGAATCCAGCAATATTGGGTATATCAATCTCTGCCTCACCATTCATACCGATTGAATCAAATCCGAAACTTCCACCTGTGAATTGATAGCCACTTATCTCAAATCCAGGTATACTGACAGAACCCGCAAGCACATCATATCCAAGTCCAAGGATTCCCTGTCCATCTTCAACCCTGTGGAGTAAAATACTCCCACCTGCAGAACCTGAAATAAAATCAGGAACCCTGAGATCTCCACTTATATATATTCTGTCAGTATCAGGAATTTCAACATCGCCATAAAAACCGTATTCACCAATGGTAACATCTGCTTCGCCCTTTGTCAGTCCAAGTATGTTCCCATCATAGTCCAGCATGAGATTAATGCAGTGGAAATAACCAATGTTATCAAGCGTGACCATCCCGGTTATAGATACTCCATCATCAAAGAATTTTGCCCATCCATCACCCTGGAATACACCCACATTAACACCTGTAATTCCAAACGCAGAAACAGATATAAAATTACCATCCCTGTCAAAGACAAGTTCAAGAACAGAGACATTTCCAGCACCTATGGATGAAAGGTCTGCTGAGGCGGAGTGGACTATGACATAATTTGATGTGATTTCAATCATGCCACTAAATGTGAAGCCTGAGATATGTATCCCAGAAACCCCGATGCCTTCACATGATAGGATGTTTCCATCAGGTGATAATGAAAGGCTGGAGAAGTAGAGCGTATCTACGAATCCTGTTGTTGAAAGGTCAAAACTTGCTGAAATTATTAATCTGTCTGGATCACGGCCAAATATACCGGTTCCGTTGATGAGTGTATACCCTGAAACAGTAATGTGGTCAAGGCTTATGTGGCATGAGTCAATGCCTTCTTTTGTTAGTGAAAGATAGTCAATAGAGCCACTTCCTCCTCCAGGTAAAGATACACTTCCCGTTAAAATAAGCATACTGTCAGCAAAGGAGAAACTACCAGCAACCTGAAAACCATCAATTGTAAAAGACATTGCAGGGATTTGGAGTTCAAGTCCTCCATTTCCATCTGCAACAAGTTGAAATCCAATTGAGCCTGATATATCGGGTATAAGAATAATTCCACTTGCAGTGAATGGCGAAAGTGTCATATCTATATCAGAAAGAACAATATACCCAAGATTGAAATATCCATTTTTGATTGTGCCTTGAAGTGTTCCATCAAAACCAGCATAGAATTCAACATCTGCTTCGTATCCATTCACATCAAGATGCCCTTTTCCACTTATTCCACTCTCGGTAATTGTTATTTCTACTCCATAGATATTTACTGTAATGCCTGAACTGTCTGTTAAAGCAATTGTCCCACTGAATGTTCCAACAAGTTTTCCTTCAGGTGTAGAGGAGAAACTAATTGGGACAGTGACTGAGTAAGGGTAACTTCCAATTGTCACATACCCGCTACCATAAAAAGCCCAATCAGGGTCATTTGTGATGGTTCCCTGGAAATCGGAGATGGTTAATCCCCCAAGATTAAAACTGCATGGAGATGCCACTGTTGCGCTTGATGAATCAGGGGAAATCTGGAAGTATATACTATCCGTGGGCGATATAATCCACCATGCATAGGCATTTCCAAATTCATCCACATAGTAATGGTGAAGGATTATATTGCCAATGGTGATAGAGTTTCCATATACCTGCCAGTAGATGGTACCCGTATTATCCGAACGGAAATAAACAGAAACATCCCCTTCAGGACCAAGATATGTTCCAGAACCCCAGAAACCATTGTTGTCAATATACCCAGAAAGGTTGTTTATTTCATGCCCATCGTCAAGAACAACATATCCATTGCTCAACCCAATTGATATATCCCCATTAAGGTCCGTAGAGAAATACACATCCACCATTCCATCAGGTGGATAGTTCAAACCTGAAATATAGACCTTACCGCTTCCCTTAAGACCGTATTCAGAGTTGAATTGAAGGTTTAGATCCTGTATATCAACATTTTCAATTATGATGTGTGAATCAGTAACTGATATGGTTACATCGTTTCCTGATGATGAGAAGGCGATGTTGAGCATGCTTCCTGATAATTCAATACTTCCTGCACCAGCAAACCCGGAAGAATTGATAGAGCCACTTATGTTATATATCCTGACCCCATGAATGGTGAGGTATCCCTCTGTAATGTTGATTGCATAAGAATCATCGAGCAAAAAGTTGAAGTCAAGATAACTTCCCTGAACAATGATTCTTCCTCCACCTTCAATGCCGTTCTGGGTTAGTTTTCCGTAGAATTCGTAGATGGTTAGCCCACCTACGGTTATTGTGCATCTGTCAATCATTCCATAAATATTATCTCCATCGGAGTAAAGGGTTATGTACAGATGATTGCCATTATAATCAAAGTAGCCCCCACCAGATATGCCTTCATTGGAGAGATAAACATAAAGATCCGTAATTGTGAGTCCTGCGACCACAATTGATGATAAATAAGCACTTCCAGATACAAAACCATTTTCACCCATTGTGAAATTTAATGATATTGTGGAGCCCTGTATATCTATATCACCCGTAGCCCAGAAACCCGAGGAGTCAAGGTAACACTGAATGTTTGTAACAGGAACGCCACCAATGTCCAGTGTATCTGGACCTGTATAAAGCACATGTCCGTATCCATATATTTGAACCTCACCATTTGAAAATCCAGAAAGGGATAACATAAGGTCATCCACATTAAGGTTTCCGAAGTTCATATTGTATATTTCACCATCAATGGTTATTGTGTCCCCTGATATATTTTGAATTATACCGGTTATCTGTGTATTCCCAATGGTAAAACTAAGGGTATCACCAACAGAAAAGGCGAAAAGGGAGACTGAAATTACAAAAATTATTGAAATGTATCTCTTCATGATACCTCCTTACTTTATAACCTCTATTTTCTTGATTGTGTTGCCTTTCCTCAAAAAGTATATTCCGGGTTTTAAATCACCTATAGCATTCTTTGTATCATACCTGGTGAATATACCTATCACTCTGCCTGAAATGTCAATTAACATATATTTGTCGGGAGATGCGGTTTCTTCTTTTATCCCTGTTGGATATGTCACATAAGGCCCATTTATTTTATTTAGAGGTGCATCAGAAGGATAATAAACAGTTGTCCCGAATGTGTTTCTTGTATAGTAATAGTGATTATAGATACCTGGGTGATTCAGTCTTATTTTTTTTCCATAGGTTCCATCGTATGAAAATCCGGATAGGAGGTCAAGGTTAATAATGATTGTATCATTCAATATACACTGGATTGTGTCAGGAGAATAACCCCATGGATCGTTGTAATCAATGGTAAAAGTGAAATAGGAACCCGCAGTATCCGTGTCCGGTGAAAAGACAGGGTTGGAAAGTGTGGGGTTATCAGGTGGTAAATACGAAACATAGAGGTAGGTTTCCTCCCCAAAGAAATTCACCCCTTCATCCACATCAGGATTGTTACCACCATCTCCTTCTTCGCCAATCCTGTGTATCCCGATACCGAACCAGTCCTGTTGAAGGGCATTTTGCAGATTGGCAATACCAGCTGAATCAAGCATTATAAAAGTGGATTCAGAAGGGTAAGGGGTATTGTAAACAGGGTCCATTTCCATATAGAGGGATTCTGCATAAACATGGCCTGTTCCTGCGTCGTCATAGAGGGTATAATCATCGTAATCCCCATTGGATGGTGTCCATGGTGTTTGGTCCATGCTCATATCAAGGAGTTCAATCCATGTTCCCCGCCAATCCCACTCATCCTCCCATTGACCATCGTAGGCAAGGAGGAACTGGATACCTGCTGATAGTATGGTTACAGAATCAGGAATTCCAGATATATCAAACTGAACATACCCCCGTGACCATTCATCCCACCCGTCACGGTCAATACCAACCTTCATTGGATAGCTCAGGGGGTCATCATCTGAAAAATAAGAGTAAACGAAAGATTCATAACCATCCCAGTTTGTATCATAGGAATAACCGTAAATAGAGCACCCTATTATTGTGTCCTGACGACTTTTTAAGTGAAAGGAAGATATATCATACCCAAACAGAAGTATGATAAACATTGTGTTATTATCATAACTAAAAAAATTGGGTTGTCAATAATATTTTGTCTTGCATTGTATCAGGTAATTCTTATAATAATAACCATGGAGATAAAAATAAGAAACCTTACAAAAGAAGACTATGATGATATGGTCTCAATCTGGGAGGCTTCTGGACTCCCCTATAAGCCACGTGGAAGGGATAGCAGAGAGGAGATTGAGAGGCAGATTGAGGAATCTGGCGACCTGTTCATTGGTGCAGAGGTGAACGGAAGACTTGTGGGTGTTGTGATTGGTTCATGGGATGGTAGAAAAGGATGGATAAACAGGATTGCAGTGCTTCCGGAATTCCAGAGAAGAGGGATAGCAAAGATGCTGGTTGGCGCATGTGAAGAGGCTCTGAGAAGCAGAGGTGCAAGGATTTTCGCCATGCTTATTGAAGAGGGGAATGAACCTTCATTCAGGATGGCTGAAAGGCTTGGTTATAAACTGCACAGGGATATTTTTTATTTAACAAAGAGGGACAGTGATGATGTGTAAAGAAAGGAGGTTTCTATGAGGAAGTTTTTTCTACCCGTGTTGTTTCTGTTGATTGTGGGAATCCCATCATGTGACCTTTTGAAGGAGAGCCTTGGGGGTAGCATAGAGGGTACAGTGTCAGGTAACAATGTGAATGGTGGTTTTGTTATCCTTCTCAGTTCCATTGACGATATTGACCAGATACAGAATTTGAGTGAATCAGGCCTCTCTGCAATAACAGACATTGTAAAGGGCTTTGGCCTTATCGGTTCGGATGGTTCATTTGAGATTCTCGCAGTGCCTTCTGGTGAATACTACATGGTTGCTGCAATTGATGCCAACGGTAATAGCACCCTTGATACTACAGATATGATTGGCTGGTATGGTAATGATACCACCTTCACCTATGTGGATACAACCAGCAATGATACGATTGATGTTACAATCACCATTCCAGTAAGTTTCATCGTTGCAGAGAAAGAGAAGAAAACAGGAATGGATATAAAAAGATTGATGTCGAAACAGGAGTTTGAGAAGTACTACGATTATATAAATCAGTGAGAAGGGGGCTTTAAGCCCCCTTTTTTTTGAGGTACAGATAGAATCGATACCTCCTCCACAAACTCCTCAATCAGCATAGAGGATTACAGTGGAGAGAATATTGATATAAAGTCATTTGAATGGAGTGAGGGTAATACAATGGTTGGGGTTAAAATAGATACCCTTGATTACTTCACAGAATACAGGGTAACAGTGAGTGATGATGCAAAAACCACTTGACATGAGAAGATGTTTTTGTAGGATGGGGGCATATGGGGAGTGGAGTAAAGGATTAAAGATTTATCCTGCAGGGCATCAGCATCAATCAGGGAGGAGGAAATAGAGACATAGAAAAAGCTTTGAAAGGAGGAATTTATGAGAAGGATAATTTTTCTTGTTTTCTTTAGTGCAGTAAGTTTAAATTTGTTATCCCAGGTCAATCCAGACACATTACCAGAGAAGTATGTTAAGAAGGTAATATTGAAAAATAGATAAACCTGGTAGAGGGCACAAAGAGATTGGTTTCAGGATGTGGGAGGGAGAACCTGATTATCCCACAAGTATAGTAGCAGATTCAGATGGGAGGATTTATATCTTAGACCATCTCAATAACAGGGTAGTTGTGTTGGATACGCTTGGTAAATTTATAAGAGAGATTCCTGTTAAGGTTTATGAAGAGGCGAGTCTTGAAGAGATTAAGAAAACGCCGTACGGTCTTGCATTTGCGAGGCTTTATGGGAAGGAGATGTATATAAAGGATGATGTTATATATATTCCTGTTAGGGACGGATTTTTTGTCAATTCAAAACTTGTGAAGATAATAAAAATTTACATATCCCAAAATTGGAAGGTTGAAGAAGAGAAGCCATCACAATACAAATTGAACAGTATCAATTTAGAAATCAAAGGGGTAAAAGGGAAAGAGGTAAAATTAGAAGATAAGAAAATAGAGGGATATAAAGCAATAAAGATTATTGATATTAAAACAAAAGAGTCAAAGGTTTTAAAACTGCCAGAGCCTATGTCTAAAATATATATAGATCAAAAAGGTGATATATATGCAGTGAATCATGGCTATTATATAGCCCCAGCGGGTAAAAAATATGATGAGAATCATCCAGCAGAATACAGTCTTGTAGTAAAGTATTCAATAAAAGGGAAGGAGCTAGCGAGAGTAAAAATTCCGTATTCTGTTGGTATTCCCTTTATTACAGGTAAGGGAGAAATAGTTGCTTTATGCAGAATCCCTTATGAAAAATACCCAAGAGATCCAACACCTAATGGTATGAAAGTTCTACTATACAGGGCAGGAGGAAGAAAATGAGGGGTAAAGGAAAGGTTATATATGTAATATTATCTATTTTTTTGTTGTTACCATCTTCACTTTTAGGTATTGTAATAACAAGGAATGCTGTAATAAGTAATGCGAATTTATACTTAAATGTGACCTGGTCTCCACTTAAGGATACCTGTTTGAGTTTAACTCCTTCCTATACTTCTTATTTTAAGATCGGTGAAACCGTTACTGGGGAGGCATACTGTTGGGGAGGTTTTGACAGGTATGGAGGCACTGAACCAGCTGGTTCATCATCCTGGCCCAATAAGGGTTTAACCTTTCCTCAAAGGATTAGTAATAAAGTATGTCCTGGTGGTAAAAACACATCCCGATATGGGAGTCCAACTGCCCCCATCCATCTTGCGGGTATTGATTGTTCTGGATATATATGTAGATGCTGGGGAATGGAGAGGAGTGGTTTCCATCCATATAATACAACAGGTCTGTGGAACATTGGTTTAGAGATAAATTATGAGGACCTAAAGCCTGGTGACATTCTGGACAATCCAGGTGACCATGTGGTTATATATTCATATGGAAATACAATTGGAAGTTGGAATATATATGAGGCTAAGCCCCCTCAAATTGTGTATAGGCAATTTCCAAGTTGGTATAACTATCTGAACTACATACCTGTATCTATCTTTCCTCAATTTACCAATCCCCAACCTCCACCATACAGTGGTCATGTGGGTAAGGAGTTTGATGTGGAAATAGATGTAGAGGGTTCAGGGGAGATATGTAACCCTGTGATTACAGTGAATAATAAAGAATTTCCAGCAGAGTATGAGGGAGGGAAGATAAGGGCACATATTGAATTTGATGAGACACCTGGTGGATGGACTCAATGGAAAGGATATTATATAGTTGTTCAGTGTGATAATTATGTATCAGAGGTGAATAATTATTACAGGGACAGTTATGACTGGATAGTGTATCCAGACACAGCACCACCAGTTGTAGTTTCCACAGACCCATCAAACAATGAAAACAATGTTCCCATAGACAAAGGGAAGGTGATAATAAAGTTTTCAAAGCCCATGGATAAAAATACAACAGAAGGAGCATTTTCCATAATAGGTACTAATGGAAATGGTGTTCCAGTTGACTCCTTTGCATGGGAGGATAGTAATAAGACAATGAAAATATTCATAGATACCCTTGATTACTTCACAGAATACAGGGTAACAATAACAGATGATGCAAAAAACCACTTGACATGAGAAGATGTTTTTGTAGGATGGGGGCATATGG
>Ga0180301_10004851_pt1 | contig 10369 bp, 10 predicted proteins | sample GuaBasSediGuay16_FD_121797 | JGI IMG/M metagenome (GOLD analysis project Ga0180301, IMG submission 121797) | Subseafloor sediment microbial communities from Guaymas Basin, Gulf of California, Mexico - Guay16, Core 4569-2, 12-15 cm | ecosystem: Environmental > Aquatic > Marine > Hydrothermal... | reverse complement strand
TTAGGACGGGTTGACCAGATAAGTATGCCATTTTACATCACCCATCTTTCCCTATTATCTTACAATTGCAGTCAAATAGCACTTCTATATAAATTTAACGCTACATAAAACTGTCGATACATACTCATTCTCAAAAAAGGAAATTGAATTATTTCTTTTTCACTCAATAATTAGATGAGAAATTCTAATACGCATTTGATAACAAATGAATGTTCCCTATTCTTACTCTTGTCAACCCTTCTTTCTTAGCTACCTCAAGGCACCGTTCAGCATGTCTTCTGCTTGTTGTTGGCAAATTTGTCATAAAATACTGTGGGTAAAATGCTAGAAGTGCGTAAGGTATGTTTGGATCTATGTCCGCTATAAAACTTGCAATTTGTCTTACTTCTTCCTCGTCGACATATCCAGGTATTAGTAGGGTACTTGCCACCAGAAAGGGCGGATCCGGTCTTTTCTCTATATATTTACCTAGTTTTTTGAAGTTTTTTAAAGTTTGACGATTTGTTACCCCTGTTAAGGCTATGTTTAACGATTCTGTCCACGCTTTAAGGTCGAATTTTATACATCCACCAGATTCCAGTGATAGTTTTGCTGCTTGTTTTAATAGGTTCCAGTTCATTGTTCCATTGCTTTCCCAACAGATTCTCATGATACCGTTCCATTCTTTTGCTCTTTCTATAGCCAGTTTTGAAGTCATTAACGCATGGGGCATTTGGGGTGAAGGATCACCTCCGAAATAACATATACATGAAACTCTACGAGTAACTTTACTTGCTAACTCTTCAGCTGAAATAAGTGGTTTTAGACGTGATGTAAGTTCTCTATATGTCCAATTTTGACAAAACAAACAATCAAAGGTACAAGCTCCGTAAAACACGGCTAAATTTGAGTACCCATGTTCTGGGCCTGGTCTATAGGCGTATTTTGGATACCCTGAGCCTGTACATCCTGGACATACAAACCATGCCACGCAATTTGTGGGTAGCGGATCATAGTACCAATCTAATAGTCCTTTTTTGGGGGTTCCAGCTAATCTTACCAGTTTTCCATCTTTATTTACTACCAAGCCGCAATAACCTTTACCGCCTTCGGGTATTCTGCAATCATTAACACAAAGACCGCATCTTTTTCCATTTTTGTCTTTTGGTGGTTGAGTGGGTAGATTAAATCTCCTTCTACTTTCTTCGTGCGCTTTTAGTGCGTATGGTAAAGCTTCTTCTGGTTTTTCTCTAATGCAGTTGTTACAAACACCAATACTCTCAGAAATTAGCATACTTTCCTTTCCACATACTTTGCATGTGACCTTTTTCGTTTTTGGGTAATGTAGGAATTTAAAAATCAAGATTATAGATCCTCCAAGGTAGAGATTATTCTAGCTTTTTAGCCATTAAGTATGCGTCTTCTCCGTCGCTGTAATAACCTTTTAACACTTTTACTTTTTCGTATCCAAGTTTTTCGTATAGGCTTATTGCTGGTGTATTAGATACTCTAACTTCTAGTATTATTTCTTTTGCACCATATTCTTTTAGGGCTTTTTCTGCGTTTAACAGTAGATTTTTACCTATTCCTTGCCTTCTGTGTTCGGGTAGAACTGCTATTGAAACTACATGTCCCTTTTTTATTATTCTGAAGCCAAAATGCGATTTCCCATATTCTACTCTGCACATTATGTATCCTACTACTTTCCCTTCTTTTTCAGCAACTAGAAATGCTTTAGAGTAGTTTGATTGTAATTGAAGAAAGAAGTATGCTGGATAGTTTTCTGGTAGGCAAACCCTATTTATGTGCATTACTTCTGCGATATCGTTCTGAGTTGCTTCTCTTATCGTGTACCCTTTTTCCTCCAAGCGTTCAGTTACCATTTTCTTCAGCCTTGCATTGATTTTTCATGGGTAGGTGATACTGTATTTAAGTTGATACTGTTTGGATATACTTATATTTGTTTCAAAATTCCAAAATTAAGAGGTGAAATTTTTGGATAATGATACAAATATGTATTTTGACGAAGACATAAGTGAAATTACACAGATTGTTAGTAGAGGATTCTATATTCTTGATGTTAGCTTTCCATTGGAGTATGGAAGGGGTACAGTTTCGCTTACTGTTCTTCCAATTGACGAAGATCGAGTTGGAGACTATTTTCGTGAGGTTGAAGAAACTCTTATGGAAAAGGGTTATATAGCTTTTTTACGTAAACCCGAAGGATATGAAACAAATTATCTTCTTCTAGTTGTTCCTTTTTCACCACCTGGTGAGCGGGCAAAAATGTGGAGCTTTATATCACTTATAGCCACTACGGCAACGGTCTTTTTTGCGGGCTATCTAATGGCAGCAAATCCAAGTTTTGCGCAGATATTTGGAATAACTAATCCTTGGATTGTTGCTCTTAGCTTCACTGTTTCTCTTTTAGGGATTATTGGTCTTCATGAACTTGGCCACCTTGTTGCAAGTAGAATTCACGGTGTTAAGGCTGATTTACCTATTTTTATTCCAATGGTTCCACCTTATGGTACTCTTGGAGCAGTTATTAGACAGCGAACTCCTCCTGTTGACCGTAAATCTCTTTTCGATTTAGGTATATCTGGTCCGTTGGTTAGTTTCTTAATGTCAATTATTGCTTCCCTTGTTGGTTTAACGTTGTCAAAAGTTTATATAGGGGAGGTTGAAGGTGTTTTTATTCCTCCTCCGCTTATGTTTGGAGTTCTAGCGCGATTTTTAATAGAGGTTCCAGAAGTTCCTCCGGGTACTCCGGTCGTGATAATGTTACATCCAGTCGCCTTTGCTGGTTGGCTTGGAATGGTGATCACGGCAATCAATTTGTTTCCTGTGGGGCAGTTAGATGGTGGGCATGTTGCGAGGGCTATATTTGACAGTAAGAAACATCAACTCATTTCATATGCAGCTGTTTTGATCCTGTTCTTTTTAAAATACTACTTTTTCGCTATTGTTGCCTTGTTCTTGGCGATGGCTAGACATCCCGGACCCTTAAACGACATTACATCGCTGGACAGAAAAAGAAAGATCATTGGAATATTAGTACCCCTTAGCATAATTATTTTGTGTTTACCTGCACCATTTTTCTAATCTAAAAACATCACAATGACAAAGAAGTATCGGGGAGGTATTAACAGACTATGGTTAGCATGGTCTCGCCGATATTTGATGTAGACCTGGGTAATGATTCTGTGCTGGTTTCATGGATTAATAAGCGTAGTGGTGTGATTTTACGGTCTCGTAAATTGACTGTTATTGTTGACCCCGTTGGTGTTGACGCTACAGACTTTAAGAAAGCTGATGTTGTTTTGATTACTCATGAGCATCCTGGTCATTTTAATTCGTTACTTATTAGCAGAATTAGATCTATTTTTAAATCAAAGATACTGGCTCCACGTCCAGTTATTGAAAAATTGGTTGGTCGTGTTCCTGAAAAACATCTAATCACGATATCGCCTGGCTCCACGTGGGAAATTAATGGGAATGAAATTTTTGTTGAAAAGTCTAATCATATGGCTCTCGAACCAGTTTCTTTTGTAATTCGTTTTGAAAACGGCATTACTGTTTTTCATACTAGCGATAGTTTGCCATTTCCAGAGATGAAAGAAACCGGGGAGAATTTTGACTTGGATATTGTTTTTTGTACTGTTGGTATAGCTCCGCAGGCTTCTTATGAAAGTGGTGTTAGAATAGCGAAGTTAACTAAGCCTAGGGTTGCTATTCCTTATCACACGGATACTCGTGAGAGTATTAATATTTTTGTGAAGAGATTGTTTGAGGAAAATTTAAAGGGTAGAGATTTGGAGATTTTTGAAGTATTTGAATATAAGAGGGATAATTGTCAATGAGTTGGGAAGAGGTTAAGGGTAAGCTTAAAATTAGAGCATGTGAAATTTTGATGAAAACAAATGCTATTAGTTTTGGAGAATTTATTTTGACTTCAGGGAAGAAAAGTCCATTTTATATAGATATGAGAGTTATACCCAGTTTTCCCAAACTCTTTGACGAGGTTTGTGATATGTATGTTAAGATGATTAAAAATGAGATAGCTAAGGTTGACCGTGTCGCAGGTGTACCGACTGCAGGTCTTCCATTTGCTACTTTGGTGAGTTATAAGCTAGGTTTGCCATTAATTTACGTTAGAAAGGAACAAAAAACTCATGGAAAAGGGAGAATGGTTGAGGGAATATTAAGAAGGGGAGATAACGTGCTTATCATTGATGATTTAATAACTACGGGCGGAAGTTTGATTAATTCCGTTAATAATGTAAGAGAGGAAGGGGGAATCGTAAAAGACGTAGCTGTTTTTCTTGATAGAGAGCAAGGTGGAAGGGATAATTTAAAGAAAATTGGTGTTAAGTTACATAGCATTTTAGGCATTATGGAACTGATGAGATATTTACGTGAACAAAATTTTTTGGACGAGGAGACATATTTAAAGTGTATTAATTACATTGAGGAAGAAAAAGCTAGTAAATAACTTTATTTCTTTTTTGGTTTTTGTTCCTCTTCTTCTGGTGTTTCCCATATTGTTAGTATTATCATAATCACTATGAGAGCGCCTATAATTACGGGAGCCAGATGAGTTTTACGTAGCCAAAGGGAAATTATTCCTACTCTTGGTATAATGAATATAACTTTACCGTAAACGTCTTTGTAGGGTACCCATCCATCTGGAATGGGGTTTGTTTTGTTATTGTCTCCCTTAGTTAAGTATAGGTATTGACCTTGTTCTTCATCATATTTTATGTCTATTACTCGGTGAACTACAGTTCTGTTTGGTAAAATGTGAGGCGTAGACTCTGATGACTCAAAAACAATTATGTCTCCTATCTCAATGTCTTCCGGATCTACACCTTTAACTATCAGAACATCTCCTTCGTGAAGAGTTGGTTCCATACTTACTCCTTCAACTACTACAACGGGTTTTGAAGTATGTAAGGTATGTTTTAGAGTAATATCTATCCCGTAGACTCCGCCTATAAGTATTAAAATAATTACGACAACTACAACAACTTCTTTCACTGTTTTACTTTTTTCTTGAGTTTGCATCACTCTACTGCCACCTTTTTGCTAATATTAATTCTCAGTTTTCATACATTGTTATATTTTTAACGATTTATTATAAATGAACTAGAGCGTGTTTCTGTTGTGTTATTTTGAGAATATCGGTTTATGCGGTAATATGAATTGATGGGTTTCGATAGATTTGTTTTAGCCGAAGAGAATAGACGAAAACTTTAAATATTTACTTTTACTAGTGATTTCGTTCAGGAAAATAATCTAGTGGTTACCTCGAAAAACAAGTTCTCTATAAAGTTTATATAAGGTGTTTACAGTGGTTAAGTGGCCAAAATTAGAGGAAATATTGATATCTAAGTCAATGCCCTATATTATAGCGATACTTATAGTGATTGGGATTTTGGCTCTAATGGGTTTAGTAATCCATGTGGAATATAGTACGCGACGTTCCTGGATCAAAATATTTATTTCTGTATTGCTGTTTTCGCTGTCTTTTGGCTTTGCTTTTCACTTTCTCTTTATCATTCTTGGTATATAGACCGTAAATTGTTGATATCTAGTTTAGAATATTTGGAATTCCCCTTCAATTATTTTATTTGTTAGTTTTGTGACATTTGTGACTTCGGTTTCCAATATTGCTTCGATGTCGTTTTTTATAACATTCCAGTTGGCGTTTTCCTCAAGTAGGACTTGGGCATTAGCAAGTTGAGGTTCAGTTATTGGTTTACCTATTTGGCTTAGAATTCTTACGTAAACTTCTTTTACACCTTTAACTTCCTCTATGATTCTATTTGCAATGTTTTTTGCCAGGATGTTGTATATTTTTCCTACATGGCTTCTAGGGTTCTTTCCTGCTGCTGCTTCCAGCGACATTGGTCGCATTGGTGTTATTAATCCGTTAACACGGTTTCCACGACCTACTTGCCCATCATCTCCCGACTCCGCGGAGGTTCCAGTAACTGTTATATATACTCTTGGATTACTTCTATCTATTTTGTCGGCTGTATTTACAAAAACTTTTACTTCTTTTTCGGTTATTTTAGAAGCTAAATCCAAAATTCTATTTGCTACTTCTTGCTTTACATTGATGTAGTGATCTAAGTCGTATGTTAATGAGGATATTATTGCTGCTGCGATAGTTAGTTTAATCTTGTTGTTATGTCTTAGGCCCATTACTTTGATGTCTTCTCCTACTTCTGGAAGTTCTTTTTTGAGTTTAGGTGAATTTAAGTATCGTTCAGTTTCTAATACAAGTCTTTCAGTCTCGGAGAGAGGGGCAAAGCTTACGCCAAAACTTGTATCATTTGAGAGGGGGACTTTAGATGGATCCTTAAATAGTTCTGTTAAGTCTTGACTACCTGGCCTTATCTTATAGTCTATTTGGACATGTTTTGAGATATCTAGAAACCTGAAATTTTTCTCCAAATATTCTCGAACTGAAGTTAATGCGATGGTTCCTATTGGTATTCTCTCTATTTCATGGTCTTTAATGATCTCCGTGGTAGCTCTTCCTATTACAAGTAAATATATAGGTTCTAAGACTTCGCCCCCTCCGAATTTCGGCTCTGACCGTCCCCCGGCAAGGCTTCCCTTGTCAACGTTGTGATGAAGTATTTGACCGTAGTGTTCTAGGTAGTATTTGGATAGATTTACGCTGAGTTGCTCTACTACTCCGTCGCATATCGAATCTGGATGTCCAAGTCCTTTTCTTTCAACCATTTCTACTGGTTGCTCTTCTATTGGCGTTACATTTATTTTGTTTACCACTATTTTCTCCATAGCATCTTCTCCCCGCGCTAGATTTTATCACACACCTTACATACTTTCCTTATAAAAATTTTTTTACTCTTACTCATGAGAGATCAGCTAAAATATGACTGAGAGTAATAGTAGTTACCCCTAATAATATTAATATTTGATGTTACGTACTCTATATTGTTTACATGTTTACCGAGGAAGAATCATTATGGAACAAAACGATGCTAAAAAGTATACTAGCATGCTGAGAAAAGAATTTAAGGAAACCTACGGGGATTTAGCCGAAAAAGCCAGGAAGGTTCCAAATAAAGATGCTGAAGAACTATCTGAAAGGTTAAATGTCCCGTTAGAAATCGCTAAAGTAGCAGTAAGGTTAGAACTTGACGGCATTCTTGACGCGGAAAGTGTATGTGACATATTGATGAGAGAAATGGAAAGACTAAAGGAAGTTGATTTTGAAGTCCCGAACATTTCATCTTACCTTTTTAATTTTGCAGTTAAAGAGGGAAAATGGATAGAGTATCTCTATGGTCCTTTTAGGAAAGAGGCTGAGGAAGCTGTGAGGAACCTTGCTAATTGGGAACGCATAGTATCCGATAAGGAAACAGTATCAGAAGGTTCTATTATTAATTTTTTGAACGAGAGAAAAAGGATTATTGATGAAGTTATTGAACCCGTGATGGACGAATGGTTGAAAACGCACAAAAAAACTAATTATTTGGATGCTGCGGTAGCGTTAATATGTGCGCTCGAGAAAACTAGTAGAGAAAAAGCGATTGAATTATTAGAAGAAAGAAAAAAAGTTCTCAAAGAATTTATGTCAAAAATATATGAGAAAATAAAAGATGTGAAAGGTATAAGACTTTTTGAAAATATTAAAAGTAGAGTTGCTGCTATTATTAAGGATTTATCAAATCCGATCTCAGATTTAATGAAGGAAACCTACTTAGAATTAATTTTAAATTCGATACCGCGCCCCATCCCTAGAGAGGTTCAAGTATCACAATACCTTTTTGTTGGTGGACCAATTACTCGAGGCGGAAAGGTTGAGCCAGATTTGGTTAAGCCCACTGACTTTTTAGAGAGAGATATTATGCTTGCAAAAAGGAGAAGCGGAGAAGATCAGGTTAATTTTCTGAAATCTTCGGTTGAAAAAGTGTTAAAAGCACTTTTAGAGCAAGGTATGGATCCTGAGGATGCTGTTATGCACGTTCTCTCAGAAATGTATAAAAGGTTTGATGTTGGTGGGTTTCCAGAGGCAGAACTTAGGGAAAAAGTAAAAGAAATCGTTACTCAATCACGTGAAGATAGAATAAAAATTTTATCCGAGTTTCTCTTTAGTCACTTAATGAATAAATTTGTTAAAAGCTAGTCGAGGCGGGAGGTTTTGGCCGGCTCTGAGTCTATTGAAGCAATTGAGACTGTTCTTTACTGGCTTTTAGATTTGTATATTCCCGATTTGAATCTTCCGTACATTAAAAACGTCGAATTTAGGGGAGAGGTTCTCATAGCTTCCAAACAGCTTTGGACGTTGCTATGTGAGGATACTGTTAGATCGTGTCTTATTGGACCCGGTGTTGTTAAAGGAAAAATCTTACATAAGGGGCATCCAGTTGATGTTGAAGAAGGGGTGGGTGCTTTAGTTTTTAATCCAGCTGAGCTTAGACCTACGGCTCCAATCCCTCTTGTGAATATAGTCACACCGGAGGTTGTAGATCCGCTAGCTAAATCTTCTGTTTCGGAGATAGCTACCATAATTGAGAAAGTTTTGGTAGATAGGGGTATGGTTTTGGCTCCTAAAAAGTTGACTGAGGTGAGAAGGAAAGGTACTATTCCAACTGTGGAATATAGGGAAAAATTTCTTGAAAAAATTGAAGTTCATTTAACTTCTGGTGCCATGAAAGCGAAATTTTTACTTGGAGGCGCTAAGAGACCGATATATAGCGCTTTTTTGAAAAGATATTCAAAAAGACTGTATGAACATCCAGAGAGGCTTAAAATTTTGTATGTTGATAAAAGAGAATTTACGTCTTTCAACCAAGATGCAGTTTCATGCTGGTCAATTGTAGAGAAATTACAGGCTCAACCATTAGAGGAACAGCAAACTACCGATGGATACAAGCAATTTGTTGAAGAATATGTGTCAGTTTTAGAGTTTATGAAAAAATTTAAGGAGGTTTACATTTTTAGAGATTAAAATTGCTTTAAACTTCATTTTACCTATAAGTTCCTATATATGGTTTATATTGTTGTTACTTGCTTGATATGTATTCTTCCAGTTTATTGAATGCTTCTTCAAGTATTTCTAGTGGAGGTAAGAAGACTAGCCGAAAGTGGTTTTTACCGTATATTGGATCAAAACCTGATCCAAAAACTACTAAAACTCCCGTGTTTTTAAGAAGATCTAAGACAAATTCTTTATCATCTTTCCATTTGTTTTCCAAATTTACTTTGGGAAAAGCGTAAAATGCGGCTTCAGGTTTTACACAGCTTATATTATCTATTTCGTTGAGCCGTTTCCATGCGTAGTCTCTTCTTTCCTTAAGTTTCTCTACCATTTCTTTTATATGGTCTTGTGGTCCTTTGAGCGCGGTGACAGCAGCTACTTGGGCGGGGGTGTTTGCACTTAGTCTTATTCTAGCTTGTTTTTCGACGCCTTCACGAATGTGCCCTAATTTCCCCTCTGGGTCATAAAAATACATGTAACCTAGACGCCAGCCTGTTGCGAGATATACTTTTGAAAAACCGTTAAAAACCACTACGGGAATTTCTCTGGCAACTTTTGCTGTGTTTACATGTCCTTTTTCATAAACTATTTGATCATAAATTTCATCTGAAACAACGATAAGTTCGTGTTCTGCAGCTATATCTAATATTTCTTTGATAGTTTTTTCACTATATAATGCTCCCGTGGGATTATTTGGATTTATTATTACAAGTATTTTTGTTCTTTCGTTTATTTTATCTCTGATGTCTTCGATATCTGGTTGCCAACCCTCTTCTTCAATGCATCTGTAAGATACGGGTTTCCCTCCAAAAAACTTTGTGTACGCTATATATGGCGGATATGTTGGGCCTGGAACCAGCACTTCATCTCCTTTATCAACTACGGCTGCTATGAACATTGATATTGCTTCTGATATTCCAGATGTGATTACTATGTTTTCTGGATCTACATCTACATTGTTTAGTCGCTTTTCTTTTTCTGCTATTGCTTCTCTAAGTTCTGGAAGCCCTTTTGAATCGCCATACCAATTATATCCGTTTTTTATTGCTTTACAGTAAGCTTCTTTTATATGTTGAGGTGTGTCAAAGTCATACTTGCAAGGGTCACCAATGTTTAAATATATGATTTTCTTGCCAGCTTTTTCTAATTTTTTAGCGTAAACAACTACGTCTCTAATAGCATACTCTATCGATTTAACACGCTCTGTTAAATCTATCAACGTGCCCACCCACTGATAAAAACTCTTTTTAGTAATGTACCTACTTGGCTACTTACTCTTATATCTTTTGGAAACCTTTACTGTTAAATGTAAAGGGTCTCGTTTAATTTGGAAAAGTAAATTAATGCGAGTAACAGTTTAATAAAATG
>Ga0180301_10004850_pt1 | contig 10369 bp, 12 predicted proteins | sample GuaBasSediGuay16_FD_121797 | JGI IMG/M metagenome (GOLD analysis project Ga0180301, IMG submission 121797) | Subseafloor sediment microbial communities from Guaymas Basin, Gulf of California, Mexico - Guay16, Core 4569-2, 12-15 cm | ecosystem: Environmental > Aquatic > Marine > Hydrothermal... | reverse complement strand
GGCTCATGTATAGTTATAGGTGCAGCCTCAATACTTACAGTTGTAACCATAATATCGATGATTAAAAGAAGAAAAAGAATTCTTTCTTTAACCCTACCCCAAACCTAAAAGTTTATTCTTCTGTTGCAAGCAGAAGCTCTAACAAGGTTTTTTGGTCTACCTCAACCAACGTTCTCCATCCAACTTGGAGAATCCCATCCTTATCCTCAGCTAAATATCCCATCCTTATGAACCTGTCTAGGTTAAAGTTTACCCTCCACACGGGAAGCTTTTTCTTTAAAACTCTTTCAACTTCACCTCTTTGAGCTTTACCGTTTTTTGTGTTTAGGTAGGCTATTGTAACAGCTAAAACAGCTAAATCGTCTATTCTCCAACCTGAGCCTTCAACCTCTTTTAGGGTTAAACTTCCACTAGGAGCTATAAAAAACAATGCTTTATCAAGTCTACTACTGGAAAGTTTTTCTTCTTTCCCATCCTCAGAAAAAATTTTAACCTTTAAACCTATTTTTTCAAGTTCATCGTTTAACATGCCAACTATTCTAGGATAGTTTTTTCCCAGAACCTTTTTAAGCTCCCAACCTTTAACTCCAACCTTCCTATACCTTCTAAACAAAAGCATTTGAGCTGCTATCTTAACCTTTTGGGTGTATACTGCTTTTTCATCCACCTTTTTTAAGCCTCCCACCCTTCAACTCTAACCATTTTTTATAGTTTAGGGGGATAGCAATAGACAAGGAGTCTTTTTGGCTGGGTTTTTTAGGTTCTTTTCTTGGGAGAAGAAAAATTTTGTTTTCCATGGCTTCTAACTCTAAATCAGCATAACCATAGCTTACAAGAAAACTTGTTAGGTAGGCTCTAACAATAAACTCCTCATAGCTTTCAGAATAGATAAAATCCCAATAAGAAATTTTTTCTCCACCACTTTCATCTAAAAGCTCAAACCAAAAATTTTTAAGAATCTCCATAAACTCTTCTTCGGCTAGAAGTTTAAGCCTTAAAAGCTCCTCTTTTGAAGCCTCCTCTAGGTTTTCAGGTTTGATTGGGGTTGCTTCAAGCTTAAACCTTTCAGCTGGAAGGTTAACCCAATAGTTTAAAGCTTCTTTTAGCTTTTCTGCTGAAACCTTTTCTAGGCTGATTATTGGACGCCAAGACTTCAAAAAAATTTTTGCTAAAGTCTCCTTGGACAGTTTTTCTATTTTTGATTTTACAAGTTCTGGGTCTGAGTATAGGGTTGAAGACCTATGTTTAACCCATTCCTCTTGAAGTTTAACCACCCTTGAAAGCCTATTTATGGCTTCAGCATCCAAACAAAACTCTTCAAAAGACTTCCATTTTAAAAGCATTTGTCTAATTGTTTTTAGGGCTTCAGCAACCTCAACCTCAAAAGGGTTTATCCCCCTTTTTTCAACCATTTCACATAGGGCTATAAGCCTTAACAAGGTTTCTTGGCTTGTTTTACCATCCTGCCTAATTTTTCTCCTAGACAATAATTCTTCCCAAGTTTAAGAGAAAAACCAAACTTAAATAGTTTATTTTTCCCTAAAGCCGTCAAACCATATTCTAAACAATGAATAATGCTTATACATAGCCTACAAACCATCTCATCTAAAAACAAGCCTAAAGGTTGCTAAAACATGGAATGGAAAAAAGTAGGATGCTTAGGCTTAAGGTTGACATGGAAAATGGTAGAGTTTTATCCGGGAACAAAGAATGGATACTATCCCAACCACTATTTTTTCAGGCTCTCCATGACGGTATAGAGCAAAGTTTTGGTTCTGGAGCATGGATAATATGTATGGTTGCAGGTAAAAATGTTGGCAAAAAAATCTTTGAAATAAACAATGAAAAAGTAGATGCTAACATAAAAAATGTTTCCTCGGTTTTGGATAAGCTTTTTACACGGATGGGTTGGGGTAAAATCCAGCTTGAGGAATATTCTGAGAAAAAGTAGGAGAGCAATAGTAAAAATAAAAAACTCTGCTATGACAAGAGGGATAAAAAACTCAAACCAGAGATGCCATCTTATCGCTGGATGTCTTGCAGGAGTTTTTACAAAAATTTTTGGTGTTGAGGTAAACTGTTTTGAAACAAACTGTGCTGCAAAAGGAGACCCCTACTGTAGGTTTGTTGTTAGGGAGGTGAAGGTTAATGGAAACCTATGAAAAAATTGAGAGAATACCTACGGGTATACCTGGTCTTGACAACCTGATTCAGGGAGGTTTTCCTAGGGGTAGCCTTATAGTTGTTGCTGGAAATCCAGGTTCAGGGAAAACCATTTTTTCAGGTCAGTTTCTTTATTTTGGGGCTGTAAACTGTGGTGAGAGGGGTGTTTATGTTTCTTTTGCTGAAAGCCATAAAAACTTTATCAGTAACCTTTCAAGTTTTGGTTTTAACTTTTCTAGGCTTGAAAAAGAGGGAAAATTTAGGTTTTTAGATATGGTGACGATGAAGGAGGAGGGGGTAACAACAGCCCTAGAAACAGTTATAAACGAAATTTATGCTTTAAACGCTAAAAGGCTTGTGATAGATTCTTTTACAGCCATAACTCAAGCCTTCAAAGAAAAAATTGATGTTAGAACGGTTTTACATACGATTCTAGGTAAGATTGTTAGGGAGGTGGGTTGTACAACCCTTCTTTTGGTTGAGGTTCCTATAGGTGAGCAGAGGATAGGGTTAAGTATTGAAGAGTTTATTGCTGATGGGATAATAGTTCTTGAAACCATTATTGATGGTTTAGAGATTAGAAGACGTGCAATAATCCGTAAGATGCGTGGAACAGAACACAGCCTAAAATATCACAACCTAATATTCTCAAAAAACGGTATAATTTTTACACCCATGGTAACCTAAACACAATTTTTTCTCTTTTTCTGGAGAGAAAAATGTTTTTTGTTTCTCCCCTAATCCTTATCAGTCTTATCCAGTTAGCCTTTATGATTATCGTTATTTTTCTTGTTCACCAACAAAAAATGTCCTATTTTAACATAGTTAAAAACCATTTTACCTTAGCCTACCTAGCCTTTACCATAGGTTTTTTATGTGAAACTTTAATGTTGGTTATACCTATAGGGAAAATATCATATTTTTTGGTGAAAGCCAACCTATCCTTCACCCTCCTATGCCTATACATCATAGGTTTGGCATCCTCAATCCTCTACAAAAAACCTTTAACAAAAAACCTAACAGCAAAAAACGTTTTTATGGAGTTTTTTGTTAGAAAACCTTCCCCTCCATTTATAGGATACAATGTTTTGGTTTTAACTTTGCTGGTTTTAACATGGATTTTTTCTCCTTTTAGGATTGTTGAGGCTGTAAACCTAAACTTAAACGGTGTTTTATATGTTCCAAGGTATAAGCTTTGGTTTATAATTGGTTGGCTTACGGTTCTTGTAGCCTTCATAGTTTACCCAAACTATCTTTTTTTAACCTTAACAAGAAACGTTAGGTCGAAGGAAACCTCTAAAAGGCTTAAACAGTTTTCAGCATGTCTTATGGGAATTGGAATATCCTTTTTTATGTTCCATATCCTTTTAGGCAACATTTATTTTGAGTCTGTTTACCTTGGAAACTTTATAAACACATCCTTATTCGCATTTATGGTTTACATTTTTAGAAGGTCAACAGTGTTTTTTGAGTTAAGCTATCCTACAACCACATATACAAAAAAAGTTTTTACCAGCCAAACCTATGTAAACAGGTTTTCAAGAAGGATAGGCTTAGAAACATCACAAATAATAGGTAAAAAAATTCTTCTTTTTGAGTTTAATCCAGCCTCACCCTACGAAAAATATGTTAAAGACTTTATTTTTGAGGCTGAAAGCATTAAAAGTTTAAGCATAATCTTTTCAAGGAAAGGTGGAAAACTTTCAACCCTACCAAACCAAAGAACAGTTATTTTTTCCGTTGGAACAAAAACACCGATTAGGGTTGAAGAAAAAACCTTAACAGTTTCAATGACAGACGCATCAATAATCTTGGAGGCTTTTAGAAGAATTCTAGAAGAATATCCAAACTCATGGATAGTTGTTGACAATTTAACAGACATAACCCTAACCTTAGGCTTTGAAAAAACTACGGTCTCCTAACCCACATCCTAGAACTCCTATCAGACAGAAAAAACACCATAATGTTTCTTTTTAACCCTAAAGCTCACGAGGTAAAGGTTAGGGAAGCCTACAGAAACCTTGTAGACCTAATTTTAACAGCAAAAAACTCTGAACTAAAACTTTTAAAAGTTTAAACAGCAACAGTTTTCACCTTAGACTTTCCAGCAACATTTTGAACAACAATAACGTTTGTTTCAACATCAAGAAAGGGAAGCTGGCTTGGGGTAATCACAATATACTGGATGTTAGGCTGAGATTTAACTGTGGAAATTATAAGCCTACTAACAAGCTCCCTATTCCTAGGATCCATGTGAACATCAAACTCGTCAACAGCCCTAATAGGAGATTTTACATGTTTTTGGAGGGAGAGAAGAAAAGCCATTGTGGCTGTTGACCTTTCACCACCACTTTGGGTGTAGGCGTCTAGGGTTGTTGGAGGTAAACCATGAAAACCAACGGTTAACTCTAAACCAGCATCCCCAATGTTTTCCATGTTTATAAGCCTAACCTCACCAGTTGCATCAACAGCTGAAAGAGTTGACTTATAGGTTTTGTTAAGCTCACCAAGAAAATCTTCAAGAATCCTTCTCCATGTTTGTTTTCTAACCTCAATCTCAGCCAACATTTTTCTTTTATTTTCAGCAACAACCTCAGACTTTTGTTTAAGCTCCTCAAAAATTTTTAGATACCTCCTATACATTTTTTCAGCATCCTCAGAAACATCTGCTAAAGAAGCCAGCTGAACCCCAAGAACCTTTAAATCCTCAGATATTTCTTGGATGCTTCTTGTGGTTTCAACTCTTACACCAGTTTTTTTAGCTTCTAAGGTTTGCTGGTTAAGCTCCTCCTCAAACCTTTTAATCTTATCCTTAAGCTCACCAACCTCCCTTTCCAAATATTCTTTTTGAAAGCTTAAAACAGCCTCTTTAACCCTCCAACCAACATACTTTTCCTGTAGAGAAACAATTTTTTCCTCAACCATAGAAAAATTAGACCTAAGGTTTTCTATTTTCCTTTTAGCCTCTTTAAGCTTCTCGTTTAAGGTTTTAGCTTCCTCCCTAAACCTTAAAAACCACTCAAAAACCTTACCGTATTCCTCTTTTTCCCTCCCTTTTCCCATGTTTTCTCTAGCCAAACCTAAAAGAAAATCTATCTTTTTGGAGGTTTCATCAAAAACTTTTAGGTAAGCCTCAAAACCTCCAACCTCTTTTTCACCCTCTAAAAGAGAGGAAAAAAGCTTTCTTCTTTCGGAGGAAAGCCTTTCTAAGGCTTTACTTGCCTCATCAAGTTCTTTCCCGATTTCTTTAAGCTCCCTAGCCAAGTTTTCTAGGCTTAAATTTTTCTTTTTAAGTTCTTGGTTTAGGGAGTTTAGGTTTTTTTCTGTTTTTGTAACATAAGCCCATGCAAGTTCACGTTTAAGATAATTCTTTTTTTCGTTTAACTCTCTTCTTTTAAGATATTTTCCGTATTGTTCCCTCCAATATTGGAGGGTTTGTTCGGCGTTTGATAGGAGACTAAGAACAGAAGACTCTTCACTAAGAACTTGGCTAAGCCTTTCTTGGGCTTCAACAATTCTTTTTCTATAGTTTTGGAAGCCTACAGCCTCCTCCAACATTACAAGTTTTTGGTTTGGTGGAATAACACTAAACTCTTCAACCATGTTTTGATGCATTATTATTAGCATGTTGTCAGGGTTTATACCAAGACTTGAAAGAATCTTAACAACCTCAGCTTTAGGCACCTCCCTATACTCAGCCTCATACCAGTAGGTTCCATCCCTCCTAAGATACCTTGAAAGCATAAAGGTGTCCGAATTGTAGCCTGAAATAGGTCTTTTACCGTTAACAGGTGAATTGTCAAAAAGCAGGGTTATTCTTGCAAGCTCCTCCCCTCGACGAATTAAACCGCTAAGCTTTTTAGACCTTTCAGTATAGGCTTGACCTAAACCAACAGATAATGCAAGAAGAATTGAGGATTTACCTGAACCGTTAGGTCCACAAATAAGGTTAAGTCCAGCTTCAAAAGGGATTCTTGCATACTCATAACTCATAAAGTTTTCTAGGATTATTTCTTTTAGGAAGGCTTTTGGCTGGATTTTTTCACTTTTATCCTCTAATGTTTCCTCCATCCTCTTTTTTTCCATTGTTTAGGCTCCATTAAAGGGGTTTGTAAGATAGCAGACTACAAGGTTAAACATTAAGGTTTCTAAAATTTTAAAGTAAATTTTTTTGGATGTTAAAAGCCAACTTAACTAGTCTAAGATAAAAGGGGGAAATTTGAGGGTTAGCCAAAAATTTTTCCAGGATTAAGAATATTGTTAGGATCGAAAACCCTCTTTATTTTTTTCATAAGCCCAATTTGTTTTTTGTCTGTAAACCTTAGAAAAAACTTTTTCTTTTCAAATCCAACTCCATGTTCACCTGAAATAGCTCCACCCATAGACTTTCCTAAACCATAAATTTCCTCTAAAACCTTTAACCTAGTTTTTTTATCTCCGTAAAGGTGGAGATGAACATTTCCATCTCCAGCATGACCGTAAACAATTATGGGTATCCCATATTTTTCTGAAACCTTTTTTACAGCCTCAACAAAATGGGCTATTAGGCTTCTTGGAACAACAACATCAGCCAAATCCATTTCACCAAAACCTTTTAGGGCTGGATAAAGTTTTTCCCTAAACTCTAAAAGCTCTCTTTTAGCTTTTTCGGTGTCAGGGATAAGAACATCAACAGCACCATTCTCCATACATACATCAGCAACCTTTCCAGCCATCTTGTAGGCTTCAGACTCCTCCCCAGCCTCCAAAATTGTTAAAAGGAAGGCTTCAGCCTCACCATAAGGAAACCTTCTACCCAAATAGTCCTCAACAATTTTAATAGCATCCTTCTCCATAAACTCAACACCAACAGGAGTTATCCCGCACCTCAAAATTTTTGGAACAGTTTTAATCGCATCAAAAACGTTTTTAAAGGGGATAAGCAAAACACTTCTAACCTTAGGTTTTACTGTAAGCCTTAAAATGGCTTTTGTGATTACGGCTAAGGTTCCCTCAGAACCTATAAGAAGCTGGGTTAAATCGTAGCCAGACGAAAACTTTACAAATTTCCCTCCAGTCTCAATAATTTCACCTATGGGAAGAACAGCCTCCAAACCAAGAACAAAGCTTCTTGTAACCCCATATTTTACAGCCCTCATCCCACCAGCGTTTGTAGCCACATTACCACCTATACATGCTGAAAGTTCACCTGGATAAAGTGGATAATATAACCCTTTAGACTCAACAGCCTTATACAAGTCTAAAAGTGTAACTCCAGCCTCAACCACAGCAACAAAGTTTTCCTCGTCAACCTCAACAATCCTATTCATTTTTTCAAGGGATAAAAGAATTCCACGATGGATTGGGACAGAACCGCCAGATAATCCTGTTCCACCACTTCTAGGTGTAACAGGAATTTTTTCTTTGTTAGCTAAACTTAAAACCTTTAAAACCTCAACAGTATTTTCTGGTTTAACAACAACCTCAGGCATAAAACGTTTAGGAACAGGCATCTCATCACAAGAATATTTTTCAAGTTCATCCCTAACCGTAAAAACGTTTTCTTCTCCAACAATCCCTTTAAGCCTACCTAAAACCTTTTTTGTTACCCTACCATATTTCCCCAATTTTTCTCCATCCCTTATGCTGGTTAAACTCTTTTAAGTTTCCCCAGACAAACCTTTTTTATTTCACCAAGACAAACATCCCTTTTAAGCCTGTCAATAAGCCTTTTTTTAGTCTCCTCATCAACGTTAAACCTAAACCCATATTTTACATCCAAGAGTAGAAGGTTTTCTGGTGGTGCTAGAGGTAAACCTAGTTTTTCCCATCCTCCAACCTCTAAAAACTCTTTAAGCCTATCCAAACCTAAACTTCCTTTTGCAACCTCAAAAATTAAGGTTACAAGTCTACGAATTAAACCTCTACTAAAACTTTTTGAGGAGAAGGTTAAAAAAACGTTTCCACCCCTAAGCCTAACCTTTAACTCTTTAAGCTTTTTAGGGTAGGTTTTCCCATCCCTACCAACATAAAACCCAAAAACAAGCTTTTCACAAATAAGCCTAGCAGCCTCAACCATCAAACAAAAATCTTCCCCACCATAAGGATAAACGTAAACATAGGTTCTTAGTTTAGCCTCCCTTCTAGGATTAAAGTTTAACGGAACCTCAGCCCAACCCCAAGCCTGAATTTCGCTTGGAAGAAAAGCATTAAACCTCCTAAGAGAAAAATTTTCCCCTGTTGTAAAAGCTATGGTTTGCCCTAAAGCACTAACACCCCTATCAGTTCTTGAAGCAGCCTGAAAAAAAGCCTCCTCCAAACTTTTTATAAGCCTAGACTTAAGAAGGGCTAAACATATTTCCCCTGCAACGGTTCTTCTATCCTTTTGAAGCTGAAAACCATAAAAGTTTTTTCCGTCATAGTATACTTTTACCGCATAACGTTTCATCCTACCATCCTATTCTCTAGCATGTTTTACTAGGTGGGGTGCTTCAGGAATTATAAGATATTCTAAGGCAACTTTAACAGCGTCAGGTGAACCTGGAAGACAAAAAACTATTTTTCCATCAACCACTCCAGCAACAGCCCTTGTTAAAATTGCTGCAGAACCTATTCTTTCAAAGCTTAACTTTCTCAGGATTTCCCCAAACCCAGGTATTTCTTTTTGGAGTAGGGGTGTTATGGTTTCAACTGTTAGGTCACTTTTTGTTATTCCTGTTCCACCTGTTGTAACTATAACATCAACCTTTTTTGACTTAGAAAGTTTTAGGATTAGGCTTCTAATCATTGATGGGTTGTCTGGTATAATTTTTCTAAACATAACTTTGTAGTCTGCCTGTTTAAGAAGTTCTACTATTAGGTTTCCAGACTCATCTAAAGCTTTTTTTACCTTATATTTTGAGGTGCTTATGGTTACCACTGCAAAGTTTAAGGTTTTAGGTGCCTCCTCCCTATGTTTTAGGTAGGACAATCCTCTTTATCCTCCAAAACAATATAGGTTTAACCTTAAAATACGTTTTAGACTACTGGTGAAAACTTTATTTTTAAAAGCATATAGACACCTAAAACAGCAACAACAAACAATGCTATCCCACCGATAAGAATAATTGAGGATAATCTTCGACTATAAATATGGGTTACACACCTATTAACCAAAAAAATTCCAAGCGAACCCATACTTAAAAGAATCATAAAAAGAAGACTTTCACCAAGCAACTGTTCATCCGTATGGTAGGGGTAAAAAAAGAATATTCTTCTGGAAACTGTGACTATGGTTGGTGGTTGAACAACTAGGTCGTATAAGCCTCCACCAAACATAAAAACTGTGAAGGCTAAGGCTAGTAGAAGAAGAGCCTTAAACAGGTATTCATGGTAGGCTTTAACTGTTTTAAGCCTTTTTTTAAGGATTTTCTTTTTTGAGGATATAGGAGATAACCTCCTTAACCCAAACTCCCGTGTTAGGGTTTTTTCTTACCTCCTCCAAAAACTCTTTCCAACCAATCTCCATAGCTTCCCTCCAAACCTTAAACATCTCCTCAAGCCTTTCATAGGAAAGCCTATGCCATACACAAAACTCTCCACCATCACTCTCATTAGAACATATAACACATTTACGTTCTTTAGATTTTCCCTCCAAAACAAAAACCTCTCAAAAACTACTCCTTTTTCTCTTTTAGGGGACAGTCAGGATTTATACAAACATTAAAAGGTCTACGTCCACGAGGCTTAACAACAATAATAGGCCAACCACAAGCCTTACAAGTTTTTTCTGTTGTTTGGATGGCTGCTTTTTGGGGTAGGGGTAAAGCCATCTTACATGCTCCAGCAAAAAAGTTTGTGCATCCAATAAACCTTTTCATGGTTTTTCTAGACCTTAAAATTATAAGTTTTCCACTCCCACACTTTGGACATGGTCCAACAATCCTTTTCCTTAAAAATTCTGTTTTAATTGCTTCTGAAAGGCCTGAGCCAACCTCTTTTTCCACGTTTTTTAGACGGGTTAAAACAGGTTTTAGCTGGTTTACAGCTTCAACCAGAACGTTTTTACGGTTTTCTAAACCCTTTTCAATTTTTTCCATTTTTTCTTCAAGGTTTCTTGTTAACTCTATGGAGGTTATTTCAGGACAATACTTGTTTAGGGTTTCAATAACTTTAAACCCTAATTCTGTTGCAACCATTTTTTCGTCTCTAACATAGCCTCTACCATAAAGCGTATCTATGATTTCTG
>Ga0180301_10004849_pt1 | contig 10370 bp, 5 predicted proteins | sample GuaBasSediGuay16_FD_121797 | JGI IMG/M metagenome (GOLD analysis project Ga0180301, IMG submission 121797) | Subseafloor sediment microbial communities from Guaymas Basin, Gulf of California, Mexico - Guay16, Core 4569-2, 12-15 cm | ecosystem: Environmental > Aquatic > Marine > Hydrothermal... | reverse complement strand
TCGAGATTGAGCGGCAGATAAGTGCCCCAGATGTGGCGAGCGATGCGGACAAATTCATCCCGCTCAGCAAGGAGCAGGGCAAGTTAAAGCCGATTGTGGCGAAGTATCGCGAATATAAGGGTGTCCTGGCCGGCATTGCGGACGCCGAGAGTCTGTTAGCTGATGAGAAGCTGGAGGCCGATTTTCGGTCGTTGGCTGAGGAGGAGTTAGGCGAGCTGGGCCAGAAAAAGGAGCGACTGTTGGCTGAAATCAAAGACAGCCTTGTGATGGCCGACGATGCAGCGGTTGGGTCGGTGATTATGGAGATTCGGCCGGGCACGGGGGGCGAGGAGGCATCGCTGTTCGTACGCGACCTTTATAACATGTACACCAAGTTTGCCGAGAAGCGAGGTTGGAAGGTGGAAATGATTCAGTTTTCGCCGACGGAAATGGGCGGTTTTCGGGAATTGATAATGAATGTAAAAGGCCCCGGTGTGTGGTCTGAATTGGGCTACGAAGGCGGCGGGCACCGGGTGCAGAGGGTGCCGGAGACCGAATCTCAGGGCAGGGTGCATACATCGGCGGCAACTGTTGCGGTGCTACCTGAGCCGGAAGAGATTGATATCCAGATAAATCCCGACGATGTGATAGAGCATGTAAGTCGCTCAAGCGGGCCGGGCGGGCAAAGCGTCAATAAATTGAGTAGCGCTGTGAGGCTGGAGCATGTGCCGACGGGAATCACCGTCAGTATGCAGGACGAGAAGAGTCAGCATAAAAACCGTGCGAAGGCCTGGCGGATACTTCGGAGCCGGATATATGAAATGCACAGGCAGAAGGAAAGACAGCAGCGGGACAAGCAACGAAAGACGATGATTGGCTCAGGCGACAGGTCGCAGAAGATCAGGACGTATAACTTTCCACAAAATCGGGTAACGGATCACCGGATAAAACTTTCGTTTTACAACCTTGACAAGATAATTTTAGGTGAGATGGACGAGATTGTCGGTGCTTTGCAGGATTATGATAAGCAGCAGAGGCTGGAGAATCTTTGAGGGCGATAAGGCGCTGCCGGGGGCTTAAACTTAAAACCTCTAACAAAATAACACAATTGGCACCCCGAGCGAAGCGAAGGGTCTCTTATGCACCATTATGATGAGATTCTTTCCCGGCGCGCCGGGATTCAGAATGACACAATATTCTTTGGGTTTTATTCAATGCCGAAATGGTAAATATCGCCGGATACAGCTCCTCAAAATACCACAGCTTTGCAAAATACAGCCCAATCGGGGCCGGTTGCAATTTTGTTCCTCTCTCGGTTTTCTCCACAAGCCGGCCGACGCCGCGCCAGAGGGCATGTTCTGTCTTTTCTGTTGATAATTGTAGCCGCTCATTATCACCTCGGATATTCAGCGAACCTGCCAGAGCATCCACAGCCAGAGCCGTTTCTTCGATGGATGATTCAACGGCTTTTGCCCCGCCCCAGCCGCCGTCGGTATTCTGCGCCGACAGCAGCCATCCAACGGCTTTATCCATCATCCCGGCACAGCCTTGAAACTGTGATTGAGATAGTGTCTGGAGACCGGTTAGCACGCGACTGGTACCATAGACCGGGTTTTCCTGATTAGGAGTTGACTCATTACCGAACCATAATGGTATCCATGTCCCGTTATCGTTCTGAACATTTGCCAGGTATTTGATGCCTTTTTTGATTGATTGGTTTATCCGGCAGCCGAGTTGATTCGAAAACTTGTCCCGCCAAACGGCCATAGCATTGATAGCATGGGCGGTCAAATCCGGCGCGCTGCGGTCAAAGGGCAGGTTCAGCCGGCCCCTGCAAAAAGTCGGGAAGCCCCCATCTTTATTTTGCAGGCCCAACAGCCACTTGATACCGTTCTTGGCAGCATCGATTACACGGCCATCAATTAAGTCCAGGTTGCGAAGGGCAATTAAGGCTCCCGCCGTATCATCGGTATCGGGCACGCCGCCTGGTAAATCCGTCCAGGCCCAGCCACCCGGGGGGGCGTATGTGTAGGGGTGAGGCCGGCGGTATTGTTGTGATAGTAGCCACTCTTGAATACTTTTGCGCTCATCCGGCAAAAGGATATCTTTGAAGTTAGAGCTAACAGACAGGGCATTGATCGACAATGTCGTCAGCCATGTGGTAAGATTTGTGTCTATCGGCCAGCTCCCGTCAGCTCGAACCGAGTTGCATATAAACTCGATACCTTTTGACACAACGCAATTATCACTCTCCCCGGCCCCAATCAGGCTCATAACCACGAAACTGGTTAATGGAACCGCTTCGAGAAATCCGCCGGCGGCGGGCTGAATCTTTTGCAGAACCTTGAGAGTCTTTCGCTTTGTTAGCCCGCGGACAAGTCTTACAAGCAGGTTTGCAGGCCTGTTTTTGTGGTAATTGACCTGTCCTACAGCTATAAGGGCCGGCAGGGCATAGCTTACGACCGGCAGCCGCAGCCACTTGAACAACTGATGCGGACATACCGCTAATTCGAAAGGTAATGCCTTAATTTTAGACCAGGCCCGCCGGCCCTCACCTAACCTGCCGGTAAGGGCACACATAGTCAGAATCGGTGCAGAGAATGTTCTGTCATTACCGTATTGCAGGTTGACTGCCTCTATAAGAGATTCGGGTTTCAGACTACCTGCTCGCTCGGCAATCCACAACTCGGCTTTGGCAACAGTGTCTTTGTAACAAGATGGATTCTGGGCCGCCGCAAACGCCGCCCAACAAAGCATCGTTGTAGGAAGATTGCTAACGCTTATTACACTGTCGCCCCATCCGCCATCGACATTTTGATTTTTACTGAGCCAGTCCAGCCCGAAGTTGATAAGCAATTTATGCTTATTTTCATTGGCCATAGAAAGTGCAAAGACCGCCGTAGCCGTAGCAAGGGCACTGCTCGATAGCCGGCCTTGCCAATACCCTGCCGGTTCGCGGGCATGGATCAGGTCCTCTGTTGCGACCGAAAGTGTTTGCTTGATGGTTTCAGTGTCAACGTTCATAGCTATTAACTCAAATGGCCCATTGCAAGGAGTGCGTAATAGGTATATTCGCAGTCCGGCGTCCTGTCAGCGGAACTTGCGCAAAATCCGCCACGGCCGTCCCAAAGACCATTAATAAAGTCAAGGCATCGCTTCCTGATGTCAACGAGCGGAGCGCCTGCAACAGATAGCGCGTGCAGTGCGGTGGCTGTGGAAAGAAGGTCGGCGCCGGCCTGCGGCATCACACCAAACCCTCCTTCAGGACCGATGCAGGAAAACAGCCGGTCGATAGCTGTGTCCGGCACCGGCTCATTCAAATAATGAAGGATTGATACTGCCGCTGCTGTAACCGGCGCGGCACCGATTTTAATGTCCGGTTCATTTGCGTACCCACCATCGGCGGTGCGCAGCGAGTCGATGCAATCCAAAAAGATGCCCTTGTCGTTAATCTCAATACCCAAATCCTGGTACGCACATAACGCGAGAAAACAGGTGTAAATCGTGGTGTGCTCTACGAGATGGTTTCCGATACGCTGGGCAATTGTATTGCAAATATCCGGCTTAACCGGGCAGGCAATATTCGCCCAACAGCGGACAAGACATGCCAGATGAATAAAATCCAGCGATTGGCCGTGTTCAAATTGTGCGAGGTAACCGGTGATTTTGTCTCGCGGAATCCGGGCCCCCAAAACCGAAAGGGCCTCGATTCCAAAGACAGTGTAATACAAATCGCTTTTGCCTGCCCTGTCCTTAAACCCGCCATCTTTATTGATCCGGCTGACAATGAACTCGACAACAGCCTCAGCCTGATCACCCAGTGATATTTTAGCCCGGCTTGCTGCCTCCAGCATCTGGCGCCTTATACTCATTGCAACAATCCATAACATCAATATCACTGAATATTTTACTGACGAGCCTTCGGAGTAGGCCTTTCAACGTTGCATTTTGCAGTGTGGCAAGAGACCTTATCGCCCGCAACCTGTAAGATTCCATAAGGTCGATTGCCGCCCGCTTGGCCTGCGTTGTTGCCAATATGTTCGAGACTTCATCCGAAACTGTGTTCGCCTCCGCCGACCGCTTCCAGGCTGATTCGAGCAATTCTTTATCATCCCCACCTGCCCGCTCAAAAGCAATTGCTAAAAGTACCGATGGCCGCTTTTGGATCAGATCGCCCAGACCCGCTTTTGAATCAAAATCATTAACATCGTCCATAATTTGATAAGCAATCCCCAAAGACCGGCTGTATTCGATCAGCGTATCACTCAATTGCTCATCCTGGCCGGCCAAAATAGCTCCCAGCCTCAGAGCAACCTCGAACGCCGGGCTGGTCTTGGCTCGAAATATGTCTATGACCTCGGCGACACCCAACGGCCTCGGCTCGCGCATCCAGAATAATTCCCTGCCTTGCCCAAGACACAACTGTTTGTGCCCGGCTGAGGCAACCTGCAGCATCTTCGCTCCGCAGTCGGCAGAAGTCTCCACCAGCAAGCGGTATCCCTCTCCAAGCAGAAAATCCCCTACATTCAGCGCGATAGGCACTCCATACTCGGCGTGCACCGTCTTTTGGCCGTACCGCAGAACGTCCCCGTCCTCGATGTCGTCGTGAACGAGTGAAGCTTTGTGAAAACATTCGACTGCAAGGGCAACCTTAATCAACTCTTGTGAGAAAGCCCGGCTACCGGTACTTGTCAGGGCCCGGTAAGTAGAGACCGCAAGAAAAGGACGCCAGCGCTTGCCCGCTCGCCTGAGCCAATCCATCGCAAGTTTCCTGGTCCGGTCTTGTCCCGGTTGCAAAAGTGATGTGAGACGTTCCAGGGTAAAAAGGTCTTGCACCTTATTTCGCAACTGGTGCAGGTCGAGGCGATAACTTTCATCGTCACCGGTTTCATAAATGGCATCGAGCACCCAGTCAACATCCACACTTGTATCTGCGCACCCGTCATAGAGAAGCGGTATCGCCATGCCCGGAACTGCGCCTGCTTCCATATAGGGGAAGCTCTTTTCCAGCACGTCCAGACAGCTTACACCAATAACCGCTTCAATTTTGCCGGTCTCGATAAGGCTCATCACAACAGGCGAGCCTTCGGCAATCAGGACCGCATAGCCTAATTGTTCAGCCTGCGCCTGTAATTCACTTAGAATACAGCGCCCGCAGTGCCGGCAAATCAGCCCAATCTCGTCAAAATCGGCCGGGCAATTGTCCTGGTCTCGCAGACACTTCGGTAGCAGGAGCAAGCGTTTGTTGTAAGGGATACCCGCCACGGTTTGGCGCCATATCTCGTTGTTCAGCAAAACTACCAAGAACTTGAGATGCTTCGGATTCAGAGCGGAAGTTTTAATTATTTGGCCACAGTGCCTCTGCAATTCATCAAGCGACACCGGCCCGACAAGATTTCTTTGCGCTGCATATTCCCGCACAAGCCGCAGGACCTTATTCCTCTGCTCTTTTGTAGAGGGGATATCCACCTGGGGCCTTCTGACAGGTCTTGTGGAGGCTATAATGTCCCTTCGCATACCCGAACTCCCTGAAGGTTTCCGCGTCTTTCAATCTGCCTGCCGATTTTTGTGAAGGTTCGCCGCCATGAAGCCACTTCGGTCTTGCCTAATAGCTGCATCAGCGACCGCTTTATCCATGACACGCCGCCGGCCCGCTGATTGTCCCAGAACAGTTGAGGCACTTGTCTGAAATTTATCTCATAACAGGTTCTGTACAACCGAAGGTGGTCGGCTCTCATTCTGGCAAGAGTGAATCTCTGATTCCTTCTTATTTCGTCAACTGATAAAGGCTCATAGAAAACGGGAAAGACTACCGCCCGTTTTGTTCCGAGATATTCGACGAGCTTCTGCGTACGGGCAATATCATCGGGTGTTTCGCCCGGCAAACCGAGCACTATGCTGAATACAGAAAAGAAACCGTTGCGAGTCATTTTCCCGGCCACCTGGCGAACCATATCCTCCCAGTCTTCGGGCCGAAACGGCGCTATTTTGCCGGGACAATTGGCGGCGACAAGATTGCCGTTTGCGCTTTCTGCGCCCATATTGACCCAAAGATAATCTGTCTTGGCGCGCCATGTAAGCAGTTTTCTGATTTGAGACAACTGTTCATCCGTCAACTGCAGCACGCTGGTTATATTGCCATGGTCTATCTGCATGAACGACAAACCTTTGATTTTTCGCATCTTCTCCAATAAACCACATAACTCGTCAAAATCGGGCTTCACTCCAACAGAACCATAACGGAAGAAATCCTCGCTGCTGCTCACGACTGAGCCGATGCCGTTGGCAACGTTTGTTTCGATGTCCGCCAGGATGGTATCGCGGGAAAGGTGCGTCATTTTTTTGTCCGCCATACCGCAAAATTTACAACCCCTTCCACAGCCCCTTGAAAGTTCGACAATCCCCAACAGCGATGCCCCCTTTATGGGCTGAACATTTTCAGCCGCAGTGTCATTATCGAGCACATATCCATCAACCTGCCTTCCTTTAATAAGGTCTGTGAAAAGGGTCGGGCCGCGGTTTTCAAAATATCCTTCGAAGGTTACATCAATGCATCGTGAGGAAGTGTCATCCTCGTATCGGTTCCACTGCCATGCCCCGGCACCGCCGCCGACAACCTTGAAGCCATATTTGCGTTTTGCCTCGGCGATATATTCGAGAGCTTGCCTCGTCCAGTAGCTTGTGTACAACTCGCCTTTCCAGAAATTCGTTGTTGTCGTATTACTCATTCCTCTGCCTAATGGGTCGCTCGAACTGAAGCCGACCACCTTTACCCAAGGCCCCAACAGCCTCGGCAGCGCCTCCGGTGTAGTACAGACAATGTCGTCAGTGGTAAGGTCGGTAAACTTAAGAAGTGCCGACTCGACGCGTCGCAGGCCGAGAGGCACTTCTTTAGCCCTGCCGAATTTATCTGTAGCGACCCGAGGCGCAACAAATCCGCGCATCGCAATCTCAGGGACCTGTGTGGTCTGCATCGTGGCAAAGATTCCTTCAAATAAAACCTTGTACCTGGCGCTCAGGGTCCTGTCCGCAACAAGAATTACCGCAGGGACTAAAGTTTTCTCACTCACCGCTGTTACTTCCCCCTTTTGCATTTGCAGTTACATTCTTGAGGCTCGGTGTTGGAGCAGTCTTCCTTTCCTGCCTTCAAGTTGCCTTCCTTTATTTGTCCGGCGGACAGAGATTCTATCACCTCTTGCGGAATATCCAGCGCGTTTTGCAGTTTCGCCAGACGAGAAGCACCTTGTTGTTGGCCTGCATCCATTGCAGATACACCACAACACTTGCCCCGCCGACCAAGTATGTCATGAATATCCCCACCTAAAAGCTCACTGAGTTTAGCGCCGTCTTCGGTGCCTACCTTATCTCCATTAAAAGGGCTTTCGGTATATTTTGGAAAGATGATAGCCTTTTGTGGACACACACGAGCACAGGCAGGGCAGTTGGTCTTACAATTAGCCGGCTGTTGAACCTGTACCTGTCCCTGTTCGGAAAGACCAAACACACCGAAAAGGCAAAAATTTAAACACTGCTTACAGTTTGCACATCGTTCGTAGTCAATCACAGGAAACCATGGAATCCATTTGCCCCTTTTGTCCGGTTCAATCTCTTCGTGCTCGGTCGCAGAAGCTTCGCATTCCGACAGCGAGCCGAGAATGCTTTCAATGCTGTCTGTCCTCATGTTCAGGAATTCCACACGTTCTGGTTGTAGCGGTGCCCCTCCGGCGTGGAACAGCCATTTAACAGCGCGCTCAAAACACGCGACTATCTTTATGGTATCCATCTTAGCCCAGCGTTTAAGTGCCGGGTCCTTTCGAGCTGAGAGCTCGCACAGGTCGGCAACCGCCTCGAATTCAATCCCCAGGTCCGTAAGTTCCTTTCGCACATGGACTTTCACCTGCTCAGGTATAATCTGAGAGTATGCACAGTCACAGTAAAGAATGAATGGGGTTTTCGATATATGTACCGGCTTATTCAGTGCAACTTACCCTTTGATATTATAGGCCATCAAGGTTTCTCCGTGACGAATATAGAGTCTGCCGTCGCAGATTACCGGATGTGCCCAATGTTCATCTGTTCCTTTTGTCACCTTAAAAGAACTCACTATATCAAATCCCTTTGGTGAAGCCTTGACAAGTGCTACTGTCCCTTCGCGTTCTTCATAACAATACAGCATCCCATCGGCGTATGTGATTGACCCTTTGGAACCGAGCCATTTTGTTTCATACATCACCTTGCCGGTATCCCACTCGAGGCATGCCCAGTCGCCCTTTCTATTGCTTTTCCAATTAGAACCGTAAATGTAGCCATTCACTAAAACTACGCCTCCATGGTGAGTATCAAGGACTTTGTCTACCCACTTCCTTGATGCCTTGGTACCATCGGGGGATAATTCGTACAAGGCCCCGCCCTTATTGTAGCCGCTGGTGGAATATACAGCTCCGTCATAATAAACAGGTGTTATTGGATGGTTCGGCCTGCCGAAGCCCCGGCACTCTTTGAATTTGTCCTTCCACAGAACTTCCCCCGTCTCTGCGTCAATTCCTACAATGGATTCGGCTAACAAAGTAATAACCAATTTCCTTGGCCCTCTTTTGATTAGTATCGGTGAACAGAAAGCGCTTGCCTCGGTAAGATTTTTACTAATCCAAATGGTCAGTCCTGTCCTCTTGTCAAGGGCGACTATCGAGCCCTTTTCTCCACCGGGAGTGCAAATGAGTTTGTCGCCATCGATAAGTAATGATTCTGCATAGCCCCAATGGGGTGTTTTACCATCGAACTTTTCTTTGACATCCTCCTTCCATTTTACGTTGCCGGCATTTGCATCAAGGCAAACGACCGTTCCCACTCCGGTCATGATATAGACACTGTCTCCATCGACCGTGGCTGTGCTTCTTACACCGGGGGGAGAACCTGTCCACTCCGGTCCGTATGGCTTTTGCCATTTAAGATTTCCTTCCAGGTCAATGGCAGAGAGCATGCCCTCTTTGCCTTTCATACCGGTAACATATATGAAGCCATTAGCGATAGCCACGGTGGAAAACCCGCCTCCAAGGCCATCAACTGACCAGAGAAGTTTTGGTCCGCCGTCCGGCCAGCTTTTCAAAAGCCCCACCTCTTTGCTCTTGCCGTCCCTGTTCGGACCGCGCCACTGTGCCCAGGTTTTAGACCCAATGCCGGCGGCACGGCTGGAAGAGCCTCCGCTCACATCCAGACAAACCAATTGTCCTGCGACATTGCTGCGGGCATAAATTCTGCCGTTAGCCAGAACCGGCGTTGTCCAGCATTTGCCGCTGAGGATTTGGGCGGACGAAATCTCCTTGAAAGCCAAAGGCACCGCTTCTGCAATAACCAGTTTGCCCTTTTCACTCAGGATAATCAACTTGCCGTCAGCGGCTATCAGGCTTCCTTTGCCTAATCCTTTCCTGGACCACTTCTCCCGGCCGGTGTTAAAGTCCAGACACTTCAGCGTCTTTTCGTCAAAACCATAGACATATTCTCCTTGCAAAACACAACTGTTGAAGTGATTACGGATATTCTTATTGCGCCAGAGCTCGCTTGCCTTGCCGCCCTCAATCTTAAAAAGCCCGCAGCCCGTGTTATACCCGGAAGAGACAAACACCTTATCACCTGAAATGATGGGGTCGGCGGCATTGACATCGTAGTTCGTTTTCCACTTAAAATTCCACATCTCTTTGCCGGTTGCTGCAATCAGACCCGAAGCTTCATTTGCTCCGAATATCGCGACACATTTTTTGCCATCGGCAGTGTACGGCACGCCCGTAGCATACCCCGCCGCCCCTTTGCCGTTTTGCCATATCACACTGCCGTCATCCTTGTTAAGGGCCATGCCACGGGTACCTGCATTGAAGATAACCATGTTATCCATAACCAGTGCCGAACCCGCCAAACCCCACCTTGGAGTCTCGACATCCAGTTCCTTCTGCCAGATAACATCGCCCGTGGCGGCATCCAGGCAGAAAACCTTGCCTTTCTTGCTGATTGTATAGACCCTTCCATCCGTTACGGTTGGCGTGGCGCTCGGGCCGCCTTCGTAATTCTTTGAATCCAAAGGTGCGCTATACGAGTGCTTCCAGATTACGCTGCCTGTCTCGGCATCCAGGCAGTACACCGTATCCTCATCATTGGTATTGCCCATCGTATAGGCTCGGCCGTTACTGACCGCTATTGAAGAAAAGCCTGTGCCGACAGAAGCCTTCCAAAGTGGCTTGGTGCTGTTGTTTATTTTACTTGCGTTCCATCTCGTTTCTTTTGATATACCGTTGTAGTCCGGCCCCCGCCAGTTCGGCCAGTCCGAAGCGTAGAGAGCGCCGCTTCGGTATGCACTCAGACCACCCACAAATATTGACGCCGCCAAATACAGCCTGATT
>Ga0180301_10004848_pt1 | contig 10370 bp, 6 predicted proteins | sample GuaBasSediGuay16_FD_121797 | JGI IMG/M metagenome (GOLD analysis project Ga0180301, IMG submission 121797) | Subseafloor sediment microbial communities from Guaymas Basin, Gulf of California, Mexico - Guay16, Core 4569-2, 12-15 cm | ecosystem: Environmental > Aquatic > Marine > Hydrothermal... | reverse complement strand
TCCTAAAAGCTAAGTCATCCGCTTTCTGAAATATAATAAGATTTTTATACTCTCCCATATTTGTCCCCTTCGCACCTTCGCACTTTCGCACTTTCGCACTTTCGCACTTTCGCACTTTCGCGCTTTCGCGCTTCTTTCGCGTCCTTTGCGCCCTAAAAAAAACCGCTTCGGCTCTCTCATCCGGTTGTTATATCCCGAAGACAGCCGAAACGGCCAAAATCCTTTTATTTTCCAGGCACCCGGGCACAAGGCCTACACCCTATACCCTATACCCAATTCTATCTTCGGCAACCTGACCTCCGCACAATGCGGATCATGACTTTGCGCCCCCGCCTTGCGGCGGGTTTGCCATTATCGTTTGGCACTTAAAAAGCACTGGATATAGTATAGCAGATTATATTGACTTGTCAAGTCCCTTTAAAATTTAAATGCGGCCCTGCGGAAAAAAACCCTCCAGTTCCCTGACCTTTTCAAAGCAGGACTCCGCCTTTTTCTTCTCCCCGATCTCCTTATAGACGTAGCCCACATTATACCAGGCGTCCGAATAACCGGCGTCGAGGTCTATGGCTTTTTCATATTCCGAAATAGCTTTCTTCTTTTCGTTCATCGCGTAATAAAGATTGCCCAAATTATAATGGTACACGGGATTTTCGGGCTCTTTTTTTATAGCGAGTTTATAGTATTTTTCAGCCAGCTTATGTTTTTTCTCGGCATGATAAACCGAGGCAAGATTATTGAGCACATAAACGCTCCATGGCTTTTGGCGCCAGGCCCTTTTGAATATTGTCTTTGCTTCGCCGAATAAATTCAGTTTGAAAGATTGCACGGCTATGGGCAGATAATCGTCAATGTCTCCGACGCCGACCTCAATAAGATTGGCGGCTTTTTTGCACAAAGACCTGGCTTCTCTGGTCCTGTTTTTCTTTATATAAAAATCAATCAGCGTTTTGTACAAGTTTACCTCCGAGGGTTGTTTTTTCAGAGCGTTCAAAACCAGTTCCTCAGCTTCCTTCTCTCTCCCCTTTTCAGCAAGGATTTCAAAAAGACCGCAGATGGCACTGGTATATCCCGGTTCTGATTTCAGCGCTTTCCTGAAATGTTTTTCGGCTTTCAACGTTTCCCCCTTTATTTTCTCGCTTATGGCCAAATTCGTGTTAGCCCTGGGGGAAAGCGGGGAGGCCTTTACAGTCGCCTTCCAAAAAGTATAGCCATCCTTCCAATCTGAATTTCTCGAAAAAGACATTATAAAAAATGCCGGCAGCAAAAGGTAAAGAAGCGTCTTCTTGCGCCCAAAAAGCAGGTAAACCAAAACCGAAAAACCGGCCCCGGCCAGATACAACCGGTGTTCGGCAAGCGGTCTTCCGGCCACTACTCCGGGATTTGCGGTCGGGAAAATACTGAAAAACACCCAGAGAACTGCGAAAGACACCTTGTTATCCCTTCTTCCCCGGAAGTAAAGCCACCAAAGCCCTACGACCGCAATTGTGAAAGAAATTAGAACCTCAACGTCAAATATGCTTCCTGGAAATTTCACCTGCCTTTCGGCGTTTAACTTAAACGGGAACACAAGTATCACTAAAAACCTGAAAATAATCTTCAGACTGAAAAAGAAGCCCTCCCCGGGCGAATACACTCCCACTTTTCCTCCGTAAAGGGAAAACAAAAGGACCATCCAGCCAGCTCCGATTATCCAAAAAGGGAGAAGATTCCGCTTCTTAGCGTTCTTTTCAAACAGAAAAGAATAAGACGTTAATATGAAAGGCAGGGCTATCACTATTTCTTTGCTAAGCAACCCAAGCACAAAAGCGATAAGCGAAAGCAAATTTTTCTTCCTGATGTAGAAATAGAACGCAGAAAGCAAAAAGAAACCTGCCAAAAGGGTGGAACGGTTTTTAATCCATACCACCGCTTCGTTCCAGGCAGGATATACGCCGAAAATAAGAGCGGAATAAAAAGCCAACTCTGTATTTTTGAACACAACCAATAGTATCAGAAAGAGGAAAATACAATTGGCAACGTGAATAAAAGCATTGTCCAGATGATACGGAGCGGGGTTTAGTCCGAAAACAGAGTACTCAAGCGCAAAAGTCAAAAGTCTCATGGGTCTATATGGCTTGTCCTTCGTAAATCGAAAAAAACCGGGTATATTTTTCAGGTTCATTATCTGTTCGTTCCTGGTTATATAATCATCGTCATCCCAGACGAAGCCGTTTCTGGCGGTATTGGCGTAACAAAGGAAAATGAGAATGACCAGAAAAAAGATTCTTTTTTTGTGCTCTCTTAAAGTCTCTTTCATATCCTGCCTTCAGCTTTTCAATTCCTGATAAAGTTTCAGAAATACGGGATGATTCGGAAATACCTCAAGCGCTTTTTCAGCTTCGGTCAAAGCAGCCTTTCTCTTTCCCGATTTTTTGTAAATCACTATGAGATTGTACCTGCCTTTTTCATACTCTGGAGCAATTCCAATGGCTTCCTCCAAAACACTCGCCGCTTTTTCACTCTTCCCCGAAAACATGTAAGCCACCGCCAGATTATTGTAAACCTGCATATTTTCCGGCAAGAGTTTTCTGACCCTCTCAAAATAATGAACCGCTTTCTCATATTTTTTTTCTTTCAAGAACAAAAGCCCCGCATTGTACAAAACGGCGGGATTTCCAGGCCCTTTTTTCAACACGGCTTCGAATGTCTTTTCCGCGTTTTCAAAATCGTTTTCCTTCATGTAAATAAGCGCCAAATTATGCAATGAAAGATAGTATCCGCTTTCATCGGCGCTTTTTCCCAGTGCCCGGAGATAATACATTTTGGCGCGTTCATAATCGCCTTTTTCATAAAAAATCCCCCCGAGATTGTGCTTTATTCTGGGTGAATCGGGATAATATTTTTCGGCCTGTTTCCACAATAAGACCGGGTTTTTCCATTCCAGTGCCCTGAGGTACGTTCTACCGCCGTAGGAAAGCAGAACTACAAACAATAATGAATATTTGAAAACTTCTTTTCTTAAGATGGAATCGACGAGTGTGAAAGCAAGCATAATGAAAACGAGACTTGGAAAATACATTCTTTGTTCGCCCAGCGGCCTTCCGGCGATAAAAATTATATTGGAATAAGGCAGAATAGCGAGGAAGAGCAATATGAAGAAAAAACGCGTTTTCAAGTCCGCCTTGCGAAAAAAAATCAATGCGGCAAAAACAAAGCATATTAAAATGGAAAGCACTGAAAAAGACATATCGGGGCTCCAATCCACCAAAAGCCGTAAAGGGAAGACTAACTTTTCAAGATAAAAAGCGAACGTGTTAATTATCAATGCGATGTGGGAGGAAAAATCGGGCAAAACCCCGCGACCCACTATTTCCCCCGCGCGCCCGATACTGTAAACGGCTCTTAGAAATGCTATGAGGTAAAAAGGAAGAGTGGGCAAATGTTTTTTCTTCTTTTCAAAAAAATGAATGTGCAAAGTCAACAGCAAAGGGAAAATTACGCTTGTCTCTTTGGCGAGAGCACAGAGAATAAAAGAAAAGAAAGACAAAAGAAAATTTTTCCTGTAAGTTAAAAAACTCAACGCAAAAAATATGAAAAAAAGAATTTCCGTTCTGTTTTTAACCCATATGACGGTTTCCGTGTGTATGGGATGCAAAGCGAACAACAGAGTCACAAAAAAAGATTTAAGTTCGTGCTTTAAAAAAAAGTTGACGAAAAAAAAAGCCAAAATTATTGCCAGAGAATTAAGCAGCAGGTTGGTGAAATGATAACCCGCGCTATTGCCTCTCCACAAATAAGAATCCAGAAAAAAAGAAAAAATTCGCAAAGGTCTGGATTCTGTATGCTCTATGCCCCTGTAAGGCTGTATTTCCGGTATGGATATATAGTCATCCCAGAAAAAAGGGGCATTCAGGGCTGGCAGATAAACAAGAAAACTTACCAGAAACAAAATCAAAAGGAGCACGCTTTTGTCAACTCTTGAAAGGTATTTCACTTTTGTTTTTCTCTTCTCAACCTTTTCAGGGCTTTCTCCGCGGACCTTTTGATCTTCTCTTTTTTGCTTTTGGCGGCTCTCTTAATTACTTCTTCTATCGCCTTTCTCTTCTTTTTTACGTTCTTCATCTCCGCCATTTCGCCGAGCGTGTCAACCGCTACTTTTTTCACCAAATCACTGTCGTCTTTTTCCGCCTTTTCCATCAGTTTATCAACATCGTGTTCATCGCCAACCCTTCCAAGTGAACGGCAAGCCGCTGCTCTTAGCATTGGGTTTTCAGAATCTGCCAGTTTTCTAAGCAAATTCAAAACCTTTTTATCCCTGAAATAACCAAGGGTTTGCGCGCCCATTATCTTCACGGCCGTATAAGTGCTCTTTTCTACGGCTTCAATTAAAGGTTTGACTGAACTGACGTCTCTCAGCATTCCTAAGGAAACAATCGCGTTAATCACTACTCCGGGCGACTCGTCTCCCAGCAAGGAAATAAGAGCAGGAACAGCCTTTTTCATCTTCTTATTTCCGACAGTCTGCGCGGCTCTCATACGAGTCACTGAATCCGTACTCTTAAGAAGAGAAAGATAATCCGTAACGCTTTCAGCAAACGATGAGAGCGAGAATAGCGGGAGAAAAAACAAAAGCAAACAGTATTTTTTCATAACATCACCTCTTTTCATTTAAATATTTTACAATTTCTTCGCTACCGTTATATTGTAAAAAAGCGGACCAAAACTGGTTTTTTCCATAACTTCGAACTTATGCCTGGAGAGGGTTTCTCCCAATTCCTTCAGGGTATATGTTCTCAAATGATCGTCTGGCTTTATGCCGAAAAGAGACGCCAACCTGTCAAGAATACCGTTAACGCTGGTTAAAATCAAATATCCACCCTGTTTAATCACCCTGTGCGCTTCCTCCAGCGTCCTGTCGGCATCTTCCACATGCTCTATAACGGAACAAATCAAAGCCACGTCGAATTCATCCCTTCCAAAAGGTAAATTTTCAGCCTTTCCACGGATTAATTCTATTTCGTCTGATTTTTTGAATTTTATCAGCTCTTCGAACAATTCCACCCCCACGGCTCTTTCCATATTCACCCTTTTTTTCAGGTAATCCAGAATGAAACCGTCGGCCGCTCCTATATCCAGAACCCTTATTTTTTTTGAACCCGCATACTTGCGTATTGCGCGCTCAACCTCACTGGCGCGTTTTTTTAAACGGTAGGCGGTAAGTACATTCTTTTCTCTTCTCTGAAGATATCGCCCGGGATTGAAATTCTCCGCTTTGTTCTCATCTTTTTTTATTCTTGATATAAACCTCCAAAAAAACAATGTTGAGATAATCAAAGGAGCCACGCTTTCGGTGAAGGAAAGCGTTAAAGCGCTGGAAAGGGCAGTATTAAAATCCGTCACGGACATGAAGAAAGAGGTTATTGCGACTTCCCTGACTCCTATTCCCATAACACTAACGGGTAAGCCGGTTAATATCAATACCAAAGGCGTCCACATCAAAATTTCATTTGCGGAAAGCGGCAAGCTGAAAGCTTTGAAAACTACGGCGTAATTGGCTAACAAAAACAACTCTCCTAACACAGAATAAAAAACTAACGGACGGTATTTTTCTTTCAGGAGAAAAGACAATATAGGAAGAAAAGCGACAACCGCCGTTGAAAAATAACTTTTCAATTCAAAATGAAACGCAAATATCCCCGTCAATGAAACAATAAGAAGGACGGGGAGTCTGGTGGCATAACCCGAGACTATTAAAAATATCCCCTTTTTGTATGAAACATCGTGATTCCTTTTGAGATAGACTGCCCTTAGAAATTCCCCGGCTTTGTAGGGCGCGACGGCTTTTACCGGCATACTTCCCACTTTTATCAGCCGGGCTTCTTCGTCCGAAAGGCGAATCCCGAAAAACTCAAGCAAATACTTGTATTTTTTGACGGAAACGTAAAAATGATAAAAAAGCGAAAGAAACAAAGCAAACGCCAGGGCACGCCAATCCGCTTTCCCAAATACATTGGTTAAAGAGCCCCAATCCAGTTTAGCGGATAAAATACCCAGCATAATTATGGTAACGGACCAGGGCAGCAGTTTTTTGGCTAAACCGATTATTTTATCACCCATAAGACTTCTTTTAATGTTTGCAATTTAAGATTGTAGAGAAAATTCAATTCCAGAGAACCGCAGAAACCGCATCCGCCGCAACGCACTGCAGGCACAGAATTAAGACATTTTTCAACTCCACTTTCAAAACAATTGGGCAGTTTAGAATCATAGGTAATTCTGTCGCAAGGATAAAAAGTTCCGTCGGTGTCTATTATGCAGAAAAGCTTCCCTGCGGAGCATTTCAGCTCGGGGTAATTAGGCCAATTGTATATATGTTTTAGGCCTATGAGCGAATTCCTCATATATTTTGAATATCTTCCTTTTTTAAGCCTCATTAATTCCTTTATTTGCCTCTTGTATTCATCTCGCGGAGGGAACAAATCTTTCATTTTTTCAGCTCCCACCCCGCGATACATAGGCTTCAAAGGTTGAAAAGCTATTTTAATTTCGTTTTCCCTGGCCAGTTCCAACAAAAAACGTAAATGTCCGATATTATATTTCGTTATCGTGGTAGCCATACTGACCCTTATACCATTATCTTTAGCCAATTTTATCGCTTCCAGGCATTCTCGGTATGAACCTTTTCTTTTTGACAGAAAATCGTGAATATCCTGCGGTCCATCGATACTGATTTTCAACAAATCCAGGTTTTTTACCTCTTCAATTTTATCCTTTATGCGAAAACCCCTCGAATTCATTTCCGGGGAAATACCCAGACTCTTGCAATAGTCGATTATTTCCCCCACATCGCTTCTGAGCAAAGGCTCTCCGCCACTGAAAGATATTTTTTTCGTGCCCAATCTCTTTAACTGCTCAAGAATCGAAAATATTTTTTCCTTCGGAGGGTCTTCCGCTTTTATGTTCCAGACATTGCAGTAACAGCATCTGTTCGGACATCTATTGGTAATTTCCATTCTCACGGCCAGCGGTACTCTGCGATTAAAAAATCTGACCGAGACAAAATCCTTCAAGGCACCTATCTTGGAAATAACCTTCATGCTCCACTTCTCCTCAAATCCCAAACCCTCTTCAAGCTCATTAAAACGGTTGAAAGACTAAACTTTGAATGTCCGAACTGACGCTCAAGATACAATATCGGCACTTCTTTCACCTTTAAACCTTTTTTAATTCCCCAATACAGCATCTCTATAAGAGTCTCCGTCCCTTCAATGGACCTGAGATATTCCAGCCCTATTTTTTCCAGGGACTCCCTCCTGAAACACCTGTAACCAGAAGTGCAGTCATACACATCTTTTATGCCTAAACTGTATTTTACATAAAGATTGGCCAAATACCCCAGAAAAATTCTTACGAAAGATCTTCCAATTTCTCCGCCAAAATGAATATACCTTGAACCTATTATTATGTCTGAGTCCGAAGCGGCAGCGACAAGTTCTGAAAGATGCCGGGGATTGTGGGATAAATCGGCGTCCATTTCGACAATCAAATCAGCTCCCCGTCTGAGAGCCTCCCCGAAACCCACGCGCACAGCCCTTCCTCTTTCATTACCTGACATTGTTTTTTCAGAATGCAAAACGGTCACTTGCGGATACAATGAAGCAAATCTTCCAATTTCATCCACAGTTTCGTCGTCGGAACTGTCAACTATTATTATATTGGCTTCGGGATACGCACATATTATTTTTTTCATCAGCTCGACGACATTTTCTTTCTCATTGTAAGAAGGAATCACGACAAAAATTTTCTTGCCGCCTGTTTCAGTATATGTTTTTTTTGCAGTGGCAGGAACATTAGCTTCAACGTCAGAAACGAAATAATTGAGGAGCATCTTCAAACCTACCACCGAATACCTGAACAGCTCGGCCAATGACCTTACGCGAGAAATTATCCTCAGTATATAAGAAGGCCTGAAATAAAAATTGAAATAGGCCTTTTTCAGGCATTTTTCAACTTCAGACTGTGACATTCCGGCCGGCAAAGCAGGAATTCTCCTTCCCGGGGATTTGAGTAATACAAAGTCCCTCCAGTAATCGCGGCCGCTTTTCCTTACCAACTCTTTATGTAACTCCGTTGCAGGTTTGGGCACGGTCCGACATATTTGCACATAGTCCAAATCCAAATGCTTGGCGAAATCCACAGTTTTTTTCACTGACTTTTCATCGTCTCCGGGATTACCCACCATCAAAAAACCCAGGTTCCTGATCCCGAATCTTTTCGCCATCTTAACCGCCTTAACGGTTTGTTCGGGGTGTATGTCTTTTTTAATATTATTCAGGACTTCAGGGGAGACGGATTCTATGCCCCAGAATATCATTCTGCATCCAGCCTTCGAAGCTTTCATAAGCACTTCTTCGTCAACCACATCCACGCGGGAACGAGCCGTCCAAACGATATCCAACTTAAGTCTGGACAACCTCTCGCAAAATTCCAAAGACCATCTCCGATCGGCAAAGAACGTGGCGTCAAAAAAATCTATTTCTCTTATTCCATAGTCATAATAGCATTGCTCTATTTCCCTAATAACTTTTTCTGCACTTCTCTGCCGCCAGTGCTTCAAAGCAGCTATGGCACAAAATTTGCATCTGTAAGGGCAACCCGTGGATGCAAGCATTATAGTAAAATTTTTCCTTTGCGAAACAAAGGAATGATAAAGATAATTTGGCAAAAGATGCCTGGCGGGAAACGGGTAATCGTCAAAAGATACACGCCTTCCAGAAACAGGATTGATTATTGTTTTTCCATCCTTGTCGCGCCAGCATAAGCCTGGAACAAAGGGATATCGGCCAGTATCCGGGAAATAATTCAAAAAAACCGGAAGGGTTTCAATCGCTTCGCCTATCAATCCGTAATCTATCTCTCTATGGGACATTGTTTCTCGTGGATAAATGGAAAAATTGATGCCGCCGCCCAGAATCGGCTTTCCCGTTTTGACCTTGAAAAACCTTATCCATTCGAGAGTTTCCTGAAAGCTGTAGGTATCAAGCCTGAAACCCAGAATATCAGGATTGTATTTCTCTATTTTTTTCAGAGTTTCTTCTTTGGACAGATTTAAGACATGCGCATCAACCAAAATAACTTCATGCCCGGCTTTTTCAAGAATGGAAGCAACATAAGCTAAAACTATGGGTGGAGACAAGGTGAATTCTTCATCAACAACTTTCAGATTCTCTGAAAACTTTCTATGATGAAACGGAGCATGAATCAAAGCCACTCTCATATCGCTCTCCTTGAATTCGGCAAAGCAGCCGACTCAAGCCTTTTCCCTCGTGAAAATTTGTTAAAAACTGTTTCAAAAAACAATCTGACAACCGATGGAAAATTAAAAAAAGAGTTAATTTGTAAATTACATTCGTGGGTGCAGGAACATTTTCTGTCCCGGATGTATTCTCTCGTTTCATTCGCTGCAGCAGAAAACAAAAGTTTTTTCAAATCATAATTACAATCTCTCAGGTTGCCCATCTTCCTTCTCAAAACTTCGCAGGGAAAAACGTTCAAAGAGCTGTCTATCACAAGGCTTAAATTCCCGGCAAAACATGGTAAAGGATAACTCGCACCAGCCGATATTTTTGAAATGTAATTGAATATTTGAGTTTTGTAAGCACGATAGAATTCATAATAAAAATTCTTCGACTTCCGCTTGTTCTCATCCAACCAATCCAGAATTCGGTTATAAACGGCTATGTAAACTGATATATCGGGAGGATTAACTCCCAAAGGCAAATTGCCACGTGCAAAATTTAATCCGGCAATATCTGGTGAGAGATCATCCAGAATCTTTGAAACAGTATAAGATATAGAACTCTCATTCAAAGACGACAATGTGAAAAGAACACCAACCTTTAAATTTTCACATTTTCGTTTTAATTCTGAAAGCTTTTTGAAAGTGCGCACAGCATTGGAGAAAGAACCGTTCGCGGCACGTATTTCATCATGCTTTTCGGAAATCCCGTCTATTGAAACCTTGACTATAATCTGGGCTTTTTCACCACACCTTTTTGTAATTTCCCTGGTAAGGGACACAATTCTGTAGGTAAAATAGCCGTTTGTGGGTATGGAAATTCTTCTTACACTGCAAGCATTAACCAGAATTTCGGCTATTTCTGGCAAATCGCTGCGCAAAAAGGGCTCTCCCCCTCCTAAACTCACGAAGCTGAATTTTCCAACGCTTCTTAAAACTCTTTTCAATTCTCCCACACTAAATTCATTTTTATTCTTTCCAACCTCCCTATTCAAAAAACAATGCCGGCATTTTAAGTTGCATCTTTCCGTAACGAAAAAAGTGATCTGCTCAGGCATATCAACTTTCTTTCTGAAAAATATTTTTCTTATCC
>Ga0180301_10004847_pt1 | contig 10372 bp, 10 predicted proteins | sample GuaBasSediGuay16_FD_121797 | JGI IMG/M metagenome (GOLD analysis project Ga0180301, IMG submission 121797) | Subseafloor sediment microbial communities from Guaymas Basin, Gulf of California, Mexico - Guay16, Core 4569-2, 12-15 cm | ecosystem: Environmental > Aquatic > Marine > Hydrothermal... | reverse complement strand
TCATGCATACCTATTCCTTCACCCGAAACTGAGGGTTGTCTAAGGTAGCTCTGAATTTTTTGAATATGTTCATCGAAGTGTTCATCTATAAATTTAAACACATCGTTTAATTCACTCATAATAATTGCACCAGACTACAGTTATCTATGGAAATATAAATAGATTGACAAATAAGCAGAAATAACAGTTGCATCATAATGGAATAATGTTTTCGAAAACATTAAAATTGCAATCAATAGTAAATATAGTACTTGAAAACTTATTGGAGGCATACATTTGAATACTTCTTTATCATCTAGGAAAAATTCATCCAATTGGATTAAGACATTAATTCTATGCGTTATAGTGTTTTCAGCGGGAATTGCATTGGGATATTATCTCTTTGTTAGAATACCATACTTAGTTAAACCAGCAGTAGCCATGGAACCTATAATTGGAGTCATCAACATTTACGGTTATATGATTAGTGATGTTGAAAAAGAATTATACATTAACTCCATCCTATACGCATATAGAAATGACTCTATTGTTGGAGTAATAATTCGCGTAGATTCACCTGGAGGATATGCTTCTATTGTTGAAGACGTATATAATGCATTAAAAGAACTAAATGTTAAGAAACCTGTTGTTGCAATAATTGAAGGAATAGCGGCTTCAGGCGGCTATTACGTATGCCTTGGAGCTAGAGAAATATACTCCATTCCCACAGCCTTTATCGGCAATATTGGACTTATAATGAGGCAACCATACCTAGTAATACCCTCCGAAGCCATAATTGAAACTGGACCCTATAAACATACAGGATTATCCCTAAAAGAAACACCGCTCATAGCAAAAAGAGCTGTAGGAAACTTCATTGGAGCTGTCATTGAAGGTAGGGGTAGCCGACTAAACACTACAATAGAAGAAATTTCTCTAGGAAAATTATATTTGGGCAATGATGCTTTACAGATGGGATTAATAGATGGATATGGATCATTTCTAGATGCAGTAAATAGAGTAGCAGAATTAGCCGGCATCACAAAATATAAAATTCTCGATTTAACCAAACTCCTCCAAAATAATGTTTCATCACTATTAGGTCAAACAATGTGGAAAGAAGGAAAACTAATTTCAATTGAACTATTAGGCAAAATACAGCTTGAACCTCTAGGATTATATTACATATCACCATACTATGTGAAGGCATACAGCTTTATCGGTGAAGAAACAACATATAATTCACCTAAAGAATTCAACATGAGCTCAGCTACCAATTATAACGTCACAATTGAAAATCTAGTCTTAGTCGATATTTCGCATGGAAATCTCTTTACATATGAAATTTTAGGGACGCTTTGGGGTAAAATGATTGAAAATAATCTAAAGATAGCATTTGCAGACATAGAGTTTTTACAAGAAATAATGACCTTTGGAAAACCTAAGGCACTAATAGTAATCTGTCCAAGCATAAGCTTCAATCAAGATGAAATAGTCACCATAAAAGAATACGTCAATCTAGGAGGAAAATTAATAATGATTTATGATCCATCAAGGGTTTCATCATGGTACATTAACAGTTTAGCCCAAGAATTTGGCTTATACTTCTCCGATGGATACCTCTACGACCTCAAAAACAACTATGGAGTTTATCGAAACATAATATTAAAGAAATTCGCTCAACATGATTTACTTTCAAATGTAAAAGAATTAACACTTTTCACTGCAGCACATGTATATGGAGGGAAAGTTAAACTAGCAAATACATTCAACACTGCATACCTATCATTAACGGATGTTAAGGATACATATTCACCAATAGTTGCAAGCGACAATGTAATCGCAATTGGAGACTTAACATTTCTAATGGATCCATTCCATGACATAAGCGATAATGAAATCTTCCTTGAAAACTTAGTACAGTTCATCAAAAACTAGCCACTACAAATTTATTTCACTTCGCTCCTTCAAGAAAAGCAATATAATTAATCCCAATACTAGTGCAGATATACTCAGCATTAGCACACCGTGAATAAGTGCATATTTATAAATAGGATAAGCTATAATCGGTGCTAATGCATATCCAAGAAATCTTATAAACCCATAAATTGAAGTAACAATCCCTCTATTTTCAGGGCTAATTTCCACTACTAACGTATTTATAGACGTAAAGACCATGGTAGAAGCAAACCCCATTAACAACATAATTACAAAAATACAGGTATACCATATCGGCGTAAAAAATAAACTCAAAATTAAAATATAGAAAACAAAGCCCAGAAGACCAGTAATCCTCCTACCAATCCTATCTATAAGATATCCTGCTATGAAACCAGAGATTATACCGCCAACTCCAGTAGCTGATATATACATACCAATAACATCACTACCTAAATTGAGGGGAGGCATTGAAAGATAATCTGAAAAATAAGTATAAAATGAAATTCTCGAGAAAAACAATATGAAACCTAACAGACACAACATTATAACATTAAAATTAAAGACAATACTTTTAACTTGATTAAGCATTACTCCAACCTTCCTACTCGACTTAGAACCCTTAGGCAGCAAAAATTGAAGTAAAAAGAAATATAGACCTGAAAGAAAAGCTAATAGAAAATATCCAATACGCCAATTTACTAAGGCAAAGTATCCTCCAACCAATGGTCCAAAAGAACCTCCAAGAGTAGTTGATATAGCCATTAAACCCATAATTCTACCCCTAATCTCTCTAGGATAAATATCACCTATAGTCGCCATTAAAATTGGAGAAATAAGTGCATTACCTACACCTTGAATTAACCTTGAAGCAATAAACGTCCATATATTATCTGACAATGCAATTAGAAAAGTTCCAAGACAATAAACAGCTAATCCAACACTCATAGTTCTCTTTTTACCTAAAAATAAGTCACTGATAAAACCAGCAAATAGCTGAAAGACACTAAATGGAACCATGTATAATGTAATAGACAAGCTTAACATGAATATTTCAACTTGAAATTCATTCTTAAGAACTTTAAACATAGGCATTATCATATTTCCACTAAAAGGCCCCATAAACTGAATCATAAGCAAAATCATTAGCACAGCTATCTCTCTAACTCTCACACTAATCCCTCAATTCACATGAACCATAATATTCTACAAATACCATATAACCTATATATGGAATATAAATGAAACATTCCATTCAAAATCCTTAAATCATCAACACAACTATATAGTTTGTAAACTTGAGGTGAAAATTTGAATCTAATCGAAATTGAAAAGAAAGTTATTGGAGAAATATTAACAAGTAAAGAAATCTTTGACAACTTAATAACACTATGCGATGAATTTGGAAGCAGATTTGCTGGAACAGAAAGTGAAAGAAAGGCAGTAGAATTCATTTTAAACAAATTTAAGGAATACAATCTAGACAATCCACATCTTGAAGAATATGAGTATAACGGTTGGATTAGAGGCACAACAGAGCTATCCATAACCTCACCAGTAAAGAAAAAGATTAAAGCCATCTCCCTACCCTACTGTCCAAGCACACCTCCAAATGGAATTGAAGGAGAAATTATAGATCTAGGTCATGGATTACCAGAAGACTTTGAAAGAGAAAAAGAGAACATTCCTGGAAAAATTGTTCTCGTTACAAGCTTCTCCCCACCCTACTTTAAAAGATGGATTCATAGAGTTGAAAAGTATGGTAGAGCAGTTGAAGCAGGCGCCATTGGCTTCCTCTTTATGAACCACTATCCAGGCCTACTAGCACCAACAGGCAGTGCAAGATTCAATATGGAAGCAGAAATACCTGCACTTGGAATCACCAAGGAAGATGGAGAATATATTAAGAGATTAATGAAGAAAGGAAAAGTTAGAGTGAGGATTAAAACGAAGCATACTACTAAAAGAATGAAGTCATGGAATATTGTTGCAGATATAAAGGGAACTGAAAAGCCAGATGAAATAATAATTATTGGAGCCCACTTTGATGGACATGACATTAGCCAAGGAGCAATGGACGATGCAGCGGGTGCATGTATAGTAATGGAAGTAGCAAGGACACTCGCAAAATATAAAGGTTCATTCAAGAGAACTATAAGATTCATATGCTTCTCAGCTGAAGAAATAGGTTTAATTGGAAGCCACTCCTATGTAAATCAACATAAAGACATCATTAAAAACATAAAATTCATGTTAAATTTAGATGGAGCTGGAAGAGCAGCTAGACCAGGAGTGATGCTTCAAGGATTCCCTGAAATGATACCATTCCTAAAGAAGCTAACTAAAGATATGAACTATCCAGTTCCAATTGCAGATAGACTAGGCATGTATTCAGACTACTTCCCCTTCGTATTAGAAGGAATTCCATCTGGAACACTCGCGGGGGGAAAAGCCTTTAAAGAATTTGCTAGTGGGAGAGGATTTGGACACACAGAGGCAGACACAGTAGATAAATTAGATCCAAGAGACATGCAGGAAGCATCAATGGTAGTTGCAAGACTAATAATGAAACTAGCAAGCACAGAAGAAATACCAATAAAACATAAAAGTAAAGATGAAATCATCAAACTACTTGAAAAATACGGTTACCTTGAAATACTAAGATATGAGAAAAGACCAGATCTTGACATAATTCAAGTATAAATTAAAACTCCAATTTTTATTTATGAAGTCAATTATATACTTCTAAAATTCTACTTAGGAAAAGGTAAAGAATATATTAAATTCCCAAGAGAGATTTTTCAAGAATAATATAAAATTTAATGATTTTGGAGGATATACGATGTATTGGCTTGAAATATCTGAAATCCTTCTTAGAGAAGGTCGAGTAGCTCAAGGGATAGTACTACTAATAATAGCAATACTAACGATATTCGCCCTAGAAAGAGCAAAAAGATCACCAGAAAAAATCACAGTGAGAAAGATTCCAGCAGTAGATGCAATGGAAGAAGCAGTTGGAAGAGCAACAGAAATGGACAGACCAGTATTCTATACTCCAGGAATGAGTGGTCTGAGCTCACTAGCAACTTTATCAGCATTATCAATTCTAGGCTATGTAGCAAGATTAACTGCAAGGTATAATGTACCGATTATAGTTGCCAATAGAAACTGGATAGTATACCAAGTAGCAGAAGGCATTGTAAAGCAAGCATATATGTCTGAAGGGAAACCAGATCAATTCTCACCAGAAATGGTAAGATATATTTCATCATGGCAATTCGGTTTCACTGCCGGATGTCTCGGAATATTTCAGAGAGAAAGACCTGCAGCGAACTTCTACATGGGATACTTCTATGCAGAATCATTGGAATTAGCTGAAAGCGGATATAGAATTGGAGCAATACAAGTTGCAGGAACCACTAGTACTGCACAGTTACCATTCTTCGTAGCCGCATGCGACTACGTATTAATTGGAGAAGAATTATATGCAGCAGCAGCCTACGTCACAAGGGATCCTAGAATACTAGGAGTCTTATATGCACATGATCTAGGTAAACTATTTGTAATAGCAATAACTTTAATTGGTGCATTAGCAATAACAGCTGGAAGCAATTTCGTTATTGAATTATTATCCAAGTAGGAGGGAATACGCATGGGTATTTCCCTAGCTGATTATAGAAGATCAATACCACTGCTACTGGCATTCATATTCGGATTGTTATACGCCTTCGAATGGTATGTTGACATAAGAATAGGGGACTTCAGCCTATCAAGTTTCCTAGAAAAAGAAATGTTGAGATACTTCAATGCCATGTACTCCATTGCTATTGGTATAGGTGCAATTAACATCTTCCGAATACATTATAGAACTGTATCCAGAAGAAGACCATATTGGGAGTTCAGCTTACTAGTATTAATATTAATCCCAGTAATGGCAATTATAAGTACGCTTGGTGGAAGATACGCGATAGATCCAAAGGGAGAAGTAATACCAAAAGCAGTATATGACTTCTTTAACCCAATATGGAACGTGCTATACTGGAAAGTAATGTCAATAATAAATGTCATGATGTTCGCTCTACTAGGATTCTTCATCATATCTGCTGGATACAGAGCATTTAGAGCAAGAAACCTGGATTCTGCCATACTTCTACTAGCAGGAATACTAGTAGTAATGGGACAAGCACCAGTAAACGCAGCAGTATGGCCTGGTTTCGAAACAATTAAAAACTGGTTAATGGACGTACCAAACGTTGCAGGTAGAAGAGGAATCATATTGGGTGCAGCAATAGGTGGACTAGCATACGGAGTACGAGTAATCTTCGCATACGAAAGACGTCCAACCCTCGCAGGAGGCGAATGAAATGTCATGGGCTAGATACCTTGAAGAACTTGATCCACGATGGATCTACCTACTAGTGTTCATAGTAATCGCCATACCAATATTAATTCCAATGCCATCACCATTAGCAATAACCCAATACACAGGAGACGCCTTTGAAACAATAGAAAACCTACCTCCAGGAAGCCTAGTAGTCCTATCCTTCGACTATAGTGGAGCAAACCCAGAACTACATCCGCAAGCAATAGCTGTAATGAGACATGTAATCAAAAGACCATTATACGTAATGATAGTAGGAATGTGGAGCGACGGCCCGATAATGGCTCACCAAATATGGAAAACAATAGATAAAACAGGATATGATCCAGAAAATCCATCACAAATAATAACAAAGGAGTATGGTAAGCATATAGTGAATCTAGGCTATCTCGCAACAACAGCACTAATTGTAGGCATGTATGACAGCATAACAGAGAACTTCTCTGAAGACTTCTATGGAAACCCAGTAACTGAACTACCATTAATACAGAAATTCGACGGTATTAAACATGCAGCCGTCGTAGTATCATTTGCAGCAGGAAGCCCAGGCCCAGGAACCTATCTGCAATACTGGGCTACACAAAAACCTGAATTTCACAAATTCATCGTAGGATCACCAGCAGTCTCGGCGCCAGGATTTATGCCCTACTATGAGGCGGGGAAAGCAGGAGAGATAGGGTATGTCGGCGTTATTGTGAGTCTAAGAGGAGCTGCTGAATATGAAACGTTACTGGGAGAGATTGGATTAACAGGAGCAACAGCCGCATTAAACGCACAATCAGCAGTACACTACCTACTAGTAATAGCAGTAGTTTTAGGAAACATCGCATACTTCATGAGGAAATATGGAGGGGAGGAGAGATAAATGGTAGATGTAGTTGAATTAATAACCATATGGGGAGCAGTCTTCTTCACCTTCTGTGTATTAAGCTACCTATACAGAGAAAACCCACTCTTCAGATTTGCAGAACACATATTTGTAGGATTAACAGTAGGATATGGCGTATCAGCTGACTTATGGTACTTTAAAAACTACGGATATATACCAGTGGTGTACCAAGGAAGATATGACTATCTGATATGGATATTAATAGGATTAGGCTACTACTTCTTCTTCTCAAGAAAATACTTCTGGATATACAGAATACCGATTTCAATTGCAGTTGGATATGGTACGGGAATGGCGCTTAGATCAACGGTGATGGCCAATCTAATCTCACAAATAAACACACTCATCAAATCATCCCTCATTGCTGCAGATCCACTGTCAACATTAAATAGGATAATAATAGTCTTCGGCACTGTACTATCATTAACATTCTTCATATTCACAAGAGAAATGAAAGGGGGATTAAGCTACATCCCGAGAATTGGAAGAAACGTAATACTTGCTGCTCTAGGAGCATCCTTCGGAAACACCGTCATGGGGAGAGAATCACTATTAATTCAAAGAATACAATTGCTTCTAGGCAGCAAATACTTCCCATGGGAAGCCTCCGGCCTCGGATCACCTGAAGCCGGTTCCTACGCATGGATAATGACCGTAATATGCGGATTAATTCTGTTATACATTATCTATACAGATCATGTGAAAGCTAAGAAGGCAGTAGCCTCCGCTACTGCAACTGGAAAATAAATTCTTTTTTACCCTTCTATTTTTAATAATTATATTTAACATATACTCAAAATAAGCATCAACCCAACCTTCAATTTATAATAAAAATATATGAGTTAATGCTAAAAACCATGTTCACTCAAAAATCGCTGAACCACTGATAAACCATCTCCAAGATTAATTGGATATCCTAGCTTAACTAGTGATCGCTCAATAGTAGCCATCGTAGATGCTATATCATTCGCATTCACTGGTCCCATATGGCCAACTCTAAAGTACCTTGTCTTAATTGAGGGATATAGACCGCCAGCAACAATAACATTTCTACTAGCCATCTCTCTACGAAAATCACTTAAATCAATGTTCTCAGGTAAATACACTGCCGTAACAGTTGAAGCAGCAATATCATCATTTTTAGCTAAAAGGTTCAAACCTAAACTCCGAACACCCTTCCTAAAGGCTTCAGATAAAACTCTGTGACGCCTAAATCTATTTTCAAGACCCTCCTCAAATATTAATTTTAAACTCTCATGCAAACCAACAATCAAGTTGACTGCAGGTGTTGCAAAGTAAATAGGCTTCAGCTGTTCATATGAATCCATAACATCAATCCACTTGTTAAAATCCATATAATATGGCGCATACCTAGCATTAGTCTCCTTAAGCCTATCCAAAGCCCTTGGTGAAAGCCAAATTAATGCCAAGCCAACTGGGACTCCAATAGCCTTTTGACTACCGGTCAAAACTACATCTATATTCCAATCTTTCATTCGAATTTCTTCCCCAGCAACACTACAAACACCATCAACAACAAGCAATGCATTATAATCCTTAACAATATGTCCTAGCTCTTCAATGTTATGTCTAACAGCAGTGCTAGTATCAACATGAGTGACGGCTACTAAGCTATAGTTTTTCTCCTTCAACCTCTCCTCAATTAAGCCATTATCCACAACTTCGCCGGGACTATTAACTTTAAGCAAATCAACCTTGACAGGATACCTACTTAACAGTTCAGCCATGCGATCTCCGAAAACACCATTGGAAATTACAAGTACATTATCATCCTTCCTAATAAAATTGGTGGTACTAGCCTCCATAGCAAGTGTTCCAGAACCTGCCAAAACAATTGTCTTAAATTCATCATCAACAAATAATAGACGCTTGAGATTGCCAAGAACCTCCGCAAATAACTTAGTGAATTCAGTTGACATATGACTTAAATGTCCTTTGCTTAGCGACCTCAACACAGAAGGCTCAAAAATTATTGGTCCAGGAATCATTAATAAACGCCGCTCAGACATTAAAACCACCTAAACTACTTGTCTAAGCGTCATTATATAAGATTATTCAATATAAGGGTAAATCCACAATAATTATTTTACTAATACAAGTCAAAGTATATAATGAAACAAAATGGAAAAACAATTATTACTTAGGATCTCAAGAATGTCTGGAATACTGTCACCAATAACAGCATACCTATTCATATTCATTGCAATTCAAAATGCACCATGGTTTTCATGGACTAAAAACGCTCTAAGCGACCTAGGAGCAGTAAAACCATCTCAAATCTACTTCAACATAGGGTTAATCTTAGCTGGAATATTAATGCTAATCTTCACCATAGGACTAAACTTCAAATTTAAGTCAATAATATGCAAAATAGGCGCCCTCATATTAACTCTAGACGCAATATCACTTATTGGAATAGGAATATTCCATGAAAAATATGGTCGAATACACCTATACTTCTCAATAGCATTCTTCATACTATACCCAATAGGAAGCCTAATAATTGGAGGAAAACTAGCACTAACAAGAAAAAACTTGAAATTTGGAGTAATAAGCATACTCACAGCTATAGCCGCCATAGCAACATGGACCATTCCATGGAAAAACTTCAACATAACAGGAGTAGCAATCCCAGAAGCTCTATCATCACTATTCGCATCAACTTGGAGCATATACACAGCAATTAAACACTTAAAATAGCAATATCATCTAGACAAGATCATAACTCCAGAAATAAAGAAAAATCTAGGAAAAAGCTTTTAAACTAGAAATCAAAATAAAACTAGGTGGAAATGTATAGAATTAAAGTAAGTAAAAAAGGAGTAATATATCTACCAGTAGGAGTTAGAAGAATACTAAATGTAATTAATGGAGGTGAAGTTCTATTAACAATTAAAAGCAAAGATGAAATCACAATAAAACGAATAAAATCACCATTCACACTAGGAGCTGAAAAAGAAAAAATCACCAAAATAACAATAGAAGAATTTGAAAGAGAATCGGAGGAGATGCAAGATAAACTCTACCAAAAAACTTAAAGTCATAATAGACTCAACCTACATTCTACCAGCCTTCGGAATTGAAATCATAGGCATCGACAATCAAGACCTACTAAAACTTGAAAACTTAAGAATAAACAATAAAGTCGAATACTACTACTCTGA
>Ga0180301_10004846_pt1 | contig 10372 bp, 4 predicted proteins | sample GuaBasSediGuay16_FD_121797 | JGI IMG/M metagenome (GOLD analysis project Ga0180301, IMG submission 121797) | Subseafloor sediment microbial communities from Guaymas Basin, Gulf of California, Mexico - Guay16, Core 4569-2, 12-15 cm | ecosystem: Environmental > Aquatic > Marine > Hydrothermal... | reverse complement strand
TTACCCTTACCCAAGATGGTGCAAGCGATATCTTTCACGAAACCTGCCGTATTATTTATTTTCCCGGGGATGAAGAAAGTCGGTAAGCCGCTATTTCTGAGCAAGTCGCCCTCGGCGACGCTGTTGACATGGACGAATGAGGGGTCAAAAATGAGGTTTGCCTGCATTCCCGCTATTTCCTCACCTGGTTCAACATATATGCTGATGTTGAAAGACTCTCCTCTCTTAACTACTTTGGATGATGGAGATATATAAACAAGCGTTTCCGAAGGCGAAGGAAGCGAAGGAGGCGGAGTTACATTCAGGGTCACATTCACAGTCCAAGTGAGAGAGACCGTTCCGTTCTCGTTCGTTCCGATGTATGTGACATTATGCACGCCTGTGTGTTCCCATGTGTGCGTCCAGGATTGAGCGTTGTGGTGCTGGTCTTCGCCGTCAAGGAACCATGCGTTTGAAACCGGCTGACTGACGGTGACCGAGAATGTATATGTGCGGTTCACATATTGAGTGGGCGTAAGGTCTGAAGGAGCGAACGAAATGATATGTGGCGGTTCTCCTCTCCCCTTCGTGTTTACCGTTATATACCTTGTCTCTGTCCTGTTGTAATTGCCAGCGGTGTCTATTGCATAGGCATAATACGCATATCTGCCATCCTTCAAATTGGTGAAATTGTGCCTCAGTGCGCCGGATGCGAAAGAAGCGTTTATTTCTTCAGGCGAAAGCGCCCTGTTCCAAATTCTGAGCTCGTCAATAACACCCTTGAATGGGCAATCCCAATCTGTCGGCGACCACTGCCAGCGACCGATATACAGCGGATATGGAGAATCGTGTATGCGAGGCGGTGCCTGTGCCGTGTTTGCGTCTTGCACGCCGTTAATGAAAATCTTCATCGTTTTACCGTCGGATACGGCGGCGATATGTGTCCAAGTGTTGTTCTTCACTTTCATTTCAGATGTGAGCCAAACGGTGCCTGCATATGTTCCGTTTGAGCTCAATGCGAAGCCGATTCTGCCATCGCTCTCCACATCAAGCTCGTAAACCCTCTCGTTTATGGGTATTGTGCGATTATACAGATACTTGTTGACGATGGAACCTCTTGAGCCAAGAATGGGTTTGATCCACGCTTCTATGGTGATTTCACCGTCATCGAAGCCATCTAAACTGGGTGAGTCGGGAACTCTTATGAAATCATCAACGCCATCAAATTTGAGAGCGTGTCCAAACTTCCCTTCCGTTAAAATAGGCATTTCTGTCGTATTCCCATCCCCCAAACGACCGTGATTGTGGTGTTCGGAGAAGTCAGGCGTCCATTTTGTTTCGTTGACGGTGTTGAAGCTCCAGTATGCTGCGAGCGTGTTGTTCCAGTTTATGAACGAGGATGTTGGACTCTCATCTATGACCGTGACATTTACATATACCCAGTTTTCAGTTGTGTAATCTGTGGTAGGAGATGTAAAGAATATTAATGGCGGAGAAGTGTCTTCGGCGAGTGTGATGTTCGCATTCTCAACATCTCTTCCTGCGATTGTCACGACGATTGAATTTGAAAGCGATCCTGCGCTCGCAGTTATCAGATAAGTTCCGTTTGTCAATCCATGTAGAATATAATATCCGTTCTCATCCGTATAATCTTCTGCGCTTGTCCTGTTATTTGTGACATGAGCATTGAATATGCCTGTTCCGTTCTCATATTTCACATATCCGGAAATGCTATATGTCTTTCCAGCGGATTTTGAAGCCTCTTTTGTGTTTCCGTATGCGCCCATGTTTATCCTGCTTCCGTTCGGAGGCAGTTCGTTGCGATAGTCGCCGTAAACGGGGTCTTCTTCAAAAGGAACGCCAGCATCTATGCAAGGCGATGTGACATTATCTACGACCCATGCCGAACCGTTCCATCTTCCTGCTTGCGATTTCAGATGGAAGTCATGCGGCGGTGATGCAAAGAGCGGATCAGCGGAAATATCTCCCTTTCCAGCGGATGCACCGCCGCCGTAATTGCCAGCGTTGTTGTTCCACACATCGTTGTAGGAGGAGAGGACATTTCCATATATGCCATATTCACCATTGTTCACAATTATATTGTTCTTTGCAACAATATTGCTCACATCTGCCCCATCTTCCACATATATTCCAGATTTTATTGCATTGTTGATTACATTGTTTATTATCTTTATGTTCTTGAGGCTTGCGGTTCCTCTTGTTCTGAGATTTATTCCGTGTCCGTATGGTTCTTGAGTCCCGTCAGTTTTGGCGATGATGTTTCTTATGAATGTCTCATTGCTTATCTCTGTATCCCAAGGCCAAAGTGCTATTCCTGGCAAACCGTAGTGACCTTCTATGTAATTATCTCGGTAGATGTTATTTCCACAGGGAACGCCTCCCTGCGGATTGATAAGAATACCAAAACCATTGACATTGAAGTAATTTCTCTCAACAATGCAATTACTTGATTCATATATTCTTATACCAGCATTACCTGTGCCATCAGAATAAACATAGTTGTTTGAGAATGTAATGTTGTCGCTGTAAATTGCTCTCAATCCCTCATGTCCTGCTTGGATAACTTCACAATCTTTAACTACAGAATTGCTTGAATGGGAGAATTCAACTCCATCAGTCCAAAAGTCAATCATTTTCACATTTTCAACTGTGATATTGTTGGAGTTATAGAGATGGAAGGCATCAATATTGCTGTTTATTCCCTTAGGGACAGGGCAGTTGTCTTTATTACCATCTATGGTTATATTTTTAATTGTTGTTGAGGATATTCCGTCTCCAACAATAGTGGCCCAATTCTCTTTTGTGCTTCCGTCTTCAATCTTTATTGTTGTTTTCTCTGTGCCTTCTCCTTCAAAGATTAGATTCGAGGAGAGGTTTATGGAATCAGAGATAACAAATGTTCCGTTCTTTAAATGAACTATGCCGCCGCCTATGCTGTTGATGTAAGCTATGGCTTGGTTTATCTCAATCTGGTCATCTTTTCCATCGCAGTTATAGTCACCAGTGCCATCTGTAGCTACATAGACAATGTTTGAAAGTTCTTTTGTTTTAAAACTATGCTCGGTGCTTTGGGCTGAATTGTTTGCTTTATCTGTTGAGTTAACAACGAAGTAGTAGGTGGTGTTTGGGGTTAAGTTGGTGAGTGTGATAGAGTGAGTGGTGGTGTAGGAGGTATCCTTTTGGGAGTAAGGATAAGAGCCAGAGGTTGTGCCATATTTGACTAAAGAGGTGGCAAGTTCATCGGTTTGCCATGTGATTGTTGCAGAATTTTGAGTTATGCTCGTTATTGTGATATTTGAGATTATCGGTGGGGTTGTGTCTTTTGTTAGTTGGAAATTCAGGGTTGTTGTTTGATTTGCTAAAATTTCTGCGGTTGTTGTGTTCTCGTAATAACCATCTTTAGAAGCGGTTACTGTGTAGTTTCCTGGTAGTAAGTTTGTAATAATGTATTCTCCAGAGAAGTTTGTTGTTGTTTGGTGGGAGTTTGCTGTTACTGTGGCTCCCGCTATCGGCGAGCCAGTGTCTTTGTCTGTTACCTTGCCTTTTAGAGTGCCAGTAGCAACTCCTTCTATCCAGCAATTGCCAGTATCAATATTGCAAACAACTGTCTTTGTTGGCACATTTGGGTCTTCTCTGTACCAGCTTTCATCTATGTCTAAATTGGAAAGAGAGGCTGTTTTTCCGTTGTAGGAGGCGGTGATGGTGTAAGTATAGTTTTCCTGCCTCACTTCTTCTGTATCAGTATCTCTATATTTCTTGTAATCCACAATAATTAATGTGTGAGCTGGGTCTTCTGAAGGTAATGGAGTGTGTCCTGTTGCTGTTGTATAGGTTTGATTTAATGGCTGCCCGTCAACCCAGCGATAGTGATGATAGAAGCAATTATAATTACCCACAGCATAAGGCTTTTCAACAACCATATTCTCAACAGGATAATGGTTTGTCTTCATATCATCTAAAGTCCAATTCTGCTCAACATTTACACTTACATTCGCATTCGGAACAGGATTTCCATCTTTATCAATAACCTTTACATCTAAATAGTATTTCACATAGGCTGCTTTTTGCTTCTTCCTGCCAGCGTAATCTGTAAAGATTCCTGGAGTTATTAAAATATTTTTGAATTTGCAATTTACTAAACCAAGTTCGCTTGCTATGTAACTATTTTCTGTGTATATTTGACCCCAAGGTCCTGAAGATCCACCTATATAACAGGAATGCGATTGCCCGCTATTCTCTGCCATTGACTCTTTGATTACTATGTAATCGTCTTCTGCATTTAAGTCATAGATGTTATATTTATCTCTGTGAGCATTAAGCAAGAAAGTGAAATTCAATGGATGCTCTGCTCCAGAGAAAGTTACATTCCTTATTGTGAAATCATTTATATTAACATCATCAGTATATATCCATATTGATTTGTTTCCTTTGCAGAAGTTTATCGGTGGTTGGAATCCATAGAAGACAGGATTATAGAGACCTATATCTATCTCGTGAATGTTTGTGAATTTGCTATTTGTGATATTTACCTCATAAGGAGAATCCAAGAAGAGATGTGCGAAATTATCTATTGTTGAATTCTTTATGATGAATTCTCCGTGATAAGCAAGCTCCAACGGTCTATATCCTCCTCCTGCGGGATAACTTACATAGGAGCGTTCTGGGGAGTACATAATTTCTTCGTTACTCCAGTGAGTTGTTGAGCCAGCGTTGTTCCATACCCAGTAGTATTGGGTATCTGATGTGATCGTGCTGTTTTCAACATATAAGCGGGAGCCGTAATCAAGAACAAACGCAAGTTCTCCATCGTAGGTTGAGTGGAATTTCAGTGTTTCATCTTTTATTATTAGCTCCGCACCCTCGTCCAAAACCAAATCTTTGTAGCAGATTGCAGTCCTTGTTTCCTCATCATAGGAGAATATAGAAGAGTTATTTATCGCAGATGCAATATCTTTCAGTGTGTTGTTTCTTCCCTGAACTATGATTCCTTCCTTCCAGAGAGGAGCCACTTCCTGATCAGGACCGGCAGTATGGTCGTAGAAATAGTTTCCAACATATATATTCCCATTGTATGGAAAGAGATATTTGTTCTCATACACCTGAATACTATCTATATAATTAGGATTTCCGCTCCCCATGTCCCTCATAAATATCCTAATCTCAGAGATGTTATCCAAAGGTTCGTAAGCATGAAATTCAAGCATCATTTTGCTCTCTGGTAAAGATTGGTGTTTTATTTCTTTGAATGAATAGAAATAATTCCCTTTTCTTATAAGCACGACCTTATGCCATTTACTATCTTCATAAGTTCCAGTTCCATCATAATCCATACCAAAACCTGTTTCCTCTCCATGAAGCCAACTTTTAATCACACAATGATGGTGAGCATCCCAGAATTTACCCCAATAATAGTATAGTATTCCATGAGCGTAAATAGGGTAAAAACCTACCCCACCTCCCCTTTTATCCATTTGTATAGCTTCATCTGTTGAATATTTAAATTTATATCTGAATATCCAGGTGCCTTCGGTTATTGAAGAGGGAATGCCAAGCCACACATAACCTGCTTTTACAGAGCATTCTGATGTTTCACCATTAAAAGAACCGCTCCATTCAGGCAACGCTCTTCCCCAAGGGTCTGTTTCTGTTCTATTCTGAATTTTTTTATCTGTGAAGTAATCAAAGATATCTGGCGCCTCTGATTCGTTCAGAGTGGAAATAACCCATTCATGATGAGATTCTCCGTTATCATTGAACGCTTTGACATGGATTTCCCATATACACTCTGAAGGGTCTTGAGAGCAGTTAAGAGAAGGGACTGTAAAGGTGAAACTATCGGTAATAGATGGTGAGGTGGTGCTCCTTTCTTCCACTTTGTTCACCTCCCAGGTGAAATTACAGGCTTCATTTGCTGTAACAGAGAAAGTAATCTTATCTCCCGGCTGGACAAGATACATGAGGTCTTGGGGATTATCTTTATTTGTGGTATTTCCTCCAGAGGAAGACCATGCCACGATAGAAGGGGCTGCACTGACTATACCCATACAAAATAGGAGGCAGAGACCGACACTTAAAAAAACAAAGATTGAGACATGCCTTTTTACCCCGCTATCTTCTTTCCCTCTCATACTGATAGTGTGAATGAAATGATGCCATATATAAGTTTTTGGAAAAATGTAAGCCTTAAACCGAACCTCCTTTTCTCAATTTATGAATGTAATAAACAATAATTTTGCATATTTCTCTTTTAATTTTACATAAAATTCTGACAAATGATGCTTATTTTATATTGAACATTTTTTAAATTACCTTTTTCTAGCATTGATATTAATTAAGAAAGTCTTTAAATTGACTTTTAAAAATTTCCAATAGCACTGATATATAGGTCAAACGCTCATTTTATATATTTTTTATCGTCAGGAAGCTCAGAAGAAAAAATAACATAATTAGCGTATCAAAGGGATGGGGGTCTGATTGAGCACGGTGCGGAGGGTCGCAAGGAACACAGGTATTATTATTGTTGGAGATATCGTCTTCAGATTAATATCTCTGATCGTCACAATATATCTTGCGAGATATTTAGGCACTGCAGGATTCGGCAAATATAATTTCGTTTTCGCATATCTTGCTTTCTTTAATATCCTAACAGATTTAGGACTTCAAACGATTCTTGTCAGAGAGATGTCTCGTGACCCCTCAATTACACCAAAGTTAATAGGCAACGCATATATTATACGATTGATATTGACTGTTACTGCAATTATTTCGTCAATAGTTGTGATAACGCTGATGTCATATCCTGCGGATACCACTACTTATGTTTATATTGCTTCTTTAACGCTATTGTTCGCATCATTCAGCGATTTCTATCGCACAATATTTGAAGCAAATCTCAGAATGGAATATAATATAAGTGCAAAATTAATTTTTAAGGGATTATCTGCATTCCTTATATTTCTAATCATCCTAACAAAAGGCACACTATTACATATAATCAGCGCATTAGTGTTCTCTGAAATGGTCAAAATGATACTTAATTATATATTCTCAAGAAAATTCGTGAAACCTCACTTTGAATTTGATTTAAAACTTTGGAAATATCTTTTTAAAGAGGCATTACCAATCGCTATTTACAGCGTTGTATGGATAATTCATTTCAGAACGGATGTGGTAATGCTTTCAATGATGCAAGGAGATGCTTCTGTTGGTATATATTCTGCCGCATATAAATTAGGAGAACCTATCACTCTCGTAACAAGCGCACTTTCCATATCATTATTTCCATTGATGTCACAATTTTTCAAAAATTCTAAAGAAAAATTGATAAAAATTTGCGAATTTAGTATCAGATATATATTAATTACGATGTTACCTATCACTATAAGTGTGACTTTTTTGGCGGATAGAATCATCTTCTTGATATACGGTGCAGAATTTAAATATTCTGCAAGTGTGCTTCAGATATTAATATGGGCATTCATTCTTACATCTATAAATTCCGTTTTATTGAACCTTTTAATATCAATAAATCAGCAGAAACTGAACACAATCAGTATAACTCTATGCGCAATCACTAATGTCATTCTCAATTTTTTCTTAATTTCAATACTAAGCTATAATGGCGCTGCTCTTGCAACAGTAGTGACAAAGGCGATATTATTTTTAGCTAGTTTCTTTTTTGTTTCCAGACGTCTTGAAATAATTCCTCTGCATAAAATATTTCTAAGACCTTTTATCGGTGGTATTATAATGAGCATCTTCATTTATTATTTTAGCGAGCTTAATATATTTATACTCATTATTTCAGCAGCTATAATATATTTAATGATGCTTTTGATTTTAAAGGAATTCTCAATGGAGGATATAGATATGGTTAAAAAAGTATTTAACATAAAATAATATTATATAACTTTAATTTCTTTTATCTTCTTTTTAATTTTTATCTTCTCCTCTTCTTTAATTTCCTGATATTTTATTCTTTTTTCCAAAAGTTCTGAGTCTTCTTTAAATATCTCTTTTAAAACACGACCATCCATATCCCTAGGAATTGCAATGCCAAAAACATGTAAGATTGTCGGAGCAATATCGTAAATTCTAACATTTTTTATTTCTATCCTCTTCCTAATGTCAGGACCGTATGCAAGGAAGATGCCGTATAATGCATGCCCGCTGCTATATTCTACAAGCTTATAGTTGAAAATTTGTGGAGCGAAAAGACCTGACCTGACTTGATATTCATCTGATAACATAAAAAATATATCAGGACCTATTTCTAAATTGTCTCCAAAATATAACTCTTCTTTTTTCCAAACCTTTTTTATGACATTCTCCCATGTTTTTGGGTCTTTCAACATTTTCAGCTTGTTTATAATTTCTTCTCTAACTTTTTCATAATTCTCAATTTCTACTTTACCGTCAATAAATCTTTTTTTGTCATTTATATAAATACTGCCAAAGTTAGATCGTATCGTGGAGGCTATACTGTATGCAACAGAATCCGATAATTTCGGGCAGATCTCTACCTTCGGATTTATTGGCAAATATTTTTTGAACTTATAATAAAATGGAGCAATCCAAGACAAATGTTTGAGCAAAAAAACAGGCACTTTAATGTTAATCAATTTTGATGCTACTTTTTCGCTCTCAACTTCAAACTTACTTGAAGATGTTTTCCGCTTTGATTTTTGCTCTACTTTCAAGAAACCCTCCTTTCGTAGCCATGCATTGATATAAAATGCCTTTTTGTATGCCTTGAAACCATGATCAGATACGAGGAAAATATATGTATTTTGCGGAGCATTATCTACAAACCAGCCTATATACCCATCAATCTCCTCATACAATTTTATTGGTGCGGAATTATCATCCCACAATCCAGAAATTAGTTCGGCAAACATATCATGTTGTATCCAATCAGTTCCACTGAATAATATGAAAAAGAAATCCCAATCTTTTTTGAACAATATTTTCGCACATTCAAACCTATTTCTTTCCAATTCCCTTATATCATTTACATACTCTATTATTTTTCTCCTCTCATGTAAAGACACATCAGGAAAGATTCGGTAATTTTTCAGTTCCGGCACTTCATTTATCAAATCACGAGGAAAGATGCAATTATCGCTCTGCGTCATCAGACTAGTAATGACTATTCCGTTTATTCTTGGTGGATAAGAGCAAGGTAAGTTTATTATAATACATTTCTTACCATTTTCGCTCAGAATTTCATAGAAAGTTGATCCTTGTATGTCTTTTGTTGTTATTGTTTTGATGTTACTTAATGATTTTTTTGGTATATTAAAGTCATAGCAGCCATGTTTTCCTGGATTTTTACCAGTGGCGAAAGAGACCCATGCGAGGCCTGTGGATGGTGTAATTGTGGATTCCAAGTCGCCATGCACACCTTCATCTATTAATTTCCTTAATGTTGGCAATTTTCCCTTCTCGGTCAGAGGCTTCATTAAGTCCCAAGTCGCTCCATCTAAACCTATTATCAAGACTTTAGGGGTCATTTTATTACCTCTAATTTTTCCTCACGATAAGTTCGAACCTATGTCTGATAGGATGCCGAACATGCCTGTGAAAGCGAGAGCGAAGGAGAGTATGCCGTAGCCTTCCGCATGAAGATACTTCGCAGCGTATATAACGAATGTGAGTGAGAGAATCTTGCCGACGATTTCTCCGAAGGGCCAAAAAAGCGTGTTCTTCGCTATCCTCCTAACAGTGCTCATATTACCTGATACTTTCCTTTTGCGAATCTAATGCACGAACGAGACCAAAGTATTTCTTTGTTGTGTGTGTGCGCATGAGAAAGATGTGCATATGTGATGAGATTTTAAAAATGAAGGAAATCGCTTGAAATTTGATTTTAAGCCCTCTCATCATTTTTCTGAGATAAGAGCGCATGTCGCATTAAATTTCATTTTCTCTTATATATCCCGTTTATTTCAAATTTAGACGGTTCATAAACCTTTATTTTAATTTTAATGGACAGTCAGCCTGTTTTTCAAAATTATAACTTCTATTATTACTTCTTTTCTCTTCTTCTCTTCTTTCATTTCTTATTTCTTCTATTTCTCTTCTCTTTCTCTTTCTTTCTTCTTTTTCTTCTTTCTTCTTCCTTTTTCTTGATTCTGAAAAAGTGACCAAACGACCGAAATATGAGACCAAAGTCTCAAATTTGAGACCAAATGACACAAGAATGAGACCATATTCCCAAATTTAAATGGGAATGCGACAAAGTCTAAGGTGGGATGAAGACGGGAGAGATGCATGTGCGGATATCTGAGAGCGATATGAAGGTCTGGGAGCGATTCAAGCGTTTGGTCCTGGAGAAATACGGGAAGTTGCACGGCGTTCTCGGTGATGAGGT
>Ga0180301_10004845_pt1 | contig 10373 bp, 7 predicted proteins | sample GuaBasSediGuay16_FD_121797 | JGI IMG/M metagenome (GOLD analysis project Ga0180301, IMG submission 121797) | Subseafloor sediment microbial communities from Guaymas Basin, Gulf of California, Mexico - Guay16, Core 4569-2, 12-15 cm | ecosystem: Environmental > Aquatic > Marine > Hydrothermal... | reverse complement strand
TTCTAAAGTTGGATGAAATTATTTCTTCTGCAAATTTTCTGTCTATTTGATGAGTTATTCCAAAGAATTTACTTAATCTTGAAGCCTTAAAATTATATTTTGAAAATAATTCTTCCAATACTTTTAAAGCGTTATCATTTTCATTAAAAGTGTGTAAATACATGGCTAATACCCAGTAAAACCTCAAATTTGATATTATAATAGTTTTACTGCATAATGTTTTATAAACTCAAATCATATTTATGACTTTTCACTTGAGATTCTAGAAATTTAATCTTAAGTAGAGTCTATGATACTTTCTTGAATGTTAAATATGCTTCATACTCATCTCCCAGTCTTGAGTTTAAGGCTCTAAATCTTCTTACAGTTTCAGACCGTATTAAGCGAAAACCAATGTTCTCGGCTTGAGATATTATATTATCAACTATCGTTGGCTCATCGTGCACTATTAATGTGAATATTTTGCCATCTTTTAACACTCTATGAATTTCACCTAAAGCCTTTCCTAACATGCTGAAATATGTTCTCTCATCTACTCCTCTCATAGGATTTACTACGATTTCTTTATCAAATGGAGGGTTTATTTTCAGCCAAGCTAAATAGAAGTAGCTTAACTCGAGATATTGGACTTCATCAAGCATGGGTGGGTCAGTAATTACATAGTCTATACATTGGTCTGGAAGAGGTAATTGGCAAGCATCACCCTGTGAAATTGATAAATGTGCTCTTCTTTGAAGCACACTATTTATAGTAGCAATTTTTACTCTTAAGAATTCACATTTATCTAAGAAATGTTTTATTCTACGAAGGTTGTTCAAGAAAACACTATACACATTAAACTCTACATGCCTCTCTGGTATCCAGTACTTGGGTACTGGCCAACTTCCCCCACTTAACCTAGCCATCTTACTGCTCTTGTATAAGCTCATTAAGAAAGCTATTTCAAATAATTTTCTAACTAATCTGGAACCTCTGAAATGATGCTTTATATCATAAATGAGAGTTGATAAAGCTACCAGATTTCGTTTAGTGAAAAATTCGTGAATGTAATCTACATTTCTTCTTGTATAGAATGGTTTTTTACCATACCATATCTTAACCTTCGGATATGAATGGTAAGGTTCATATGGAAAGTTTTGCCATGACTCAGGTACATCTATATAGTTACCATCAATTGTTCTTGCCTTCAACGGCTTGTAGTTTTGCCATAATACGTACTTTACCACTTTTGAATTTATCTTATATAATTGGTTACTAGGTATCCAAGAATGTCTCTCATTATCAATTTTTATAACTGGAATTCTTTTGCGCGCTTCAATTAAGAATTTACCAAGCTTTATAAGAGATATTTTCATTTCATTACTTAATGTGAGTGATTTAATTAATCCCTTGATCATTAACACTATATACGGATTCAAATCAAAGTATATTGCCCTTCTACCAAGCTTTACTGCTTCCAATACTATAGTGCCTGCTCCTCCAAATGGATCCAATATTACATCTTTAGGTTTTGAGTAGAGCTTAATCCATTCACTAACACGAGGTTTACGTCCAAAGTATCTAATGAGCCGATGTAGAGTCATGATGCTCTCCTCTTAATACTGTCTAAAAGTGTTTTAAGATGAAAGCTGATGGATGGATTTGGCTAACTCCTTAAGATACTCAAAATATTTTAGTGCTTTCATAACATTTCTCAACTTAAATTTAACACGTATACTTTCTAAGTTCTTATACAATCCGCTTTCAGTGAAATTGAATGATCCTTCAATTAACACTAGATCATCAAGAACAATGAATTTATCATGTAATGGCTTTTCTACAAGATAAACTTCAATGTTATTATACCTTCTGGTTAAAGAGGAGAGAAGCTTTAAAGCATCTTGATGCGTCCTTAAATGCTCCACACTGCTTGGACTAAGCGTTACTAATTCCACACTAATATTCTTCTCAAGTAGCGGTATCACCAGTTTTTGAAGGCAAGTTGACGAAAGGTAGGGAGAAGTTATTTTTATTTTACTTCTTACACTTCTCAATAATTTTTCAACTATTTCACCAACTCCCATTCTTCGAGCGGCATATTCAAGGTTAAAATTATTGTAGATTGAAGATAGTTGATCTATGAATTTATGTAAAAGTCTTGAGCTTAGAGTGAATGGCTGATTATAGCTGTGATACATGCATCCACGTTCAAACATAACACACAATGGACAGCTATCCCAACATGATGGGTAGCATGATAAAATGTCGTCTACCCAAGCTCTAGTTTTAGAGCTTTTAAATGAACTACTTAAAACTTGCACCAAAGAATTTCTTACCGCCAGCACATGAGGATAAACACCTAAATCAATGTGATAATTAAGAATTTGACAGAGAAATTCTGCTATTAGCTTTAAGTCGTGCATTAGATCATCGTCGTGTAAACCATATGCGAATTTAGATGTAATGTAACTTGAAATTTCTTGGGGTATTCGAGTTATAATCGATTTATCGGCTACACAGTATTGTTTATGCCTTTTAGCTCTTAGTCCTGCATTAAAAGCTTCATTTACACTCATTATAAACCTTCGAATTAACTCTTCATCTCCACTTGAAATTTGAGTCTTTAATCTGAAGTAAAGTTCCTGTAAAAATCCATAACCTCCACTTGCATCCTCAAATATTATAACACGATAATTATTATGAAAACCGGTGAAGGGATGTCCAATGAAATAATGCATTATATCCTCGCTACACTGCATGTATGAGGCTATGAAGGATATTAGAGCATGGGCTAAAGTGTGAAGCAAAATGTATGTACAGTACTGAATGAAAGCTCCATAATCATTAACTTCGAGTGAGAGAGAGCTATCTTTATTCTTAATTCCAGAAATAAATTTCTGCATCATATCAAATACTCTAAAACCGAAGTCCTTTCGAGGATTTGCTATCTCCGAAATACTTCCGTTGAGAGCCTCAAACAATAGTTTAAATTTATACATTAACCAAGCTCTAACGTTTTCATCACTTAACATTTTTTCTTCAATCATCTTCTTAAGACTTGTTGGCTCGAAATCTAGTATAAGAGCATGTACATTTTCAATTCGATAGCCTAGACTTTTTTTAGGGTATACTATGAAGTAAGGCCTATAGAAATACCATCGTCTCTTAGGCATAAGGAAGACTGCATTAATAAATACGTAAGCGTTCCCCTTAGTTGTAAACCCTATCTTAAGTAATGGCTCATAGCTTCCAGGCAATGGTAGCACTATTACGAAATCGATGTTTTCATCTCGAGTACTAAACTGAGATTTAATTTCAGGGAAAACATTAAACAATCCAGTATATGTGTTATCAATTTTCCGGTAATAGCGGCATATGCCTGAAATTTCTTCTCGACGATATTTTTTACACCGCCTTCTAATTGGGCAGTAATCTTCACTTGAAAGTAAAACATATCCAAGACGACAGATGCGTGGTTGCGTTAATGATTTAAAGCTAAATTCAATATGTAATGGCGGGATTGCTCCCATACGTTCATATATATACTGATCTCCAGATTCACGACTTAAAGTTGTTGCATAGCATTCTACAGGTAGTATTATATCTTTTTGAATAACTTTCTGACCGACACGTATTGGTATTCTATCACTCATTACAAGAGCTTTACTACGCCATATGGAGTATTCTTGATTTCGCTCAATTTCTTGACCATTCTTAATTATTTTAAAATCACTTATGGGAACTAGAAGAAGTCGATATGAGTCTTTAGTACACTCTAAAATTTTAAATGGAGTAAAGGAGTAGAGAGCTATGCTACCGGAACGAGAATAAGTTTTTCTACTATTTAAAGTCAATAAGCTTCCCTCCTTAAAACTATCTTGTGAGAAGGCTCCTCCAACATTTGTGAGAAAAAGAAGTCACCTAAGACTCTTGAAGCTAGCTCGAAAACGTCAAGTGAAGTTATTCCACCCATGGTAATTTTATTCTCGATTTCATGTTTTAGCATACTACTTAAGAAACGTCTTCTTTGATTTATTTGATAAAATTCGAAAATTCTTCTAATATTTACATTGCTAATTGATAATTCTTCACACAATGCTATACATTGTTGTATTATTTCTAAAACTTTATCAGCAAATTTTCTCGCTTTATCTACAAGTTTACTAGATAAATCATCCACGTTCTTTAAGGTTTTATTATCATATAACATATTCCTCAAGCGTACAACAATCATTAAGCGTAACTGCTCGTTCAATGCTAAATCTTTTAGTTTCAAATTAAGTTTATTTGATAGATAGGAGAATAAACGCATAAATCCTATGTTTTGAAGTCTAGGAATTATATTGTTTTCTAAAGATTTGAGAAATATCATTAGTAAAGTTGAATTAAATATTTGATCAGCTATACTGTACTCCCAATAACATCTATTAATGTCAAGTATAAGATTAACATAATCATCAATTAGCTTGCCTACACAATCCATCAATGACTTGTAAGACTTCATAGAATCTTCTATAACTTCATTAAATGCTTCAACTATCAAATGCCTTACGTCAACTTCACCTAATATTTGCACAATTATTTGGTCGAATTGAGCAGAGTTAATAATTTCACTTATTAATTCATTATAAGATATTGACTTCAACTTAGCATAAACATCGCTTAGCTCTCTAGATATTGCGATTGCTTCATTAAGTAAATCCTTCAATCGATCCAGAGAAAATTCGAATGGTTGCTTTTCATATTCTAGTGCTCCCTTAAGTATTCTTTCAATACTTCTAAGTACCTTATCTACTTGCTTTTTAAGCTCATCAACCGATAGTGGCTCCGCAATTTTTCTGAGTAACTCATTTACATTTGGATCCTTCAAACTCTTTCTTAATGAAGGTATTAAATCGTCTGCTAAAATTCTCAAATCTCTCCTTCCCTTCACTAACCTACTTATCACATAATTGTTTTTTCCAATGTTTGCACGATAGGATAATAAAGCTGAAATTGCATGTTGAATTTTTAAGTGAAGACTATTCTTGCTAACCCTTAAGCCTGGATGCTCTTCTAAATCCAACATCTTCCTTCTAAGAGTTTCATTGTAAAGGTACAATGAAGCTATAGGCGTTTGTTGCAGCACGATAAAGCCTAGTGATGTATAAAGACATTGCTCACTTCTTCCTGCACGACCAATTCTTTGTACTAAGCTTTCAGGTTCACGTGGCAACTTGTGCTGAACAATTACTGCTGCATTACCTATATCGACGCCAAGTTCTAGTGTAGATGTTGCAATAAGCATTTTAGTTTGACCCTCTAAGAAAGCATTCTCTCTATTAAATCGAACCTCCTGACTTAATAAGCCATAATGTGTACCTATTGAAGATCGAAACTCTTCCATTAACCACTTCCTTACTTCGCTTACATTTTTTAGAAGATTAGTGGGTATCAATGTACTCCAAGAATAACTATAAAGATAAGGTCTAATCGATCCATTGAAATATATGTGGTCCAATACTTCTCTTGCTTCACGCGAACCAAGTATTGTTGAAGTAATGTAGTCATATAAAGTGTTAATTTCGGCTATACTATCAGTGAAAGTTATTCCAACATAACCGTGACGCCAACACCACAATGTAGCCATTAATATTGAGTCTTCAGTTACAGTTTCTACGCTATAATTTGGATTCGGTAGAAGAAAAACCAGTATTGATAACTTTTTAGGCCTGGTCCTCTCATCATAATATTCCGCGCTTATGGAGTGATAATCAAGAATCTTGACTTCATCCTCAGAGACACCTAGCAATTCACTAATAAAGTTAATTGGTCTTGGAATGGTAGCCGACGATATTATAAATTTAGCTTCTGCATGTCTTAAAATAAAGTAGTAAAGTAATTTTAAAATGTGATGAATATGCCCTCCCAAATAGTAAGTATAGACATGGGCTTCATCAAGAACAACATATTTAAGATTTTTAAATAAATTGATAATAGGTTTATCAAGAATCCTTCTGTAAAGTGTCCAGATATTAGACACATAAATATCTGGTACTTTTCTCCAAATAGTTTCTTTATCGGTGAAAATCCAATCATAAACTGATCCACAATGCTCACATCTTGCTATGCTACTATTAAATCGTTGATATATTTTAAGTTCACCACTACAATTAGGCTTTGGACACTGCAAACCTAGATATGAACTCCCAGCAACACCTCTACGTGGAATATCCCCGTAATCAGCACCTATGCAAATAGGTTTTATTCCCAGTGTTTTCAATTTCTCATTAATATGGAATAGAATGTTAATGAAGCGTCGCAATTGATTGCGAGATAAAGCACGCCTAGGATAAAGGATTATTGATCTAAATTTCTTGCGATTTAATGGAGAACTTGTTATCAAGTTAATAAGTATTGGTATCATAAAAATTAGGGTTTTACCAGTAGCTGTTGGAGCAACCACTCCATAAACTCTAAAATTGCTATGAAAAATCTCACTCACTGCAACATATTGATAATGAGATAGCCCGGAAATACCTGCATCTTGAAGTCCTCTAAGAAAAACTTCTAGAATTGAAGAATTAACTTTGGGTTTAACAAGAAGGTTTAAGGTATTAGCCGTAATTGGATGATCATTAAAGTTGGGCATATATCCCTCATCGTGCACCTCAATGTGGTAGTCACAAACTCTATAAGCGCTATTTTCAAATGCACGTGTATTTACTACACGATATATTAAATCTCCATGAATGGTTCTATACTTATTCTTGTCAACTTCAATTACAAGTCCACTATTTATAAAGTCCGATAAATGCAAATTATACTTCTTACATAATTTTTCTATTTCATTTTCAGTTAATGCTGAGCCATATTCAGGATCCTGCTCTATCTTTTTACATTCCAACTTAATTAGTTCCTGGTAGGCTGAAATTAAAGTTACATTGAAATGTAATTTCATAGACATTCTAATATAAATTTGTAGATTACTACTAGCTATATAGCTTTCTAAAACTAACTGAAAAATAAAAAATAAAATTAATTAATATTTTTAAATATTTGATTGCTTTTTACTTAACTCTCTTATTTGATTTATTAGGTTATACCATGGTTTTGGGTCGAATTCAGGTTCTTTATGTCTCTCTATCAAACCATAATGAAGAATATCTATGGTGAAATATTTTAAACAAACCTCTGCTTCTTTTAAGTAGAATTCTGTGCATTCTACATCTAATGATGGTAAGTATACTGATAGTGCTTCTATCCAACCAATATTTGTAATCCATCCAGCCAGACAATCTCCTATATCAAGTGCTAATATGACATCCTCATTTATTTCGCCTAACCATTGCATAATCATCTTCTCTTTTACTTCTCTAGGATGATCATAATTCCAAACAAAAGGGGTTGGTGGGTATTTTTTGGATCTATGTAGTTCCTCTAGTACATTTATGCTTTTATCTATAAGATACATGGTCGTTTGAAAGTCGATAGCACCTGGAAGCAATGATAAATAACTATGATATAATGGCCAAATTCTCTTTACTTCATTAATAATTTCAGCTAAACCTTTCGACAAAGTACTGAATAGTCCTCTTAGACCAGCCATATAAATTAGCTTAAATCGATACCAATCGTCATATAATATGCGTTTTTCATCGTATTCCAGTTTCTTCTGTTGTAATACTTCATTAAAATTTCTCTTAACATAAAAAGGAATCACAACTTCAAAATAATGACGCAGAGGAGCGCGATATTGCTTTAAAATTGAAGACCAAGGATGTGGCACTCATTATCACCATAAATACACTTTGGTATTTAGACATAAAAATATTCAAGTTATCCAATATATGATGAATAAATAAAATTAAAATATTGTAAAGCAATTGTTAGTTACATTGCTTACCACAAACTTCTTTTATAACTTTATCCCTAAGTCTCTCTGCATTTCTAGGGTTAACCCAGTAGCTTGCTATATCACTCAATCCTGCATTACTAAACTTTTCGGCCAGCTTATCCAGCGAACTTATATTTGAATTTATTAAGAAAAATACTATTCTCGGCTTATAGTTTACTAGTTTCAATAATAGGTCTCTATCAATATCCCTTATTTCTTCAACTTCCATGTCACTTATCAGGTATGTTGTCATGTTTATCTTACCAATACATGACAACCAATGTAGTGAGCTAGTTATGCTAGTGTAGGAGTGGAAATTCATTTTATTAGGATTATACCTTTTAACGAATTTTCTGGCTAATTCATAGTAATTACTAGTCCATTCATGACACCAAACATTATAGTCAGTGAATATGCTTAAACACACATCATATCTATACTTCAATGCAAATCCTATTAGCATGAGTACTGCATCTCTACAGTAAATCCACTTATCATATTTCTTCATGCTACCTGAGCAATCAGCTAGTATTGCTATGTGTGCACCACCAATGCGGTGCTTCAATACACCCCTTCTAGCTGGAATAGTAGTTTTCTTCAAAGTGTTTTGTCCAGGAATTAGTATTCCATAGCTACGCAAACTCTCATTAAATTCAAGTTCATCAATTGACTCACCTAAACGCCAAGTATTCCAGCACTCCCTAACTTCATTGAAAGCAATTTTGGTGTCGAAAGTTGCTTTAACTGTGAATTGAAATCTACTCCTAATGAGTTCATCAATGAGTTTATCGGTAAATTCCAGTTGATCAAATTTCCTACCAGCAACTTCACAGTACTCTTCGGCTACTGCAGCTACTTCATTGTAGCTGTAGCCTTCATCTATTAGCTCTAATGCTCCAAATGCAATTTCACTCAAATCACCATGAAGCTCAACATCTAAATTCACTTTTAACTTCAAGTTTTGCTTTAGTAAGCTCTTGATTCTCTCATAAACGTACACCATGGTTCTGGGAATGTCACTTTCAAGCCATTTAGGTTTAACACCATTAATAGCATGCTTCCTAGCTTCTTCATGTGGATAGTAAGTGCTTCCGCTGGAAGATTTCTAATGTAATGTTCAATTTCACATTTAACTTTAGGGTATTTTTGCGCTAGTTCGTAGTCTATGTATGAGTCGTAGGTTATGTTTGCTATTTGCTTAAAGTACTTCTTAAATAGTTCCAGTTCACTGTATTCATGCTTCTCCATTAATATTCTTCTAGCCTTAAAATAGTGCTTGAATAGTATTCCTTCACGCCTAGGATACCTATTTAAATGCTCAATTTCATGCCTATAATCCCACTCCAAAAACTTCGACTTCAAAGCTAACCTCACAATTCTAGCTTTAATATCACAGCAACTCGTTTCATCACTAGTTAATATTACTTGGTGTGGTGGAGGTAGCGGTATATGAGTACTCCTAACATAGCTCTAAAATTCCATCGATTGAGGCCCCACCCAAAACCAGTCACCAAGTTAATGGGTTAAGTGGATTTTAAATTGCCAAGTAGTAGTTCATAGAAATTGAACTCGAAAGATCCTACACATGCGATTTTTAAGTAAAAATGGGTGAAGCTAATTTAACTTGCTTAGTAGTTTTATTGGGATTTTAACTGTAGCTATTGGTCCATTAACTTTTATTTCAATTGTGTGCTCACCCCATTCTTTCGATAGATGAGTAGTTTTTGATGTTAATAGTTTTTCGATATCCCCTTCACAAACAATTTTCTCGATGAATAGAATTTTGAGGAGCCTCTTAAACTCAACACTATTCCTCTTCAAATTCAATACTTTAATACCCATTAATTTGTTGAATCTCTCCTCAGCTCTACACTGAATTTCGTAGTCACTCGAATTCATCAGCACCTTCACTTCATCTCTGCTAAGTGATGGAATCAAGTTTAGTAGCTCACTTTTAATTTTTTGAATTGAATTTGCTAGGTCTAGTGCTAGCTTGTACAATACTGGGTCATTGCTCATATAATCGTGGTCTATGTCTGGATCAAATCTTAGTGACTCGATGAAGTTTAGAGCATTAGCGAGTTCAGCCTTAAATTTACATCCAATACTACTAATCCAATCATCAAAATCCCTCAAACACTGCTCAATAAGTGCTTTTACTGTTGGAACACTATGCTTCAAAGATTCATTAACAACGATTAACCTCAATGGTAAAGTGTACTTCACAGCTCTTCTCACATGTTCAAGCTCAACCTTACGTGAACTCCTAAGCCAAGCAAGTGCTTTCGCTAGCAATAGTGTTGATCTAATGAACCTATTTGGTTGCAGCGCATATTTCGAGCACAACATATGACTTCTAAAAGTGCAGTTCACGCAAGGTAGATTTTCTAGTACACTAAGCTTATCCTGGGCCCCACCCAATTTAATCCACGAATAGAATTGCATCTACATTTAAGATGCAAACAGAAATTATTTGGAAAGATATTTTGATGTGACTCATTATGTTCAAGCAAAATTG
>Ga0180301_10004844_pt1 | contig 10373 bp, 7 predicted proteins | sample GuaBasSediGuay16_FD_121797 | JGI IMG/M metagenome (GOLD analysis project Ga0180301, IMG submission 121797) | Subseafloor sediment microbial communities from Guaymas Basin, Gulf of California, Mexico - Guay16, Core 4569-2, 12-15 cm | ecosystem: Environmental > Aquatic > Marine > Hydrothermal... | reverse complement strand
GCATATGTTGCCATACCATTAACTAATGTGGTATCCAGGATCGATAAGTTGCTGGAGGCCTCTAGACCCGAGCTCATTGATTATGTTAGGGAGGTTCTTGTTAGTACGTACGGTATTTGTAGGGATGTAAGGGTTCGGAGGGAAAGTGACTTAGTTACTGTAGAGCTCATACTTATGTCTAGAGAGGCTAAACAATTAATGAAGACACCAATAAACCCTCCTAGAATGACTACTCTATCTGCTTTAGCTAGGTACTTTAACTCAAGTGTTGAGATCGTTGAGGAAGATATCGTGGGCGATAACTACGTGCTAAAGGTTAAGATCGTGGGTGGGTAATGCTTGAAGCGTACAGACTTAAGCGTTATACTACTGACGTCATTAACCATCATATCATCCATATCCCTGGCCTTAGTAGGTGAGTCTAGACCCGATGTTTACCTATCCATGGCGATACTCATATACTTCGTCTATACATCAATAGATTACTCTCTAAGAATGAAGTCGAGCCTAAAGGTCGTAGACATAGCCTTATTCACAGCATTCATAGTGATAGTTACGATAAGGGTCTTAATGATATTAAAAATTATTTAGAGATTATAAAAGATAATTAAGCCTTGAGTCAAAAACTGCATATTGATTATGAATAACTCAATAAGACTTACTCCTACGTAACAAATATATTAACATGGCTACGGTCGTGATCAGTGCCGCTATAGGTATTAATGGTGATTCAGGTATTGGCTGAGCCGGTGATGATGTTGTCAATACTATTTCCGTACCAGTTAAGTCGTAAATCGACGGTGATGTTGTCTTATTTACCTTAATCCATACGTACCCCGCATAGTCTCCAGTATCAGCGTTGCTTATGTCCCATTCACTACATTTTACCCATGAACTACCGTTCCACCAGAAAGGTATTAATGATGCCTCATTCGGAACTTCCGAACTCCTGTAATATATTCTGATTACGACCTCGTTAACGGCATCTATATTACTTGCATTAATTCTCACATCAACGTACTTAACAGCATTAAATGGTGGTTCCATACCGACAGGATTGTTGTCATACTTCATGAACGTCATCGTTATTTCAACATCGCTGTTAGCACTAACTACTGCCTCCATATCTGTAGTCTCCGTAACGCTACCATCAATAGTTGTAGTCCCACCAGCCTCTAATGTAAAAGTGTTACTGGCTACCTCACCGTTTACTGGTAGTCCTTCAGGATATGGTTTATTCAGCCATGGTGAGTAAATGACGAGGTCTAAACCTCCATCATTGATTACATCCCCACTACCTGAATGTTCGATTGTTTTAGGCCCTGTAAAGTCACCCCACCAATTAAGTGAAGCATTATATATTGGTGGCTTTAGTGAAATGTTTAACTCACGGACGTATTCACTATAGTATCCTAGACCTGCATATAAGTTACCATATATATTATTGTAATGAGCTCTACCTGGAAATACGGTACCATCATAACCTATTATGTGAATACCATACCCATTATTCATTATGTTGTTATAACATATTGTTACATTAACTATTAAATCAGGAAGCACTTCAGTTAGTTCACCCTTTACCCAGACCTCACCGGATGCATCAATAGATATTCCGTGATCAAATCCATTAATGGTGTTATTACATATGGATATGTTTTCTGATAATGCTGGTTGACCAGAGTCGTAATTTGTTGGTGAAACTATATCAATACCTATGTCATCAATAGTATATTCACTTAAAGGCACGTTACCTAGTATGTAATTATTACTAACTACAGTATTATTAACCTCGCTCAACGTTATAGCTGCTGAGGAAGCACCTTCGAAATCGCTACGTGTAATGTCTATCTCATTATATGCTATATTAACTCTCTCACCGTTATTAACGTGAATACCTTCTATCGCGTAATACATGTATGAACCATCAGTAAGGGTTACCTCTGGTGCGGTCATGACATTAATATAGTTACTGAATACCATTACTTCATCACTATACATAGTGTTTATTCCTCTGCAATCTATGGATAGAAATCCATCGATAGAGAATCCGCCCTTAGATAACACGTTAATAGTTGATCCAATTACAGATAACATACTAGAGCTATAAGTGTCTATACCTATTACCATAATATTTTGATGAAGACCATCATTAATGGTTATGTTATTTATGTATATGTCTATTAAGGTATTGCTTATAGTGATGTTCTGTGAATCAATTATGCCTATTGAGTAAAGATTTAAACTACCTAATGTGTCGGGTGCTTGCGGCTTAAATGACGTATTAATTATTAATAAGAAGTTGCAATCATCTATGGTGATGCCCTCCGAGTTCATTATATAGATTGGTCTTACTTCATAGACTCTTGAGCTATCCATAATCATAGTTGGGGTTGTATTTACGTAGAACTCGATACCACCTATGTAGAGGTTACTTACATCATAGAATTCAAGTCCTGCTGTGAAGTCATTAATCGCTATTGTTAGATTACTCATTGATACGCTATCTACATAGCCTAAGTATATGCGTGGGTTAGTGAATATTACTGTATGAGTGTCCTCACCAACTATTTTTAAATTATTAACGTATGTGATGTAATCATTATCCTTATACATCCTGCTCCAATATGTATAGTTACCGCTATGTACATACACCATACTGCCCTGAAATGCTGCTCTACTAGCAGCTGTTAGTGTAAAGTAAATGTCTTGACCATTTAGCATCATGGTAGCTGTAAGGTCTGCATGAGCTTTTGATTGTGCGTCATAATATATCCCAACGAATTTTACTCGAGAGTCTGAAGGTAGCGCTTCTACTGCCGCGCCATAGCTTAATCCGCATAGCTCCTCTATAGGGTTAAATGTCCTTGGATCTATACCGTCCCAAGTACCTATACACCATTTAACTATATCACTGGTTGCTGATAAGAGCGTATCATAGGTTGTTACAGTGGGTAGGACTGTAGCATTACCTCTCATTAAGCGCTCAGAACCGTTAGGGAGTATCACGTCCATAACTAGGTATATTGATGGTACGGTGACATTACTAACAAGCCAGAAGCCGAAGTCACTAATTGACGATATAGTACCGTTGAATTCAGCAAAACCTAGTGGAGGTGTAGTGGTTACCCCAGCAATGCCGCCTAAATCACCAACACTAAGAACTATTATCGTTCCTGACTCATTAATGAAAACAGATGCATTACCTAGTTCGGTAAAGTTTGCTGGAATAACTTCAAGAACATCAACATAGCCCTCCAACCCTATCGATGTAGATTGTGTTGTAGTTATACTAGGTATCGTTGTAAGGAATAGTAGCACTAAAATCAATATACTCCAGAGCCTCACTTTCTAACACCAAAAGAGTAATAGAGAATATTTTAAATTTTTACTAACATATTAGTATCTAGTTTCTTTTAGTTAAAACAAATTGTAAGTACTAATTGAATAACCATCTTTGCGCATACACTCAAGTGTAAAAGCAGACAATTAAGAGAATCCTTTCAATACATCCAACATTTCTCTAGTCGAATATTGTCAATCATTATGGTGATTTCTAAACTCTAAAGTACTCATATAGTGTCATGTTCTATTTCCATACTTGTGTAACATTATTTTTATTTGGGATATCATTAAGTATGGGGAGATGTGACAGAAGGATACCTATCTAGTGGTAGGGTTGTATCCCTAGTAATTACTTTTGTAGTTTTAACCATGATTACTCCCTATTATTGTCCTGTAGTAGCTCAGACGGAGACACCTACATTAGATCCTGCCCCACTACTTAAACTACTTCAGGATGTCTTATCAATGATTATTGAGAATCACTATGATAGCGCACTATCATTATGTACTAAATCATTAAACATATCATTACCGAGTGACATCAGTTACTTACACACAAGACTTTATGTTAGATTACTTAAATTAACTAAGCTATTGAGAAGTGCTGATAGCTTAGTTAAGGAAGCTAGTGCTGGTTCACCTAAAGTTAGGGAGGTAGTTTATGAATTATGTAGCATTAAGACTGAGTTAAATGACGTAATTAATGAATACATGGGTAGGTTAAGCAAGTACTTCAAGGATCCAGCAACACGTTATGTAATGATGGAATACGGTAAAGAGTTAGTTAACGAATTAATTGTTAAACTCGACACCATCATAAATCAATTGGTTAGGGTTTACCTTCAGGGTAACTTAAGCACTACTAAGAGATTACTTCACATAGAGATTTCAGTACCTAAGAAAATCTTAGGTGATAGTAACTTCAGTGTTGTCCTAACAGTTAAGTCATTAATTAATGTTAGGAAGGCTAATGTCAGTTTAGTAGCGGTTTTCGCTAACACTATTGTTAAGGACTTAACATTCACGTTACCAGTTAATGAAACTGCTGAAGTCACAATGAAGGCACCACCAGCTGAGGTGTTAGTAGGTAGTGGTGTGAAACTTAATGAAGAGTTACCAGTAAAGATAGCAGTGGTAGCTAAGGCAGTAATGGATAATGAAACCATAATCGATTACGTATCAGAAACATTGATACTAACCTATAGTAAACCTCCATGCACCTTCATAATCCCTAATATTGTATATCCTAATCAATCAATAAACGTGAGTGTCATATCGAGAGCTAACGTAACCTTGAATCTAACAATATATATGGATAAATTAGAGGATGAGTACATACTGCTTAAGTCGGTTGTTAAGCCAGGTGAGAATACATTCACGATTGAGCCTAAGAATCTCACTGTAGGACTTCATAAGTTAATATTCGTAATAGAGCCTAAAGGACCCTATCAAGGCTTTACATATTCAGCTGTATTCGCTTTAGTTAAGCTACCACTTACAGCAGTAGTTAATATTCAGAAAGTACTTTTAGCACCACCCTTCTCTTCACCACTGTACGTCTATATCGATACACCAGTACCGTATAAATTAGTAGTCTATGTAGGTGATGCTAAGGTCTTAGAGCGTACCTACATTAATAAGTCTAGGATTGTATTAAACTTGCCAATACCGTTTACTCTACTTATGTGGAGATATAACGTTAAGGTTGAGGTTCAAGCTCTAGACCCGATGTATGGTGTGATTATTAGATCCTTAACTATATATGTAGTCAACTTACCATTACTTATTGCGGCATCTATAGTGTTGGGATTCGCTATGATCTCTCCCGTAAGCTCTAGGTACATAACGTTCTCACTTAAGTCCTTAATCCTTAGCTTACGGAGATCATTAATCAGTAGTGAGGTAAGAGCTATAGTTAAGACCGTTGAGAGCTCTGCAGTAATGTTTAGACGTCCAAAACTACTTAAACTCTATAGGAAGTTTTTAAGAATTATTTCAAGGTATGTAGGACTTCCTAGTAAGTCGGAAACCCTTAGGGAGTTTTATAGAAGGTTAAGTTTAAGGGTTGGTATGAAGTTACGTCAGTTAGTAAGTAAGTTTTTGAGTATGTACGAAGTTGATCTATACTCTAAGCATGAGGTTGATGTCGATAAAGCTGAGGAGGTTATTAGGAGGTTAGAGGAAGTTGGTAGTGAGTAAAGCGTTAACTACTGTGGTAATCATAGCGGTTCTCACATCCTTATTAGCGGTGATAGTTGATTTACCATCACCAACACCATATAGCCCATTTAATAACGGATCGTTAGGATATTCAGAATTAGTTGAGATATCTAATGCTCAAGTCATAAGCACGATCAATGACGTTGAGAGCTTAGATAGAGGGGGTACTGTATTGATCCTACCGTTAGTGAAGGAATTAAGTAATGAGACATACAGCATTTTTAAGGAGCTAGTTAGTGAGGGCTTAACCATAATCGTGCTTGACGAGAAGGGTTACTCAAATAGCTTGCTTAAGCATCTAGGCATTAATGCCTATGTATCTAATCAGACCGTACTTGATGAAATATCCAAACTTAATGATAGGTTTCACCCAATTATTAAAGTACTTATTCAAGGTGGTAATAGCTCGTATATCGACGTAGTAATGTATAAGCCCTCATACATAGTCGTGAGTAATAAGGTCTTAGGAGGTGTTGTGGGAACTACATCAAGTTATGCATACGCTGATACTGATGGTAATGGATACTACTCGATTGGGGAAGTAATGAAGTCTTACATAGTGATTCACTCCTGGAATGTGGGTAGAGGTAAGGTAGTACTTATTTCGGATCTAGACTTATGGAGTAACGACCTCATAGTTAAGGAGGGTAATGCTAAATTACTTAAATATATAGTTGGCTCAGAAAGAACATTCATGCTTACATTAGGTCTTGAAATAGGGTTGATTGATGGAATTAAGTTTGTATTCATGAAGTTTAGACTTAGTAGATATTATGGTTCTGGACTACTCCCTCTTATTGGATTTCTCATATTAATGGCTGTATTGATGGTGGTGAGATATGCTGAGAGAGGCCAGCGTAAGGTCTAGCATTACTATAGCCTCCATAATTTATGTTGGTTTACTATCAGCATACCTAGCTATAATGCGTGATAACCCCTTAATCACTATACCCACACTAGTCACTTTATTACTTGCTATTATCAGAAGGTTTAGGGGCTTAGTACCTATAGCTATACTTGCTTCAGGTATTTCATGCACGTCATTAGTTATTGATTTACCTATGCTCTTCATACCTATAGCACTCTCGCTACCCTTCATATTTAGTCAGTCTGAAGCTGTTGAGGAGCACCGATCATTATTTATAGGCCCAACAATTAGTAGAGTCCTTAAGTACGTAGCAGGCACAGCTTTATTAGTCGTGATTGATGCTAGAGTACTCACACCTATAGCTATAATGACTATTACGTCATTCGTATATGCTCTAATCTACTATATTAGGCTGTCTAGGGTTAAGGCTGAAGTTATGGATGTACCGAGGACTGCGGTTCTCGGTAGGAATGCGCCCTTAATTCTAGCTGTTACAGCTCCACGTACTACTTACGTATTAGTTGAGGGTAGAGGTTCTAGGGTACTTTATAGAGTTAAGGGGTCATTAATCGCTAAGTTTGATTTACCTACGGATCATGTAGGACGGTACTCAGTAGCTATTACTGTTAGTGCTATAGATTCATGGGGCTTCTCCTGTAGGCTCATTAAGTCATTAACGATTAAGTATTCGGTAGTACCGCTTACGTCGAGAGTTATTGAGGTTTTAAGAAGGAGGGTCTTCTCTCATGTTGAGATAATTAAGTTGGTCTCAGAGGTTGAGGTAGTGCTTATGGAGATTGGGGAAGAATTAGGTGTTCCATCAATAATAGCCTCAGGCGGTGGTGGTGAAGTTGCTGAGGTACTTCGTGAGCACGTACGTAAGGTTAGGATTTACCTTACTGCTCGAAGGTTTATTGAGAGGTTAGCTGAGGTACTTGAGGAGTTATCGAGTAGTGCAGGTGGTGCTCTCTCATTAAGGCGTGGGAGGGTTGGTGAGTACTTGGGTGCCCGTTACTACTCGCCAGGTGATTCATTAAGGGATATTCACTGGAAAAAGTCGTTAAGTAAGCAGTCATTAATTGTTAAGGAGTTTAGTACGTCAGGAATTGAGGAGGCATTGACTACTGAAGCACCAGCTCTAGAACCTGTAATTATTGTTGACTTATTCGCTCCAAACAACTTAGAGCTTGATAGGATAGTATTCACATTACTCACTATGTACTTCTCAATGGTTAGGAGGTCGCCACTCATTAAGTCATCACTCCTGCTAATCACTGGAGACTTAGCTATACTCATGAGAGGCAAGGTAGTTGACATACTTTACCGTCTATATAAGGCTTTAGAGAAGTCGATGCCTCAAATACTCTTCGAATATGAAGTTATCACTACAGGCATTAGTGATGAATTAATTAAGGAATTAGTTAAGCCTTCGCTCAAGCCTAGATTACTCTCAGTGTTAGTTATCGCTAATAAGTTGTATGCTGAGAGATTAGTCAGGTCATTAGCTAAGGCTGGAGTACTACCTCCTAAACCATTCACAATTATCCATAGTACTTCATTAAGTCTTAGGTATGGAGTAGTTAAGAATGAGCTTAGTAGTACTGGCTATACCTACGTACCCCTAAGAACCGTAGCTGACATAGCTGCAGCTCAATTACGTAGGAGGTGATTAATGATTCACAACCACGGAGTTCTTAAAATAATTACTTTTTCAGCCTTTGCATCAGCACTTATCGCTATACTTGCGGTAGCCTATAGGGATTACATAGTAGCTTACTTCAACATCTTAACGCTTGAGGAGTATAGTTACCTCGTAGTACTAATACCGCTAACTGTTGGTGTTGTTGTTAAGACATTCATTAATTACTTCGATATCGCTGGTGTTAATGTTTTAAGGTTCATTACCTCATTAATGTTTACCTCAATTAGCATTCTCACCTATGTACTTGGCGATGTAGCTCCTGAGTACTACATTGAGTTAAAGACTATATCCATAATTTTTATCTCTTGGGCATTCACGGCTCTACTACTTAAGCCTAGGAAGTCATTACCTGGTTTACTAGCTATGTCATCCCTACTCCTCCTTATCCCCTTACCCAGACCTGTTCTCGACTACGTATCAGCAATGTTAACTCTCTACGTTGCTAAGTTAGCAGCATGGAGTACTGGTGTAGGTCTAACCGAGCTTTACGGTCGTGTAGTACTCGTGGTTAATGACCCATCAGGGATTACTAGACTTCTTGAAGTATCATTAATATGTGGTGGTGTTGTTTCATTAACCTCGGTCTTAGCTGTATCTCCGGCAATAGTATACATCGCTGGCAGGTCTAGAGCGCCCCTAACTAAGAAGTTATTAGCCATAACTACATCATTACTTACCGCTGCAGCTATAGTCTTCATAGGTAATTATTTAAGGCTGGTAGCAGTAGTCTTAGCTACTAGGTATTGGAGTTACGATGCAGCTTTAACCATATTTCATCAGACACCATCGCTAATCTATGTAGTCATTGCTGTTGTCACCTCAATATACATTTGTTCCAGACTACCTCGTAAGTATGGAGTTAGTACTAAAGCTTCTATGCATGAGGTGATTAGACCCACGACCGCTTGGGCTACATCATTAGCCATGTTAGTGTCTATTACCTTACTCTTCATTCTGCTAGCAATACCCGCATCACATGAAGCCTTAGTAGGTACTACAGTACCAGCTATTTCACTACCAGAGTTCTTGAGGGAGCCAACAACTAAGGTACTTAATGTTAGTGGTGTCAAGGTGTTAAGTGACGTACCTTCACCAACACTTAGCGTAGCCTTAGGTGTACCCGCTATTAGGCATGTAATGATTAACTATGGTGGCCATACATTTATGGGTTACGTAGAGGTAGCTGAAGTACCTAGTAGGTTTCATGGGTGGTATGTATGCCTCACACTTCAAGGCTATAGAATAATTAAGTCGTGGTCCGAGATCGGTAATGTAACCATGAACTTCCTACTCATAAGTAAGCATGGTACTGAACTCTTACTTGGTTATAGCATCTACAGGTATAAACTTCAGGAAGCTACAGCACCAGCTTACGTTAGGGTATCATTAATTACACCAGTATCTAAGGATAACTATGGTGAGGTAGCATCAATAATGAGGTCATTACTAAGCAATATAGCTACCACAGAGGAAGTACAAAAGAGCATTAATATCTTGACCTACATCATGGTATTAGCTAATGTGAGTGTAGTGCTGAGCTTAGCCTTAGTGGTAATATCGCTATGTAGGGAGTATATACAGAGATTAGTTAAGTCAATAACACGATTGAGTAAGCCTTCAGCACAACCTTAGCCCTAAAACCATGAATTCTTACATTAACTATTGCTAAGCCTGTAGTTGTCTCCGACATTCTCCATTGTCCATACGGTTATTAAGCCCTAAATACTTCAAGATGTGGCAAAACACCAAGATTTAAATCAAGCTAAGTGGATGCTTACATATATGCGCTTAGGTATCACTAGGTATTAATTTGTTTGGACTAAAGTGAAAGGATATATGTAGTTCTTAGAGGAAGTATTTGGTATGAGGTGAGAACTATCAGCTATAGCGATTCACTAATGGCTGTCTTGATGCTGATATTGTTGCTGACCTCCCTACTCATTACTTACTCAGTAATTAGTGTGGAGGCTAGCAGTGTTGATGAAGTTAGGAAGGAATTCATAGATGTTTATGTTGATGTTGCTAAGCTTGGTAGGGAGGGTATTAATGTTACCTCACTTGTTCACGAACTTAGTAAAGCGTTGAAACTCATTGATGAAGGTAGTAATGAGTCACTACTTAAGGCTAAAGCAATCATGGATCACGTTAAGTCTGAAGTTAAGAGACTTAAGGCTGAAGCTCCTAGAATTATACTTATGGATAACTTAAGGAAGTACTTAATCGTTGCAGCCTTAGCGT
>Ga0180301_10004843_pt1 | contig 10376 bp, 22 predicted proteins | sample GuaBasSediGuay16_FD_121797 | JGI IMG/M metagenome (GOLD analysis project Ga0180301, IMG submission 121797) | Subseafloor sediment microbial communities from Guaymas Basin, Gulf of California, Mexico - Guay16, Core 4569-2, 12-15 cm | ecosystem: Environmental > Aquatic > Marine > Hydrothermal... | reverse complement strand
GCTACGAGCTACGAGAAACAATGGATACTGTATATGTTTACACACATGGCTGCGAGGGATAACATACAATAGATAGTGTATACGTGTGCTGAAGGTAACATGCAATGGATAGTGTACATGCAGTGGATACTAGGACGAGAAGAAGAAAGATAAAGAAGAGGAGGTGTAATGTCGATATCGGTATGTATGGGATTGTCTTCAGTACATCGGCAGCAAATTTGAATATAATGCTAAGCATTAAAATCGACAATAGCGTGATGATGAGTATTGACAGGACTAGAATTGTCTTGGTGTTCATGACTGGTCTCCAAGGGGCTTTTCCTATTTTATATATATAGGATCTGCCCTTTGGTTTGCCCCGCGCCGAACCGGTTCGTAAAACGCCAAACGAAAAGTTTTTAAGGGGCGGTGCCGAAGGGGTTCATGCCGGTGAGCCCCATGCCCAAGGCGCGCACGTCCTCAAAATCCGAGTCCGAATCCAAGTTCGAGCAGGTTTTTGAGAAGCTTGTTCAGGCAAGGGAGCAAGCGATGAAAACAAATCAGTTTGTGAACGTGACGCTAGCTGATGTTGGTACGTTAACCCTTGAAATTACAATAAATCCGTCAGGCGTGCCAGCGTTGATAATTCACACACCGCGTTTGACGAATCGGCTGGTGTTGAGGGATGTATCAATGCTTGATGAGCTGAAGCGACTTGTGGAGATTGCCAAGCAAGATGAAGAGAAGCTTAATGCAGTGGCGCAGTTCCTAGCGCAGTACGGCTACAGGACACGGTCGAGAGGCGGTTACCGCATAACCTTGTGAGGTGATTCTTGTTATGACCCAGCCTAGCCTAATTTCAATTAAGTGCGAATGGGGTGTGGTAAAGGTGGTGTATATGGCTGGAAACAAGGTATATGTGATACATGACCCGTTGTTCTATGAGAGCAGTACTAGGATAGCAGAGGAGTTGAAAAAGCAAGGCTATGATGTAACGCGGCTTAACACGGGAGTTACGTATGAGCGTGAGATGGCTAATAAACTGCTTGATTTTTGTTCCGATAACCTCATGTAGGTGATACTCGTGTCCGTGTTCGTGTCCAAGCTCGAATCCAAACACAAGTCCGAATCAAAATCTGTAAATAAAATCGAGTCGATAGTGGGCAAGACGATAGCTGATAGATGCAATAAGGTAACGGTGCTAGGTGTAGCGGATCGGTACATCTTAGTAGAGCGGTGGTCGAAGAACCCCTGTACATGGGTTACCGGTGCACAGATAGCAGTATCGGTGTTCGAGGTGCCTATTGAGTACGCTGCCGAGCTTATCAAGGCTATGGATAACGAGGACTGGTATAACGTGAATAGGATTCTCGAAGGAAAGGGTAAGAGAATCAAGTTCTACGAGTATAGAATATGAGGTGGTAAATGAGTGACCGAGGAGGAGAGAAAGAGGAAGAATAAGGAGCAGGAACAGCAGGTAGTAGTTGTCGAAGAGAAGGAGGATGAGGTCGAGGAGGAAGAGTCACAGCAGTACAAGTATGTTAAAAGTGAACCGATGGAGGTTGAAGAAGTTGCATTAATAGGCGAAGGCGAAGAACTGGACGCAATAGTAAAGAAGATAAAGGTAGGGCGTGTAATTGACTTCATTGATATCGAGAGGATACGCGACCCGAATAAGAAGGACTACTATGCTCAGCGCGCTCTTCGACCAGCGATATATATCGAGTTTGAAGTACCGCGGTTAGGGATAGTTGCTAACGATATAATAGTGTTCAGTCTACATCCGAATTCACGATATATCAAGCTTCGACGTAGGTACAACGTAATAAGAAAGGGTGATGCAATAAAGGTTGTCAATGAAGGAGGAAGGCTGAAGGTGGTCTGAATGGCGAGGATAGTTAGAACTGAAAAACATATAATAACAATGGAGATAACAACAAAACATCCTGATAACGGTTTTAGTGCTATTATCAACGCATTAACTCATAGAGCGTATAAGGAACTGCTGTATATGACAACAAACAATGATGGATATAAGGTTAAGGTTGGTAATTGCTGGATAAGTGTTGAGAGAAATGTATATGGTTCAACCGTAGCAATTGAGTGTAGCGATAAATATGAGGCGGAGTGGTATGCTGACAAGATTGAGCAGGAGTTTAAGAAGGAGGATAAAGGTATCGAAGGTGAAGAGACGGAGGTGAGGAATGATGACGGTAAAGCTGAAGATTCGTGATGAGGTTGCAATTATCATTGGTGCGTTTTCCATCAGGCGTTTTGGCTATATCAACATATCGGGGTATATCAATGCGGTTTACCGTGATATCATCAATGATTTGTACAACTCGGGTAAAATCAAGGAGTACTGCAAGGAAATTGTTAGGGCTGCGACTGCATTGACATACCAGTCCGGTGGTAAATTGCAAATACCGCATTGGGTACTAGAATGTATGGGTGAGGAATATGGTAAAGACCAAGCCGTCGAGGATAGCGATGTGGATAAAGCAGAACATCAGGGGCGAGATAGAGGCGTATATAGTCGAGAGGAAAGCCGAGTATATACAGCAAGCAATAGACAAGACGGTGCAGTTAATGATGGAGGTTGACGAAGCAAGTAATTATAGCATCAAATGGTCATCATGGGTTGAAGTAGCTGATGAGATAGCCTTTGAGCTGTGCTCGGTAATGGATGTCGATAACCCGATGGAGTGCGCAGATACAATTGGTCAGTACATATTGTTCCAGTTTACAGGTCTAACGGAGAAGGAGATGAAGAGGGCTCCGAGGTAATGAATATGGATGTTGAGTTTCACATGGTGTATTACTTTCACATGAGGAAGTCAACGTTTTCGGAGAGGAAGCGTGAGCTTGATTTTGCTGTTGGTGTGACATGTCAGGTTGATGAGCGTCATTACTTCTTGTGTGCCGATGTTGATAATCCGAGACGCATCATGCATATCATTAACAATTTGCCTAGGTGGGTAAAGGCTAGGATGTGCGGTTATATCATTGCGAGGACGAAAAAGGGTAATCATCTGATAATTCTTGGACGGTTTACGTGGAGTCAATGCAACAAGTTCTGGACAACATTCAAGTACGTTATCGATAATGGATGGATTCAGCTTCAGCGGTTGCGCCACAAACATATGAATGGTATGGGAGCTGTTCTGCGGGTATGTGGGAAGTACCGCGAGCCGGATATCGATATCGTTGTGGCTGACTATGAAAAGTGTGACGAGAGTATCAAGTGGTGGGTTCAACGCTACTTAAAGGCGGTAGCGATATGTTACAGGGGTGGAGCTTCTAATGGTAGAGATAAGGGTAAGCATCGATAAAGAGCTTCACAGGTTGATAAGGCGGATACTCGATGAGAAGGGGATTACTTGGTCGGCTTTCATTAATGCTCTGCTGCGCGCGTACCTTGATAAGTACCATGATGAGCTGCCTATCGAGCTACAGGTCGAGTATCTATATTACCGCACTATGTATCTACTGCGTCTTTCGCGCAAGGCGTCTCTTCTGTCGAAGGTGCTTCGAAGGGCGATAACATCTGATGCTGAGGAGGTAGCGCCTCTCTTGATAATGTTAAATGAAGTGAAGGAGGAGATTGCGAGAAAATTCGACAAGTTGATGGAAGAGCTGAGGAAGAGGCTCAGAGAGCGATATGGCGAGAGGTACTACGAGAAGGAGGCTGAGGTGCTCAGATTTTATGATATTGATGAGGTTACAAAATCTAAAAAGGAGAGGGTAATGGATGAGGGTGAGGTGAATATAACATGAAGGAGTTTGCGGTTACCGAAGTGGTTACATGTCCATATCGTTATCGGTATCAGCTCGTTACTGAGGAGGGTAAAAGGGCTATGGATGTTGGTGACGCTATACACTTCTTGATACTTGAGGATTTGCACAATAAGGGCTATGATGTTGAGGTGCCGGTTGAGTTCAGATTCGATTATGATGGTGAGGAAGTTGTGCTAAAGGGTAGGATTGACGCAATTAAAGACAACACAATATATGAAATCAAGTCCACTGAGTTCAAGTACTTCTATATACGTCAATTGTTGTTGTATCGCGATATCCTGTATGCGACGACGGGTAAGAGGTACAACATTGGATGGATATTCTACAAGAAGCGTGGTAACAAGATAGTGTATAGGGTTGAGAGGATATTGGATAACTATGGATTGGACTATGGTGAGTACCTGCAATACATTGTAACGGTGATAGCATGGTATATCAGAGAGGGTTATCCGGTGAAGCTCAGGGATTCATATTGCATGTACTGTCCACTATTAAATCAATGTAGAGCTGATGGTGAGTGGAGGTATTTGGTGATAGCAACGCTAAATCGATCATTTCATGATACATACGTTAGATGTTATGTGAAGAACAGGTGCTTCAATAATGAGCGCTAACTGGTGCAGGTTAACAGTTGAGGAAAAGGTGTTGGTAATACTGTACATTGTCGATAAACCCGTTAGCGTTAATCAAATCAGTTTTTTAATCTTTCTGTTCGACAAGGTGTTTGGGTGTGAACATGAGTCTGCCTCCAGAGGTTCAGATTCACCTTAATGCGATTGCACGGTTGTTAAGAAGGAGAAGGTTAATTGAGGTGCAGATAGGGTCGTTGATAGGGCTGTTGAAAGATATGAACGAGCTTAAAACAGTTGCTGAGGTTGCGAGGGATAAGTATAACCTCGCTGCTTCGACATTTCTCGATGTATTATCGGTTACAGCTTCGAGGTATCAGGAGGTGCTGAACGCGATTGACAGGGAGATCGAGAGGGCTATAGAGGTGGCTATGGAGCTCAATGTACCCATCGAGCAGGTTATCGCTGAAATCGATAAGATACTGGGTAAGCTGATAGGTGGTAGCTAAATGTGTGAGGAGGGTTACTACTTCATTGCGAGGATATTCAACATGTGCTACTCGAAGTGTAGAAGGGCTAAGGACTTCAGGAAATGCGTGGATAACTGTGTAAAGGACTACTTATCGAAGTAGCTCTAACCCGATGCTAGACTGGGGCTAGAGTTATATACCGGTCTGTAGTACGATATTTATCGAGAGGTGACTCGTATGGCTCGCAGGAGTGGAGGTTCAAGAAGAACACCTGCTATGATAGAGGAATCATATGTAGCTGGACTACGTACATCAACTCAGAAGTACGAGGCTAAGAGAGAGTTAATGACTCGCAGGGTCGATAGGGTCAAGGATGTGTTCGCCGAGCTTGAGGAGAAAGGTATATATCAAATACTCGATAATCATGGAATTTTCGGCAATGACCGAATAAAATACATTAACTTTGCTCGACGTGTCTATCATCTTGCGAAGAGATTTAGTGGGCAGGCACTGGTTAATGCTGTAGCTGCCGAGATGGCTAGATGGAGCGCTATGGGCTGCGACCCAACAATCTTGAGAGAGATAGCAGATGCGTTTGGAGCATCTGGTGCACCCGGTAGAGCTGGTGGAGCCGTACTCATTCCATAACCCGTTTAACGAAATTCTTTTTTACCCGTTTCCGTTTCTGTCTACTTGGTGATGTGACCCATGTCCATACGTTTGGTTGTGCGTAACCTCGGTTACCTTCTCAGGATTAGACGGTTGCTACGTGAAATCAAAGACATTAAGGACATCAATCAGGTTAAGGAGAAGTACTTCAAGAATGCTCCGGAGCACGTTAAAATGATTGTTGATGATATGGTGAGCAAAGCGTTGGAGGTTAGAGCCGGTAAGATGAGTAAGGAGGAGTTCATCGAGTACATCGCCAAGAAGCTAGGGTTTGAGAGTGTAGACGACTTTATGCCGCTAGTAGAAGAAGCAATAGATATAATAACCGAGGAGCTGAAGAAGTAACGGGTGATATTCATGGTTACTATAAAGGACATATATGAAACGCTAAAGAAAATGGAGCTGGACAAGTACAAGGAGCTGCTCATCGAGTTATGTGGTAGGTGTGCAAAGGATGCCGTTGAACACGGATACATACCAGCTGATACATTTAAAGCATGCGTAGCGTGTTACGTAGCGTTGAGATCATCGATCATTGGTGGACTCGAAGAGCTGTGCAAGAAAGGGCTTGTTGAATGCGATGATGTTATCAATAGGGAGCTTGAGAATCTGGAAAGTGTTATTAGGCGTTACGGTTTAACACCAGATGAAATGTTAAAAATCATTGAAATTACTGCGGAAGAGTTATAAGGGTGGTGCATAACTGTATACAACATGAACGGGGTGTGAAAAATGGCGTTCATATCACCTGAAGTACTACGTGACTATGCAATAGCTACCGGGGTCGAAGGTCTATCCATGTACGGTGCAGACAGGGTATGGGTCGAGGCTCTGAAGAACAAGGGGTTTGTCAACAGTGTGGTCAAGAACCTGAAGCAGTGGAGCAAGCCGGTGCTGTACTTCGGGATATCCCTAGTGATATTCATCATTGCCGGTGAGAGGCTTACCGAGGGCAGGCTAGCGCTTGCAGGGAGAGCTGTGAGGAGCATAGGGTCTCTGGGGATCAAGTACGCGATCCACTACGGTGTTAGGGAGGAGCCGTTCCTAGTACCCCTTGACCTCCAAACCATAGAGGTGTTCAACCTAGACCCCAATGCTAATATTACTGTGGTTGTTGATGGCAGCGAGGTGTCGTTCTCAACAACCCCGACGACCGATGGAAACGGATATGCCAAGATAACGCTACCCAGCGCCCTAAGCGAGGGTACTCACAAGATTCTGGTGCACACCGGCTTCAAGGCTGTCTATGCCGAGGTGTACGTATCCGCGTAACCCGTTTCTTAACCGAATCGATTTTTTAACCCATTTTCATCATTCTTTTACTTGGTGGTAGACGTGGGTATACTCTACCTCACGTCACGCGTTTATTCAAGTGTTCAGAATAACCCGGTATACGCATGCTTCTGGGGCGAGCCCGGCGAGTCATCAATAACATTAGAAGCATATAATCTCAAAAACGAGAAGGTAGCTGACCTAGGGACAATCAACGACGGTACCTGCGGAGCGCTACACCTATGGACATCATTTACCAACTTACCAGATGGTATTTACGTGCTGAAAGGGGGTAATGCTGTTGAATACATACTGAAGACGAGCGATCCCATTGTATTAGTCGATAAAAACAAGTTGATGAGGATAATCGTGTTCGATAAACAGACAGGTTTTACATTCGAGGCTCCACCAATGGATTTCGTGCCTCACAATCCGGACAAGTACATTGTTATTCTATACTATTACGATAAGGACAAGAAGCTCGGTCGTATGGTTGTGAGGAGTGAATCGACCTACGATAGTGACTGGACAAAGTATGCATTGCTGAGGGTTAGATACAGATTCAACAGTTTAACGGATATGAACAAGTTCCTTGCGCAATTGACAAGTAATACTGAAGACCCATCGGCAATAGCAGAGCTTCTTGGTATGTGGGTAAAAGGCAATATATCCGAGGAGGACATATCGCCAATAATTTCCGTCTACGCTATCAACTCGATGGTCAAGACGTTTCAGGGGCGCGTGGTCTCCGTCGACATTAATAGGGATAACTTGATGGTCGATGTAACGATATCTATTCCGCTGGGCTTCGGGTGGGAGGAGTTCAAACGTGCCCTGTTCATAGTGGCAATGGCTATGTTAGTCGGGATAGCGGGCGGCTTCATTGGTGTCGGTCTAGCCGCGTACATAGGAGCATCGACGTTTGGAACGGCTATACTGGGCTTTGCAACCGCGGGCGCGCTGGGCGGGCTAGCAGCGTTAACAGCATACAAATCAACTGAACGACCACCAAATATATCGGATATCGTGTCCTTGGTTACGCAATCGCAACAAAAAATTACGGATATCTACAACAAGGCAATATCAAACCTTGAATCGCTACATAGCGCAGGCGCTATAAGCGATACAGCGTATAACGTTATCAAGTCAGACCTAGAGCGACTGTACAGTGCATCTATGAGCGCACTTGAAGATGCTAAGAAGTACATTGAAGACGCGTACAACAGAGGTAAGGAGGATGCAAGAAAGGAAATGATTCCATGGTTAGCAGGTGCATTTGTAGGCGGGTTCATACTTGGTGCAGCCATCAGGTGATAAAAAATGGATGGTATAACAATAACGATTGATGCATCAACACTAGGTATCCTGTTATTTATACTGTACAAGGTTGTGCAGCTAGAGGTACGGGTTAAGCGGATAGAGAAGATGTTTGACAAGGAGAACTTATTTAGGTGTAACAGCAACAATAGGTAACGGTGGTACATATGCCCACACGTACCGTTCAGGTCACAGCCAAGCTAACCGATACCGATGGAAATCCGTTGAGCGGTAAACCTATCTACCTTCGCTACAGACCGTCGGGAACCACTACATGGTATGACATAGGAACCAATCCGCATACAACTGATACCAACGGTGAGGTAACCGATACTGTAGATCTCGATGTACCCGGAACATACGATTTCAGAGCAGAGTTCCCGGGCGACGATCAGTACGAGCCATCGTCAGCAACCCTAACGGATCAGACCATCAAGGCTAAGACCCAGATAACGCTGACTGTAACACCGCTGTAACGAGCAGGGTGATGTCTAAATGACCCAGCTCAAGCTAACGGCAACACTTACTGATCTTGACGGTAATCCACTACCCAACAAAACAATAAACTTTTACTATTCTAGAGATGCTGTAACATGGACACCGCTCGATACAAAAACAACCGATAGCAACGGTCAGGCGGAAACAATATTTTCAACGAATGAAACGGGTACATTCTACTTTAAAGCGGAGTTCCCGGGTGACGACCAGTACGAGCCCTCATCGGCTGTAGCGTCGTACACCATAACACCGACAGCGGCAAAAGGCATTCCAACATGGATGATCGTGCTAATCGTACTGTTTGTACTGATACTGCTCTTCGGGCTCGGAGGCAAGAAAAGGTGAAGCAACAAAAATATTTTTAATTAAATATTTTACAATGGTGTAACCGTTAAGGTCATTATTGTTGGTACCCTGCCCAGCCCAACGATCCACATCCTCTGATTGAACTCCTCTATCTGACCCCATACATCCGATATGTCCACCTCCACCAGCCATCCCTTGTTAGCTTCTGGATCTCGTGTATAGAAGTAGATCTTCTTTCTCTGCAAGTGCAACACCGGAGATGATGTAATGTCGCTGTAGGTTGGGTAGAGATTCGATAATGTTTCGTTAATTGTAGACACCTCCGCCAGTTTTGTACTTGACTGAACACCAAACGATGAATCCAGCTCCACCCAGTATGCGGCAAACTTAGTAGCATAGCCGTTCACGTTATCATCCGCTCCGAGTATCGCGTAGTATCCACCACCGGACTTCTTAGCTATGATGTGCCCGTGCGGGAGCGCAGCGCTAAAGCCCAGTATTGCTGATAGATCTATTGTCGCCAACTGTGCAAAGTTATGATCCAGGACAGCGAAATCGTTATCCTGACCAACAACGCCACCGCTCGAAGCCAGCATCAGGATCTCATCTGTGAATATAGCCATGCCACCGATACATGGTCTTGGTGAACCGCCACCAGTAGCAAAACCTAGATCCGTTCTGGTCTTGCTGTAGACGCTCCACTTCTCATGGCTTGAACCGCTCAGGTGCTTACCGGCGAGCATCTCAATATCATTCTCCTTAGCTATCCACTTGTGGCTAAACCTAAACTCGTTCGTGTACCCAGCGGAACCAAGGTCTATATCCACCACGCTACCGGTCTCCGCATTTACATAGTGCACATCACCGTTGTCCCAATCAACTAATAGTACTAACGATGGTGGTATTGATGTTCCATGTGCAATATCTTCCCATCTGGTCAGCCACGATAACGAAACAGTCCTTAGCTCCGTTCTAGTAACCTGCTTGGTTGATAAATCAACCCTGTCAACAGCGATCACAAGCTCCCCAGACCTTGCATAAGCATGCTTTATCTTCACTACAGGTGGGTTGTAGTGCACACCAAGAAACTTGTTCTCACCCCTGAGATTGGTATCCAACTGCCCTGAATCTATCAGTTGCTTATCATCAACATCAACAATAACAACCCTTTCACCCCAAGCATTGATCAGATATAGCCTACCATTATACACAGCAGGAACTACCACACCCCACATCATTGTTATTGCATCATCCAGCTCCGTAACAGTTGAAGTAGGCATACCTCTCCTCCCTCACATAAGACTAAAGACCTCCCCCTATTATATGTGTTTACCCCTATCCCTCTCTTCCTCATCCTCGTTATCCTCGTATCTGCATCGATATCGATATGCATACTCGACGTACTAACCATCACAACTAATATCGTATCGTCATACATATACCCGATTACACGTAACAACTCGTACACGTATATACATTCCATTATAGTGTATAGCTC
>Ga0180301_10004842_pt1 | contig 10377 bp, 8 predicted proteins | sample GuaBasSediGuay16_FD_121797 | JGI IMG/M metagenome (GOLD analysis project Ga0180301, IMG submission 121797) | Subseafloor sediment microbial communities from Guaymas Basin, Gulf of California, Mexico - Guay16, Core 4569-2, 12-15 cm | ecosystem: Environmental > Aquatic > Marine > Hydrothermal... | reverse complement strand
TCGCGAGCGTAATCTCTATCGTAAATTCCCATAGTTCTGTAAAATCAGCTATCCTAAATCAGTAGTCCACATTATACTATTCACCGCTCAATAATATCAACAAAGTAAGTCATTGTTCAACGGGAAAATCCGATGACGGACAAATTTGCCTTTTTGCAGGACCAGCTAAGAGAACTCGAAAATACGAGTTTACTCCGGCGGCTCCGCTGCATTGAGTCCGTGCAGGGGCCTGTTGTGCGATTGGAAGGCGACCCGGCTGAGAAAGTACTTTTCTGCAGCAATAATTATCTAAATCTCGCCGGTGACAGGCGGATAATCGCCGCTGTAACTGAGGCCGTGAGGCGATATGGCTACGGTGCAGCCGCATCACGGCTTATCAGCGGAACGATGCGACCGCACGTTAAGGTTGAGACGGTCTTTGCCCGGTTTTTCGGCACCGAGGCCGCAATTCTTTTCCCATCCGGCTGGACGGCAAACGAGGCGGTTCTCAAAACAATACCACAGAAAGGGGACATAGTTCTGTTGGACAAATTCGACCATGCCTCCATTATCGATGCCACAAGGGCAGGCCAGGCCGAATTTCGAACCTATCGTCCCGACAGACTGGACAGACTCGAAAAACTCTTAGCCGACAAAAAGTACAATCGCAGATTCATTGTTACAGAAAGCATCTTCTCAATGGATGGCAATACCGCAGACCTCAAGCGGCTCGTTGACCTCAAGAAGGCTTACGACGCCATATTGATTGTCGATGAGGCCCATGCTATCGGCTGTATGGGCAAAACCGGGGCGGGACTTGCCCACGAGCTTGGCCTGCTCAGCGAGGTTGACATTATCATCGCGCCTCTGGGTAAGGCAATTGCCACGACCGGCGGTATTGTAGCGAGCAACAAAACGGTCATCGACTATCTTGTCAATAAAGCCAGGCCTTTCATCTATACCACTGCTCCGTCACCGGTAAACTGCGCCGCGATACTTACAGCTCTTGAGGTTGTTAAAACCGAACCGTCAAGGCGTGAAAAATTAGCAGCCAACGCCGAATACCTCCGCACCAGACTGAGCAAGCTCGGCCTTGATACCGGCAATAGCACAACTCACATAATCCCCGTCATCATAGGACCCAGCAAAGATACACTGCGAGTTTCGAAGGAGTTGTTCGCCAGAGGCTTTTTCATAGCCGCCATAAGGCCCCCCACCGTCCCGGCCGGCTCGGCAAGACTCAGAATCTCAGTCCAATCAGACCACACAACCGAACAACTCGATGCACTTGTCAACGCACTGAAGGACACAATAAAAACATCAGGCCGCTAACACAATATCCTTAATAGACTAACTTTTTTCCATGTAGGGATAATGATAATCCCCTGCCGGCAGGAACGTCTCCTTAATTACGCGCGGCGAGACCCATCGTTCCAGATTCAGCCAGCTACCGGCCTTGTCATTGGTGCCGGATGCTCGCGTACCACCGAACGGCTGCTGCCCTACAACAGCACCGGTAGGCTTGTCGTTGATATAAAAATTACCGGCCGCATGACGCAGCGTATTTATGGCCTTGACGATTGCGCCGCGGTCCAGTGCGAATATCGAACCTGTCAAGGCGTAGGGCGAAGTCTGGTCGCAAAGTTTCAGCGTCTCGTCGTATTCATCTTCCGGATAGACATATAAGGTCAGCACAGGGCCGAATATCTCTTCGACCATCAGCTTACATTTCGGGTCCCTGGTTACAACGACTGTCGGCTCGACAAAGTATCCGGTTGAGTCATCGCAACCGCCGCCGATGATAATCTCCATATCGGTACTGTTTTTGGCATATTCGATATAGCCGCTGATAGTCTCAAACGACTTGGCGTCGATAACCGCACCCATAAAGTTTCCAAAATCGGTTACATCGCCCATCTTCAGCTCACCGATATTGCTCAGCATCTTCTCTTTAACCTGAGGCCAGATAGAATCGGGAATATACGTCCGCGACGCCGCCGAGCACTTTTGACCCTGATACTCAAACGCTCCCCGAACCAGTGCCGTAACCAATGCATTCACATCCGCGCTGGCGTGCGCAACGATGAAGTCCTTCCCTCCCGTCTCGCCCACGATCCGCGGATAGGAGACGTATTTGCGAATATCCGAGCCGACCGCTAACCAGATAGTCGAGAAAACGTATGTGCTTCCGGTAAAGTGAATACCACCGAGCCTGATATCATCCAGCGCCGGCGGCGCCACTACCGGCCCCGGCCCGGGAACCATATTTATAACTCCCGGCGGAAGTCCCGCCTCCTCGAGGATTTTCATAATGAAGTACGCCGGAAGAACCGCCGACGACGCCGGCTTCCACACCACGGTATTACCCATCAGCGCCGGCGCCGTGGGAAGATTGCCTGCAATTGACGTAAAGTTAAACGGCGTTAGCGCTAAAACAAACCCATCCAACGGTCGGTGCTCCATATAATTAAGCACACCAGGTGTGGACATCGGCTGGTCGCCATAGACCTCCTGCATAAAATGAGGATTGAACCGCCAGAAATCTATCAGCTCGCACGCCGAGTCAATTTCCGCCTGGTGCGGCGTCTTGCTCATATTCAGCATCGTCGCAGCGTTCACCGTCTGGCGGTACTTACCCGCCAACAATTCCGCCGCCTTGAGAAATACAATCGCCCTGGCGTCCCACGGCATTTCACCCCACATCTGCTTATTCTTCTGGGCCGCATCAATCGCCCTGATGGCAAGCTGCGCATCGGCCTGATGGTATCTGCCCAACAGGTGCTGGTGATTATGTGGACAGCGCATATCCGCCAAATTACTGCTGTGTATCTCCTGGCCGTCTATTATCATCGGCACCTCGGTCTGCTGCCCAAGCAGCTCTTTCAATTTCGCCTTGAGTTCCGAACGTTCGCCGCTGCCCGGTGCGTATTGCAGACAAGGCTCGTTACGCGGCTGAGGAATTTGAAAAATACCGTTAAACATCCAAGGTCTCCTTAACTTTTTTCGCCTGATTGCTACCTTCCGGCCCCGCGGGCCATAAAGGAGAACAATCTAACACATCGGCATCAATAATTCAACCTCCTATACAAATGGAAAAAATTCACCCTGTTTAGACTAAAACAGCCGGCTCAATCGTGATATTATTGAGGAATGATTATTCCCGAAATCGCTCGAGCGAAAAATAGATGATTGAGGACAAACTACTCATATTGAGATTTAAGCACGGCAGCCAACGGGCCTTAGCCCGTATCTATGAAAAGTACGAAGGCTATTTGCTAACGTTGGCAACCGCTCTTTTGAATGATGTAAACAGCGCAGAAGACATTGTACATGATTTCTTCGTCTCGTTCGCCCAATCAGCCGACTCACTCAGGCTCGAAGGAAGCCTCAAGGGCTATCTGGCGACCTGCGTTGCTAATCGGACGCGCGACACTATCCGAAAGAGGCGGCGACAGCCTGATGCTCTGGATGAATCGATCCAGATACGGTCAAATGTCAAAGGCCCGCAGTCAATAGCGATGTGCAACGAGGGATTGCAACTTTTGAGCGGTGCGATAGCGCAGCTTCCATACGAGCAGCGAGAGGTAATAATCCTGCATCTGCGAGGCGGCATGAAGTTTAAGGCGATAGCCCAGTCGTTGAACGTTTCAATCAATACGGCCCAGAGCAGGTACCGCTACGGGCTGGATAAACTGCGTACGCTTTTAGATGGTGAGGTGTAAAATGACCCAAATAGAAAGTGTCGAAAAGTTAATAAAGAAAATAAATGTAACTCCTCGTGCCCAAATGCATGATAAGACCCTCAACGATGCTTTGGCGGCACAGGAAAAATCCAAGAACGAACAATCGGCAAATATAGAGCCGAATATCTGGAGAATAATTATGAAAAACAGAATTACAAAACTTGCTACCGCAGCAGCGGTGGTACTAATCGCCGTACTCGGTATAACCTTCTTAGACAAATCAGTTCCCTCCGCTTATGCGATTGAACAGACAATCCAGGCAAATCACACTGTCCGTTTTCTTCATCTGAAAAGTTTTATTGAACCAAACGATGAGCCGATAGAGTCTTGGGTCGAATTTGATGCGAGAGGCCAACTGAAGAATATGCGACTCAAGAAGCCTGCATGGCTGGATCCAGAAGACGGTGAAACAATCATAGTGTGGAAAGACAATAAAATGCGTCTATACTCTAAGCGGAAAAATTTCCTGTTCATTATGAAAGACCAGGAAATTGCGGCCCAGGTCCTGGAAAACATAGAACTACTTGATCCCAAACTTGCCGTTGAACGTTTGAAGACCGAACAGGAACAAGGCAAAGTTGAAGTAGTGATAGTTGAACCTTCCAACAAATCCGAGCCGATTATAGTAACCGCAACCAATATAGAACAAGATAATGAACCTTTCCCGCGCGCAATCCTGTTCGTTGATCAGGCCACACGTCTTGTCAATTCGGTAGAGGCTTATAAATTGGAAGATGGCGAGTATCACAAGATGGTTACAGTAGAGTATTATGACTACAATCAGCCAATTACATCTGAGATGTTTACCCTCGATGATGTCCCTGATGATGCGGTTCTGATGGACGAAACAACCCAGGAAATCGGTCTGCTCCAGGGCGACTTCACTGATAACGAAATTGCAATCGAAGTGGTCCGCCAATTCCTCCAGGCCCTGATTGATGAGGATTATGCCAAAGCTGGCAAAATGTGGGGTGCTGTACCTGCTGACAGGATGAAGAAAGCCTATGGCCAAACCAGATTCATACGAATTATTTCCATCGGCGAACCTACGGAAATACCCGCGATGAGAGCTTTGAAAGTACCCTGCAAGATCGAGATTGAAAAAGATGGCCAGGTATCTGTTTGGGAACCTGAACATTCTTATGTAAGGCAGGTCCACGGCCAGCCCGAACGCTGGGCGATCAATGGTGGATTCTACGGAATCTAACAGAAAAACTCAGTGCAGCAGTACCATAAAGGCCGGGTTTAGTTTTACCCGGCCTTTTTCATGTCTTTTCAGCCGACCAGAGGATACCAGCAGCTACCGCTGGGCTAACTCGGCCCAGTCGCAGTCGGCCAGCGCCTCAACCGTTAAATCGCCTAACCGGCAATTATCAACATCGGAATCCTCATCATAAGGTACTATTGTAAGGATGTCCACCTGGCCGTACTTGGTTATTGCATCGGCCCCCGTCTCCTCAGCATAAGTGGCAGAAGTGGCGTCATAACCACTTATTACAACGCCTGCTAAGTTCAGATTAGCTGCTCGCACAGCATCAATCGTCAGCAGTGTATGGTTTATCGTGCCTAAGTAAGGACGAGCAACTATCACAACGCCCAAACCGAACGCCTTAGCTAATTCAAGCACATCTACATCGCCTGATATGGGAACACGAATACCGCCGATGCCTTCGACTATTACAAGGTCGCTGGCCTCGCAAATGCTTTCGTACGCTGTCTGGATTGCGGCAAAATCTACATACCGCCTCTCAAACTCCTGGCAGACAACGGGGGCGGCAGGGGTAACAAAGCCTACCGGATTGATTACCGAAAGCTCAAAATCACAGTCTGACCAATAACGCAGGAACTCGGCATCTGTACTAACCAAACCTTCGTGACAATGCTTACAGCCGGTTGCAACAGGCTTGAACACGCCGACGGTATAGCCGGCCTGATTAAGTATCTTAGCAATTCCACCGGCTACAAGCGTCTTACCAACGCCGGTATCGGTGCCCGTAATAAAAAGCCCATTAGCCTGCGGTAAATTCAATTCAAGCAAAACTCATATCCTTTCCACAATCCTTTGTCATTTCAGCGAAGCTTGTCCCCGCGAAAGCGGGGAGCTGGAATCCAGATTCTAAAAAAATCTCTGTGTCCTCTGTGTCCTCTGTGGCTAAATACTTTTCACAATTCGCGGCAAATCCTTTTCAATAGAATCTTTGATAATACCCAGCATTTTCTCAAGCAGCTCCATATCAATCGCTATCGGCCCCATTACAACTATCACATCACCCAACGGCCGTAACATTACTTCTTTCGGTCTCATCGCCCCACAAAGCCTTGCACCAATCTGCTTTTCACTTGGAAAGGATTCCTTCGTGGCCTTATCCCGAACAAGTTCTATCCCGCCCATCATACCTCTGTATCGGACATCACCGACATAATCAAGTCCCGCTAATTCTTCAAAAACTTCATCTATCAGAGAAATTTTAGCCGGCAGCGATTCGAGGATTTTGTTTTCCTCAAAAAGCTCCAGAGATGCCAACGCCGCCGCACAGCCTAAGGCGTTGCCGGTGTAGGTATGACCGTGATAGAATGTTTTATGCTCTGCAGCTCCACCAAGGAAAGCATCAAAAACCTCCTGTGTCGTTAATGTTGCCGCCAACGGCAGATATCCACCGGTTATCCCTTTGCCGAGACACATTATATCCGGCTGAACGTCTTCATGCTCACAGGCAAACATCTTTCCCGTCCTCCCGAAGCCGGTCGCCACTTCATCGACAATCAGCAGCACATCGTGTTCTTTCGTAAGTTCACGGACACCTTTCAAAAAGCCTTTGGGATGGACAATCATCCCCACGGCCCCCTGAACCAACGGCTCAACAATGACAGCGGCAATCTCACCGGTATGTCTTTTCAGAAGGTCCCCGATTTTGTCGAGGCTTTTATCGGCGCAGGCTTGAGCTGTACCGTCAAATCTGTATGGATGCGGTGCGGGAACAAAAAAAGTCTCAAATAGTAAAGGTTTGAACATCCCGTGAAACAAACTGATTCCGCCGACGCTGACTGCGCCGATTGTGTCACCGTGGTAGGAGTTTTCCAGGGCGATAAACTTCGTTCGCCCTTTTTGGCCCGTATTCTGCCAAAACTGATACACCATCTTAATCGCTATCTCGACACTGGTTGCGCCGGAGTCGGAGTAAAATACTTTCTGCAAATTGGATGGTGTAATCTGAACAAGCCTTTCAGCAAGCTGAATTGATTTCGTCTGCCCAAGGCCCAACAAGGTACTGTGCCCTATCTTTTCAAGTTGGGCGCAGATTGCATCATCGATTTTTTTCACACGGTGGCCGTGCACGTTGCACCAAAGCGAACTTACGCCGTCGATATACCTTTTACCCTCAGTATCAATGAGGAAAAATCCCTCGCCCGACTCGATTATCACAGGCTCCGAGCCAAACCAATCCGACATCTGCGTAAACGGATGCCACACATATTTTTTGTCCGCTTCTATCAGCTTTTGTGTAAGTCCCTTCATATAGTTGTAATATGATAAGGGGTTGGGAACCTTTTGTAAAAGGTTCATGGGCCTTTTTATCCCAACATATTTATTTAAGTTGCAAAATCCCGGCCCCAAAGCGATTATTATATGTATGGTGAGCTTCGAGGAAAAAGACAGATTTGCGATTGAAAGGGACACCATGGTCCGGCTGCACCTGGCCGGAAGAGACATCACCGACCGGTCAGTGCTGCAGGTAATGAGTGAGCTGCCGAGGGAGTGCTTCGTACCATCCAAGTATGAATCAAAGGCTTACGCAGACCGGCCCTTACCAGTCGGCCTCGGCCAGACAATCAGCCAGCCTTATATCGTGGCCCTTATGACCCAGTGTCTCAATCTCAATCGCCGCTGCGAAGTGCTTGAACTGGGCACAGGCAGCGGCTACCAGGCCGCCATCTTAGCCAAACTCGCAAAGCAGGTATATACGATCGAAAGATACAACCAGCTTTCAGAATCCGCCCAGGCCGTCCTGGGAAGGCTCGGCATCGATAACGTCCAATACTATGTCGGCGACGGTAGCTGCGGCTGGCCCGAGCCCAAACAGTTCGACAGAATCATTATCACTGCCGCCGTGCCTCATATCCCCCAGCCGCTCATAGAGCAGCTTTGTGAAGACGGGCTTATCGTCGCCCCCGTCGGTGGCCAATACACTCAGGATTTGGTAGTCTGTAAGAAAGTTAAAGGCCGGTTGCAATCCAAATTTGTCTGCGGCTGCCGTTTCGTAAAACTAATAGGCAAATATGCATTCGACGAAACCTAACAAACTTGATTTAACAATGCCCGTGCAGTACGTCAAGGGTGTTGGGCCTGCAAGGGCAAAGGCCTTTGAGGCTCTCGGCGTAAAGACGTTGGCCGACCTGCTCGAATACTTCCCGCGCGACTGGGTCTTTATGCCGGAGCCGGTCAAGATATGCGACCTTCGCCCAAACGAGAACGCAACCGTGGTCGCAGTAATAGAGCAGACGGATTTTCGACCATTCGGCCGCCAGCCCGTGTTCAAGGCGGTACTGGCCGACGAAACCGGCGTATGCCGCATTCTCTGGTTCCACGGCGGGTATCTTAAGAACAAACTCGCCCCCGGCAAAGTTATAGTCGCTTCAGGTAAGCCGACTATTTACAAACACCAGTTGCAGTTTACCAATCCTAAATTTGTCGTTCTTGATGGCACCGGCGCTGCCGACCCGCAATCCCTTGCAGGCCCTGTTTACCCCGCCTCGGCAAAATTGGCCAACAGACAAATCAAAAGGATTATTCAGCCGATAATCGAGGACGCCGGCGAGATTGTGGACGAGTTCTACGACGATAAATTCCGCGCCAAAACAAAGCTAATCACGCGCCCTGACGCCTTTAAGTGGATACATTTTCCCCCCGACGCCGAAAAGCTCGCGCAGGCAAAACGCAGGCTCAAATATGATGAATTGTTTTTGATGCAATCAGGCCTGGCGCTGAAGCGATATAAGATTCAGCATTTCTCCCCGGCGGCGGCGATGAAATGCACCGACAAAATCGACAGCCGAATCAGAAAACGCTTCCCATTCCTCCTCACCGAAGACCAAAACATTGTTATCGCAGAAATTGTAGCCGACATGTCAAAATCTATACCAATGAACCGTTTGCTCCAGGGAGACGTCGGCTCCGGAAAAACGGTCGTCGCCCTTTATGCGGCCCTTCTGGCAGTGGCCAACAAGACACAGGCTGTCATCATGGCGCCCACCGAGATATTAGCCAATCAACATTTTTTGAGCATAGAAAGATATCTGAAAAACAGTAATGTCTCCAGACTTCTTGTCACCGGCGGCATAACACCGAAAAAGCGAAACGAAATCAAGAGCCGGATAAGCACAGGCCAGACTAATATAGTCGTCGGCACCGTGGCGCTGATTCAGGAAGACATCGACTTTGCCAACCCTGGAATAGTAATTATTGACGAGCAGCACAAGTTCGGCGTCCACCAGCGAGCCAAACTCATCAAGGACAAGACCCCCCACCGCCTCGTAATGACAGCCACACCCATACCAAGAACGCTTGCCATGACGGCCTTCGGCGACCTTGATGTTTCCACCATTAAACACCGCCCGTCCCCCCGGCCAAAGGTCGTTACACGTTGGGTCGCACCGGATGACCGCCAAAAGGCTTATGACTTTATCCGTCAGCGACTAAGGGCAAAGAAACAAGCCTACTTTGTCTGTCCGAGAATCGACCCTGACCCCTGTGATACCAATGAGACCACAGATTCAGTTAAGGCGGCCACGCAGCATCACAAAATTCTTACAAAAGAATTTGGTGATTTCAATGTCGAGCTTTTACACGGCCGGATGAGGTCCGACAAAAAACAGGACATTATGAGCCGTTTTCGCAAAGGTCAAATTGATGTCCTTGTCTCGACGATTGTGATAGAGGTCGGGCTTGATATACCAAACGCTACAATAATGGTCATCGAGGGCGCCGACAGATTCGGCCTGGCACAACTGCATCAGTTAAGGGGACGCATCGGGCGCCGGCAAGACAACTCCTACTGTCTTCTCTTTGCCGAAACCGAGAACGAGGCCACAAAAAGCAGACTTGAAATCATGACCAGAACCAACGATGGATTTGCGATTGCCGAACACGACCTGAAGATTCGGGGTCCGGGCGAACTTTTCAGCGCACGCCAGCATGGACTGCCCGACCTTAAAATCGCAAACATCGTCGAAGACTTCAATCTGCTCACACTCGCAAGGAAGAACGCCTTTGCCCTTGTAAGCTCGGACCCTATGCTCACACAACCCCAGAACCGAAATATCCGCACCGCACTGATAGCAAAGTTCGGTGAAAAGCTCGGCCTCGTGGATGTCGCTTAATCCGGAAATTGCCACCTCAGCCTGCTTTGATATCTAATTTCATAGTATCGTCCCAAAGTTTGCCGAAAGTGCTATCGGGTAAAAAGCGTTTATCGTCTCAGGGCTGACAGCAGGTAAGAAAACGGCTCCGAGAGCCTATACTGTCAAACCCCAAACACCTGACTTCAACACCCCTTTGAAAAATTGCTGTAAGTCCTTGTAAATACTGAAGGCAAATTTGATTTTGGGTGTCCCGATGCTAAAATGGGGCTATGTTCGTACGAAAAAAGAAGAACCG
>Ga0180301_10004841_pt1 | contig 10377 bp, 6 predicted proteins | sample GuaBasSediGuay16_FD_121797 | JGI IMG/M metagenome (GOLD analysis project Ga0180301, IMG submission 121797) | Subseafloor sediment microbial communities from Guaymas Basin, Gulf of California, Mexico - Guay16, Core 4569-2, 12-15 cm | ecosystem: Environmental > Aquatic > Marine > Hydrothermal... | reverse complement strand
TGGGTCAGAACGACCCCGGAAGAGTACGAAGAGAAGGCTGGGAAAATACGGGAATACGCGAAGAGGCTGAACAGAGAGGGGAAAATAACCTACGCATGCGTGATCGGACAGATCACAGAGAAAGGCCTCAAACCTATCTTGGATGATGTGCCCGCGATTACAAACTGGGCTGAAGCCGTTGAGAAGTATCTGGCAGCCGGATCTCAATACGTCGTCTTATGGTTCCACCCAAAGGTTTACGTGAGGCTCATGGAGAAGTTCTCCAGAGAAGTCATGCCTTCCTTCACTTGATTAGGCTTATCCCTTTTCAGACCAGACTCTTTGATCATTTTTTCATGACTGCCTATCTTCAGGTTAGCAGCATGATATGCCTCTGTGAATTTTCAAGGCGCATTGACGCTTTGGATTAGATCTACTAATGCTTCAGTGATGGTTCTTCCCACGTTAGGCGAGAATATGAAGTTGTTCGTCAAGACCGGAACCATGGTAGCTGCGTACCCGCCGAATCCCCCGCTTCGTTTATAGTCCTCCTCATCCGGTATGTAGCCCACATAATCATTAGCATAACCGATTACGAACGTGTTTCTGTAAGGCGATCTCTTTTTAACTTCTAAGCAGAACTTCACGAACATCTCGGAGGGCTCAGCGGCTAAGACGATGTCTCCGACCTGTATGACCTGAATCTCAGTTTCTAACCAAGGCTCCGGCTCATCATTTATCTCGCTGAGCACATGCTCCGCCCATTCAGAGTAGGCTTTCACCCATCTCTCATCGAGGCTTCTTTTAACTCTCTCCAGCATCTCCATGACTTCCTCAGCGGTGGGGATCTTCAGAGGCAGCCTAACATTTCTAACCTTCGAGGATACGGCGGCTTCCCCAGTGGTTTGAATCCCCTCTTCTACCTTTAATGCTTCAGCGGCAAGCGTAATCCCTACTTGTTCAACCTTTCCCGTGTGGGTTAACGTGGGATTGATATCTCCACAAGCACCCTGCAAAAACATCCCAACAGCTCCTTTTTTGACTGTTTCCACGACTGAAGCAGCTGCTCCTGGAAAATCGCTGGATATGAGAGTATTCACAGGCATCACGACGGGATGGCAGGAAAAATTCATCAGGATAGCTATGGGGTTACCGTGATGATCATCTACCCTGATAACTCCCACTTCAGGATCGATTAATCCATCTTCGACCACCCGTTCATACTGATATTCTCAAGGTGCCCCTTGCCAGCACCAATCCTCGCATCCTTAAGATTTGAGTTAGCCATGATCACCGCGCTGGCAACATACTTGGGAAGTATACCCATGTAGTCCTCATCAATCTCGCCGCATCCACGTAAAGAGAGAGTTGCAGGCCCATGATGAGTATGTGTGCAGGTTATCAGTATATGATCCTGAGGAATCCCCGTCTCCTTCGCAACTAAAAATCTAATATCCTTACTCATCCCTTTAGTTATGCCGATGAGATCATTAGCGACTATGGCCACCCGGTTCACGCCGTCGCTGAGAACAAGAGCCTTCGAGTACAGTCTATCCCTAATGCTTGTAGACCTTCGATTCAGGTAAAGCCCATAACCGCACAGTTCAACACCTAACGGAGGCGTGATATCAACCACGCCGACGCCTGCCTTAATCCCCATCTTGCCTAATCACCCCTGTATTGAAAGTGATTATGCCTATTCCCCTACATCTTCTTTTATCTTTACAATAGCATCGACCATGTCACATGAACTTCCAGAACGAACATGGATCATCAAATTAGAAGGTTCCCTCGCCTCTTGATAAAAATTAAGAGAAAGAAGAATAGAATTAAAGCCTAGGATATGAAGACATAAATATTAAGAATTAGCAGTCTTATCTCGGATCATCAAGGTGGCTCTCATGTTAAGGAGGATTCTAGCGGCTGAATTAACCTTAATGCTGGCCTTGGCGATCCTAGGAGGATTCGGGGAGGATTTAAGCATCTATCCCGTCTCCTCAGGGGAAGACCCCCCGCAGAGCATATCCATGCGTATACTGGTCCTATACGACGATCGTTCAAGAGATTCAGTCATCTTCAAGAGGTATCTCACGTGGCTTCTGAACACCATGTGGAGAATCCCAGTTTACACCATAAACACCCATGACGTTAAACTTTCGGAAGAAATCTTCTTCGAGGAGAATTCGAAGCCCCGATACGCCATTGTCTTCCTAGGCAATATAATAGACGGCGAGTATAGACTCTCAAAGTCTGAGTGGAACCTCATAAAGGATAGGCTGAACGGGAAGGTTCCACTCGTCACCTGCTTATATGCAGTCCAGATCGAGGAGGCCGCTGAACTCTTCGGCTGTGAAGCGCCTAAACATAAGGATGTAAGGACGGCCCATGTTGAGCCTGACCCGATAACTGAGGCTGTCCCGAGGACGCTGTCCGTCGGGCGGGGAGCCGTTATCTCTGAGCTCAAGGATGGGGATGCTTTGATATGGGATTCTCAAGTTGAGCCTAGAAGTGGAGCCCTGCTTGTCAGGAAGGGGATCAACGTCTGGTTCGGGTTCAGAGACTTCCTTGGGGGAACCCCTTCAAATGGGCCGTTAACCATGGTCTTCTGCAGTCTGCTGAGGCTGATCCCCCAGGGATTCGTGAGGCTGAAGATCCCGTATACCTTCATAGCTCTGAGGATAGATGATATACCATACACAACTGAGTCGTGGTTCCATGGCTGGGAATACTTCTCTGCGGATGAGTGGCTGGAGTTCTTCAAAACCCTGAAGAGGCATGGAGCTAAATGCGACTTGCTTATAGTTCCATACAACGTTTCTAAGAAGACTGGTCTCTTCGTCCCATACAATGTAACCCATGGAGATGTGCTGGAGGCGATCAGGGAAGGGATAGAGATGGGAGTCATCGAGGTTGGATGCCACGGGGCAACCCATGTAAACCCAAACCTCAAATACTTCATGGAGGCTGAAACCCGAGACCCATGGAAGCTTACAGACACGATAAGATTCGAGTTCGGCTACGACCCCCATACGGGGAAGAGAATCCCGAAAGAGGCTCAGGAGCTTCACCTGAACCTATCGACAGAGACGCTTGAGGACTGGTTTGGGTTCAGGCCTAAATTGTTCACCCCGCCGTGGCACGTATGGGACAATGTAACCGAGTCCATCCTAGAGAATCTCGGGTACAAATTCATCTCAGCAGACTTCCGCCTATACCAAGATGGGGTTCGCCCACCCTCGATCATGGGTGAGAGGTCGCTTTTCTCAAGCCTATTCGAGGTTCCAATGACTCATGGATGGGATGGGCTTGAGCCGAACCCGGAGGTTATATCTGCAGTTCTGAAACCCCACATTGAGGCTGGGATACCGATAGTCTTCCTGAGCCACGGGAGAAACTGGTCCTATCCGGGATGGTCAATAAGCTTCACGATATCTGAGAATGAGGCTCGCCTGAAGGTCCTAGACGACCTCTACAGCCCAAGATACGCGAAGATAACGGAGATCGGAAGGTTCCTGATGAATTGGAGTGCCATAAGCTTTGAGGCTCAGATGGGTGGAGATGAGATATCCATGAACATAACATCCTCATTCAACTTCAAAGTGAGGGTTGAAGCTGGAAGAGCAGGCTATGAGATATCTGAGGCCACATATAACGGGCATAGCCTAGAGGTTGAGAAGGACGGATTCACAGTAGACTTAGCTAAAGGAACAGGGCTATTAACGATTAAGCTCCAGAAGGCTGAGGCCGTTGAGGGAACTGAAGGCCGACCTTCAAACCTCTACCTATACGGTTCAGCCATAGCAATCGCGGCGGCCGTCCTAACCGTGATCGTGATCCTTGAGAGGGGGAGACGGAAGTGACCATCATCAACGGTGAACCAGCCGGCTCAATTATTTTTCGAGAGTTGCATCGACGCTCTGAATGAATCGTATCCAACGGGATAATCACTGTGGTCTAAGTGTCTCTAAGAGCCAGCTATTTTTACGGCTTGTTTCTCTTCAGGCATGATCACGTTTATAACCGCGTCTTCTGAGGCTTCAACCTCGATTGGCCTTGGGCACCGTCTCAGAATGATGTTCGGGTCTTTCAATCCATGCCCCGTGAGTATGCAGACGACGAGTTCATCTTTGCCTATTACGCCCATTCGAGTGAGTTTGATTAGCCCCGCTATCGACGCGGCGCTGGCAGGCTCAACGAAGAGTCCCTCCTGCTGGGCTAAAAGTTTCTGTGCCTCAAGTATCTCTGCATCGGAGACCTTTTCGACGAGGCCCTGTGATTCCTTCACAGCTCGAACGGCTTTTTTCCAATTAACTGGGGAGCCTATTCTAATCGCGGTGGCAACGGTCTCAGGATTATCTACAAATCTAACCCTTCTCAGTTTCTTCTTCAACGAGTCTGCGATCGGAGCGGCTCCTTCAGCTTGAATCCCAATCATCTGAGGCGCCTTGTCGGTCAAGCCGAGCTCGCGGAGCTCAACAAACCCTTTCCATAATGCGCTTATGTTCCCAGCGTTTCCAACAGGAACCACGATCTTATTCGGGATTCTCCCATCCAACTGGTCACGTATCTCGAAGGCAGCTGTCTTCTGGCCCTCCAGACGGAAAGGATTCAACGAATTAAGCAGATAAATCGGATGAGAATGGCAGATCTTTCTAACTATTCTTAAGGCTTCGTCAAAGTTGCCTCTGATCTGAATCACCTTCGCCCCGTGAATGATGGCTTGCGTTAATTTTCCAAACGCAACCTTCCCCGAGGGTATCAGAACTATGCATTCGATTCCGGCTCTAGCGGCGTAAGCAGCCAAAGAGGCGGATGTGTTCCCTGTGGAGGCACATGCAACCTTGGTCATTCCGAGCTCAACGGCCTTCGTAACACCTACGGTCATACCTCGATCTTTAAACGAGCCCGTGGGGTTCTCTCCTTCGTTCTTTACATATAGATTTTTCAATCCGATCTCTTCAGAAAGCCTTAAACATTCATTAAGGGAGGTTCCGCCTTCCCCTAAGCTTACTTTATTCTCTATTCTTCCTATTGGAAGAAGCTCTCTGTATCGCCATACGGATAATGTTCTTTTCTTCCATGTTTGATCGAGGTCTTCTGGAAGACTTGAAAAGTTGTATTCTACTGATAGGAGCCCGCTGCATCTACTACAAGTATAGATGACTTGATTCGGATCGTATCTCGCTCCGCAATCTATGCATTCAAGATGAAAGTCGACATCTGCCAAACTGATATGCTCCTTGCTGTGTTTACACAAAAATCGAGTCTACTTCACGTTTAAAGGTTTTCATGATAAGGTCTATCTGGACCGCGTCTTCACTTGATGATGCATGTTAAAAAATAGAAACCACAGGTATCTCGCCTTAAAAGAAATCGTATGGAGAGTCTCAATGAAGAGATGCTGTTGCTATCTGTTTGTATACTTGCACAGCTTTTGTCGGAGTTCTCTCCTTTGTTTCGTAGTTCACCTTGTAGAGTCCGAACTTCATCTTGAATCCCCTAGCCCACTCAAAGTTATCTATAAGAGACCAGTGGAAGTATCCCTTCACGGGCACCCCGTCTTCCGTGATGGCTTTGTAGATCTCACGTATATGGCTTAATAGGAAATCGCTTCTCTTCTCATCTTTAGCATCAGCTATCCCATTCTCCGTAACCATCAATGGACGCCTATAGAGTTTATATGCCCAATTCAGCTCATACCGTAAGCCCCAGGGATAGATCTCCCAGCCCATATCGGTGCAGTTCTCAGTGCATGGAACGATTTCGAATCCTGGAAACCCGGGAATCTTGCTTTCAGCCGCTTTTATACGGTTCCTCATGTAATAGTTGATTCCGATGAAGTCACATCCCTTAGCTAAGTTCGGCCTCTGCTCGTCACGGTCAATTATTCTGTCAATGTTCAAGTCGAAGTCTCCCTTAAGAACCATGTTGAGGAACCATTCATTCTGGATGTACTCTACGAAACTTGCGGCTTCAACGTCATCCTTTGAGTCCTTATCATGCGGCTCATAATACTGCGGGCAATGAACAATCCCAACGTAGGCGGGGCCATAATTCGAAGATGAGACGCGATCCCACCTTTTAACCTGTTCATAGGCGATTCCATGCGCAATTGCAAGGTTCTTAGATACTCTAATGAATAGGTCGATGTTCTCCAATCCCGGTGGAAAGCCGCTCTTCTTATTGAGATAGCCCGCTCCGCTTACAACCATAGGTTCATTAATAGTCGCATAGACGTCGACGAGGTCGCCGAAGGTCTTAGCTATGAAAGCAGCATACTTGGAAAACTCTATAACCGTCGACTGATCTATCCAGCCTCTCCTAGTAGCATGAAAAACATCATCCCTGCAAGCTATAGGGTCATGAATCCACAGGGGCAAAGGCCAATGATACAAAGTTAATAGAACAGTTAAACCAAGCCTTCTACATTCCTCCAAGATCTCCCTATATCTCTGAACTGAAGATTGATGGGCCCTTCTCTCTAGAAGCCGCATACTCTCCTCTGAAACCTCAACATGACAGATATTTCCATCCGGATCAAACGTAACCTCGACGGGTACATCCCATGTTGGATCGGGAAAGATTCTGCTCCAATCAATCGACATTCTGAAAGCATTATTTCCAAGTTCCTCCTTTGCACGCTTTAGATCTTCGGGATAGAGCTCCCAAAATCCAGGTCCATTTTCAGGCAGATCTCCGCTTACCAAGCCGTTTCGGATATTATCCTCATCATGAGCCCAGACATACCAGTCAGAGTTAGGGTCAACCTCCCCCCTACCCATCTCGATCTGAAAGGCTGCAGTTGCAGTGCCCCATAAAAAGCCTTCCGGAAATTTCATCGCATCCAAAATAAACACCAAATAGCTGCTCGAACAGAGAATATTTAAGAATTTCCATCCCTTAGTTGCTGGAACGCTGATTGAGGAAAACAGAATCAGATGGACACCTGCTGATTTTTCAGCTCGTCTTAATTACTTTCGGCTCTTCTCCGGTTGACACCAGCTTCCTCATATACTTTAATGCTGCTTTCACATGTCTATCCACAGCCTCAACGTTTTGATATTCATGATTCTCTAAAACTGGGCTGCACTCTTCCGAGGCTATGAAGCCGTCGAATCCTATTCTTTTCAGTTCTCTTATGTATGCAGGATAGTTCACATACTTTGAATTCTGAGTTTTCATTATGATCTCGCCGGATGGCGACTCATCGAACCTTAAGGATCCATAGTGAGAATGGACTATCCCTACATCCTTACAGGCCTCGACTGCTTCATGGATGTACTCGTCGCTTTGATCATCGAAGAGTGGAACATCTAAGCATAACTTCACATTATCCATGTTGACTTCTCTAACCATTTGAAGAGCATCTTCATATCCCGGACGTATCACTGGCGGATGATTCTGTAATGCAATGAGTATTCCATAATCCTCAGCCCATTTAGCCGCATCTCTGATTCCTTCAACGGCCCATCTCCACCTTTGAAGATTCGTTACAAAGTTCCCTTCAAAGTCGAAGATTCTACGGCCGAAATCATAGGTGCCTAAACCGTCATATCTGCTTGTTCCCGGCCAAGCGGCGAAGACCTTCACTATGTTAGTTCCCAAATCATTCGCGAGTTCAATTGCCTCTTTAACCATGCAGAGGTTGTTCTCTCTGTCTTCTATCAGCGGCTTAGCGAAGTTTGACATGGTTTCAACGGCGCATATCGTGATGCCTTGTGAATCTGCGAATTCCCTGATCTCCCTTCGGTCTTTGCTTGTTAAATCGCATGGAAGCGCAACTGGCCTCTTAGTTTCTATGGAGATGCCGTCAAAACCGAACTCCTTGGCTTTTAAGATCTGATCTTTCAGAGACAGCGCTTTGCCTTTATACCAGAGACCGCAATAAGACACAGTAAATAAAGCTAGTCTGATCACGGTTCGATTTATCTCCGAGGTGCTATATTTCATTTTTGATTCTTTTCTTAAAAAAGCGACTGTCAGAAAGACATGAAGATATTAGAAAAGACGGGGCTATTCAGCTGATCTTTGAAGAAGACAAGCAAACATGGGAAGATCGAAAATCCTATAGAAGCGTAGGAAAATAATCTCACGCGGCAAGCATTGAGAGCTGAAAGAATATGGGTGAAGAAAAGATAGTTATCCTCGGAGGGGGAAGCCCCTTTGTTCCATCCTTAATTTACGCCATGCTTGAAAATAGGGAGGTTCTCGAAGGAAGCGAAGTCTGCCTTATGGATATAGATCCCACCCGTCTCCCCTTATTGACGAAGCTGGGATACGAAATGTCGAAGAGGGCTAAAGTAAAGATGAAGTTCACCAGCACAACTGACCCTAAGGAGGCTCTTGAAGGCGCAACCTTCGTCATGCCCAGCTATAGAATCGGCGGTGAAAAGCACATGAGATTCGACTTTGAGATCCCAACGAAGTACGGAATATGCGGGGATGAAACAGCTGGGCCGGGGGGTACATTTATGGCTCAATGCACGATTCCAGCCACTCTCGAATACTGCAGGCTCATAGAGGATCTCTGCCCAGAGGCTTGGGTCATCAGCTATGTGAATCCTACAAACTTCGTTGCGGATGCCGTTCGAAGGGAGACTAAAACGAAGTTCATCGCTTTATGTGACTGTTTCGCAGGATTCGCGATGAGTTTCCTTCCTCGTCTGCTCGATATGCCTCCTTTAGAGAGACGATACTGCGTCAATGAAGACATACGGCCCAGAGCGATAGGCGTCAACCACTGCACTTGGCTTGTTGACCTTCTTGTTAATGGAGAGGACGGTTATCCGCTTCTTAAGGAGAAGATTAAAGAGAAAAGCAAGAGTATCTTACGCGATCATGAAATAGAATTTGCCCTGCGTCTCCTCGAGGCATACGGCTATTTGAATGTCTGTCCATCTCACTGTCGAATGCTCTGGGAGCACGATGACGTCTTGGAGGAAAGGAAGGCTCTTCTAAAAGAGAAGAGACGCGTATCAATATTGGGGTGGACTGAATCAGCATGGAAGTTCGTTGAGGAGATGGCGGCCGGAGCAGAATATGATCCTGAACGGCCAGAGTACTGTTTCCGTCTGCATCATTCAAGACACGTCATAGGCATAATGGTAAGCATAATCGCAAATGAAGGACGAGAATGGGGAGGCATAAACTTCCCAAATAAGGGGGCGATCACAAACCTGCCGCAAGATGCAATAGTGGAAGGACCATGCATCGTTGATAAGAGGGGGATCACACCGATAGTCGTGGGGGACCTGCCTAAATGCTTCTTAGGATTAACCTTACACATCCTAAATTGGCAGGAACTCACAGTTGACGCTGCGCTTAGCGGTGACAAGAATTTGCTGTATCAAGCGCTCCTCGCATGCCCATACGTCCACGACATGAAAGCCGCCAAGTTCATCATGGATGAACTGTTAAAGGCGCATGCAGGTTACATGCCGCAGTTCAAATGACATAGTCAATAATTTTTTAAACATACTTTTTGGCGCTGCTCCCTAGGCTCATACCCCTAGCATTCCTAGATAGGAATCCCATTTTGATATCCCGTATCCTATTTTCTGAATTCCCTAAGAAGCACTCGTAGCGCACATCTACAGGGCTTGTTGACCCAAGGCATCTTCAGGTTAAAATATGCGGAGAGATGTTAATTATTCTATGAGGGCGACCTTATTGGGCAGTCTTCAATGCATTATATGCGGGAGAAACCTGGACGATTATCCACCTAGGGCGAAATGCCCGATATGCGGAGGCACGGTTGAGTACGTGATTGATGCTGATGAGATGGGGGACGTAAGGTTTACCGGTGAATTCTCATTTTGGAGGTATCGTCCTTTACTTCCTGAAGTAAAGAATATCGCATCGATGAAGGAGGGTGGGACGCCCCTCTATAAGGCGGAGCGCTTATCGGAAGAATTCGGATTGTCAACTTTATATCTAAAGGATGAGACTCGTAATCCAACCAATTCTTTCAGGGACAGAAGCGCCGCATTGCTTGTTTCTAACATTTTGGATCTTAAGATGGAGACCGCGGTATGCGCGACGAATGGGAACATGGGTGCTTCTCTAGCTGCATACTGCGCCAAGTATGGAATCAGCTGCCACATAATAATCCCGAAGATTGTGGATATGGGGAAGCTGGCTCAGATGCTCGTTTACGACGCAGTGATAGAAGAGCACGGTGAGACCGTTGATGAATCAATTGGGAGAGCTGAACTCCTCGCTGAAGAGACAGGATGGTATCAGGCGACACCGGAGCTAAACCCCCTCGTGATAGAAGCGCAAAAGACGATATCCTTCGAGGTAGCTGAGCAGTTCGGAGTTCCAGACTGGTTCATAGTTTCAATGGGAAGCGGGGGAACAGCATACTCGATATGGAAGGGCTTCATGGATCTTTATAAG
>Ga0180301_10004839_pt1 | contig 10378 bp, 14 predicted proteins | sample GuaBasSediGuay16_FD_121797 | JGI IMG/M metagenome (GOLD analysis project Ga0180301, IMG submission 121797) | Subseafloor sediment microbial communities from Guaymas Basin, Gulf of California, Mexico - Guay16, Core 4569-2, 12-15 cm | ecosystem: Environmental > Aquatic > Marine > Hydrothermal... | reverse complement strand
GCATTCACTGCATCAGGGTGTGTTTCCTCAAGCCTTGCTATGATCCTTTCAGTCTCAGCGTGCAAGCTCTCTCACCTTTGCCATGTTCCAGGCATCACCCCTATCGTGATCAACAGGCGTCTCAAGTATCATTGGAAGATTTCTCAAACGAGAATCGTGGAGAATCAGTCTGAATCCGTTCTCTCCGATCCTGCCAAGCCCGATGTGCTCGTGCCGATCAAGCCCAGAACCAAGCCCGCCCCTCGAATCATTCAAGTGAAGCAGTCTGAGCATCGAAAGCCCGAATAACTCATCAAACCGCGCAAGAGTCGTATCGAGTCCTTCAAGCGTCCTCACGTCATAACCCGCAGCATAGGCATGACAGGTGTCAAAGCAGATGCCGATACGGTCAATCTTCTCGATCCGATCCAGTATAGCCCTTATATCCTCAAATTTCCCTCCAACACTATTCTTCGTGCCTGCCGTATTCTCAAGAAGCAAGATCACATCACCATCATACCCAGAAAGAGCCCTGTTTATCCCATCTGCAACTCGAAGATACCCTCTCTCAAGCCCACTTCCAAGATGGCTTCCGAGATGTGTGACAAGGTACGGAATCCTGAGCATGGAGCACCTCCCAAGCTCGAGAGAAAGCGCATCAACAGACCTAAGATACACGTCCTCCTTTGGACCTGCGAGGTTAGGAAGATATGGCATGTGATCGACCACTGGGTAAATTCCTGAATCCTCAACCGCTACAACGAACCGTTCAACCGCACTCCTCTCAAGCTCCTTCACCCGCCAGCCCCGTGGATTACGCGAGAAGATCTGAAAAGTCTCACAACCCATAGCAACAGCACGACCAACAGCACGATCAACACCACCAGCAATCGAAACATGAACACCAACTCTAACCATAACCACCAAAGCCTCACACCACACCATATGAACATCAGATTATTTCTAACCTTTGGAAGAGGCCTAACACCAAGACGAAAAAGGTATTTTATTCATAGAAAACCACAACTGAAACTTTTCTGTTAAAAATAATTTACAAAAAGGAAATTTTTATATACTCGCATCCCATACTCATTTAACATAAAATTAAAAACAGATGTGAAAAACATTAAAATGGATTTGTTAGATAATGATAGATTTTTGTTATCAATCATAACAATTCCAGCAAATATTCACGATTCAAAGTTCTACCTGCTGAGAAAGGATAGGAACATGCATGATGATACTGCGGCTTTTCGATGTGATACAGACACGAGTTAAGATAAAAAAAGAAGGAGAGATTAAAGATGGTAATAGAGCTTAAAGAAGGTGTTTACTGGGTCGGTGCAATCGACTGGACGGTGATAGATCTTCATGGCTACATTATTCCTACGGGAACGACGTACAACGCATACCTCGTAGTTGATGAGAAGGTAGCACTCGTTGATACAGTGAAGCACGGATTTCTGGATGAGATGATGATGCGAATCGAGAAGATCATCGATCCAGAGAGAATCGATTATGTGATCTCAAACCACACGGAGATGGATCATTCAGGTGTGATTCCATGGGTCATGAAACAAGCAAAGAACGCTACTGTTGTTGCAACAAAGAAGGGTGAAGAAGGTCTTAAGCGGTATTATAAAGCAGACTGGGATTTCAAGACAGTTGGAGCCGATGACGAGCTCTCACTTGGAAAAAAGACACTTGCATTTGTTCCAACGCCGATGCTTCACTGGCCAGACAGTATGATGAGCTACCTAAAAGAGGATAAAATCCTTCTATCAAATGATGCATTTGGACAGCACATCGCATCGTACGAGCGTTTTGATGATGAGGTTGACCAGAACGAACTTATGGAACATGTGAGGTTATATTTTGCCAATATACTGATGCCTTTCACCCAGTTGATCACAAAAAAGCTCGATGAGGTTGAGAAACTCAAAATACCGATCGAAATGATCGCCCCCTCGCACGGCGTGATCTGGCGAAAAAATCCCGCAGGAATAATCGAGGAGTACAAAAAACTCTCCAAGGGCGAGACGGAGAGAAGAGCCATTATCGTCTATGATACGATGTGGCACTCAACAGAAAAAATGGCAACTGCAATCGCAGAAGGGATCATGGACGAAGGCGTCAAGGTTGATGTCATGAAGCTTCGAAGCTCGTATATTAGCGAGGTTGTCACGAAGATTCTCGGATCAGGAGCACTTGTCATCGGATCGCCAACACTCAACAACGGGGTATTCCCGACTGTTGCAGGTTTCATGACCTATCTTGAGGGATTGAAGCCACAGGTCAAGAAAGGCGCAGCATTCGGCTCGTTTGGATGGGCAGGTGGAGCAGTCAGAAAACTCCAGACACAGCTTGAAGGAATGGGAATTGAGCCGATCGAAGACGGTCTTGAAGTTAAGTTCCTGCCAGATGCAAACGATATCAAGAGCTGCATCGAATTTGGAAGATTGATTGGAAAGTCCATAAAGGAGGAAAATTGATGAGTAATGAAGAGAGAATACAAGCACTTAAGACTGCAATAAAGCTCGAAGAAGATGGAAAGGCGTTCTACCTCAAAGCAAGCGAAAAGACAACGCAGAATTTTGCAAAAGAGATGTTCAAATCGCTCGCTGAGGCAGAAAATAAACATATTAAAGTCGTTAAGACGGTATACGAGAGGCTCAAGAAAGAGGGAGATTGGCCAAAGCTCGTAATTCCCACAGGAGACCCTAAAACAGCTACAGTATTCCCAGAAGAGCTTAGTATGAGCGAAGAAGAACTATCTGAGAGCGTTAAGGTTCTTGAGATCGCTATCGGGATGGAAAACGAGAGTATAAAACTCTACGATGGTCTGACCGAGAAAGCCGTCGATCCATTTGAGAAACGATTCTATATCGTACTATCCAACGAGGAGAGAGACCATTATCTCGATCTCTCAGACTATCGAGATTATCTCCAAGATCCTACAGGATGGTTTGCAACGAGAGAAGGTTTCATGCTTGATGGAATATGACTGAGGAGAGTATGGGTGCTTTTTGGGAGTACATGAAGTGGAGTATTTTTCCTAATGTAATCATTGTTTCCCAAATTTTTGTGTTACTAAAGATATGAAAAAATAAAAGTGGATATGTAGGAAAATTGGCACTACATATCCTCATACAGACGTTTTATGACTTCCATATAGCGGTTCAGCCCAGATTCTTCGAAAATGTGATACGTCTCATGTTTCCATCCAGGAATTTCAGATTTTTCTTCTGTTGGGAAATAAAGTTCTGATACTTCACGTCCAGTCACTACAAGGCACAATGGCGTACTACCCCTATAGAAGATAACGTTGTTCTTCCTGTTTTCGATTAGGGGTGCCTTTTTTGGATCTTTTCGGAGCGTGAATGAGACGTCATCTCCAAGTCTTAAAATTCTCTCGAAGAATTGTAGTGCAACCTGTTTTCCATCTTCCTTTACCGGGAAGTCAACAGATTCCTTTAGCACCTGGATCGAAGAAGAGTGCAAGCCAGTGTTGTTCGCCTCGTAAAAGTTTATAAGACGCTCAATCACGTAGTTAAACGTTTCTTTCACCGTTCCAAGTTCACTGAGCCTGTTGTATGTTTGTTCTCTGATACGAATTGTCTTTTGATTCTTGTCTGTTTCGTCTTCATTCATAGTATATCACCACATAATATAATATATCATATAATATAAATAAGTATAAATAGTTTACTTTGTGGAGTTAGTAACTTTTTACACTCATTCTGCAAAATCACCCTTGACAGCAGGGAGTTGTACCAACACAAGTCTATCCCATTACGGAAATCGACAGACTGATCCACAAGCCCAGCCAGGGCTTACACACGACAATCTGTCCTCGCACATGAGCAAGCTGAAAGCTGTGGGCTACAAGGAAGATGAAGGCTATACAGTGGAAAAAGCAGATCTGACTGGACATTCAAGGTCAAGATAAAGGGGTGAAGAGATGTCACTCAGAGAAGATATGTGCTCTGCAATGGAAATGCAGTTTTTCAAGGAACTCCGGAAAGGATGGCACCTTATAACGGTCGAAGAACTGAAAAAAAGGCTTGATAAGAACGAAAACATCTTCCTTATTGATGTTAGAGAACCAGACGAATTCTCATCAGCACACATTGAGGACGCGGTCAATATCCCAGTACACGACGTGCCAGGTGCTGTAGATATACTCCCAGAAGATCTCGATCAGCCCATAGTCTCGATATGCCATCGATGCCTTTGATCCTGAGTACGCAGGCTTTGGATACGGCCAGAAGTTTCCACAGGCGAATATTCTTGATCTTCTTATTTTACACTCAGTGAGAACCAACGATGATGCTTCCAGGGAGGCGTTAAAACTCACGCTTGATGCGATGAGTAAAGGTGAGATCTGGGATCGTGAGCGGAATGGCTTCTATAGGTATGCAACCCAGCGTGACTGGAGTGCACCGCACTTTGAGAAGATGCTTGAGGACAATGGTAGACTACTGTCAACGTACCCTGATTTCTATCTTCTAACAGGAGATGCGCGTTATCTGAATACCGCTTACGGGATCAGAGATTCTCTTCTGAGAGATCTCTTCGATCAGGCATTTCTGGGGAGCGTTGATGCAGACTCGAAAGAGGTCGATAAAAGGATCTTTACATACTGGAATGGTATTGCTTCAAGTGCATTTGTAAAGCTCTTTGAGGTATCAGGAGAAAGAAAGGATCTTGATCCTGCAATAAAAGCAACAGACACAATCCTTGATACGCTCTACAGAAAAGGTGAAGGGGTGCTTCACACAGAAGATAGAGCAGGAATTAAGCTTCTATCAGACCAGGTGTGGTTTGCAGGTTCACTTCTTGATCTCTACCGGGTGATGGGCGAGAGCAGGTATCTCGAATCAGCAAACGATATAATTGAATCTACACTTCGAGAGTTCAGATGGGCTGAAAATGGATTATTCTTTGATTCTATAGCAGAGGAAGATCTTGGATTTCTATCTGAAAAAATCTGGAAGATTGATGATAACTCACGCCTCTCCCGAATTTTGATCAACCTTTCACTTATCACAGGGGAGGAGGATTACTTGAACGAGGCAGAAGAGCTTTTGAAGCGTATGTCAGCAGAGTACGAGCAGTATGGAATATTTTCAGCCCCGCTCGGATCTGCTATCGATAAATACCTGAGACTCGTTCATATCGTAATATTTGGAGAAAAAGAAGAACTCGAAAGGATCTCTCAGGATGTTTTAGGGGTTTTTGAACCCAACAAGACACTTGAGATTATAGATACCTCTCTTAATCCTACAAGGATCACCGATCTTGGTTTATCAGACAAAAGTGGGGGTGTATGCATGCAGACGTGGCTCATGTACGATCCTTAAAGAGAATAAGATCAAAGAAGATCTCGCAGAATTCTTAAAATGAGGTGATAACATCTGAGAGAAGAGTGGTATATTATCCTATGTATCGCAGGTCTTCATCCGACGTGACTGGTGTCACTCCTTGCTCCATTTCCCTGAGTTTTGCCACGATCTTCTCCATTTCTCGTGCTCGTTCATCAAGCGCCTTCATGTCAACTTCGAGGTTGAGCGCCTTGCAGAGTATTTTGAGTATTGATTGTGCACTCTTTGGATCTACCATGTAACCTGATGTTATGCCCATGAGGCACGCTGCATCAATCTCCTTTAATCCTGCAAGTCCTATGAGAAGTCCTGAAACGCCGATTATTCCGCCTGCAGGTTCTTCTTCTCTGAACTCCACACCGTAACTCTCGAGTTCATCGATCAGTTCGGTTCGGTTCACTGCGCCAAGAACGGTCTCGGTTTCAACGAGCTTTCCGACGCCATAACCACCCAGTGTGTAGATTCGCTTTACATTGTACTTCTCCGCAATGTCCAGAAAGATGTCGCAGAGTTCGTAGTGTCCTTCTGTGGTTGTGCTCTGGTGGTCGCCTGCTATTATTAAGAGGTCAAGATCACTGGAGGTGTAAGCGTAGACCTCGTTTCTCACAAGCCGCACGGTGCCGTCTTTTTCAACTATTACCTGTGGTGGGAAGTGCGGCGAGTATATCTCAACTATTTTCTCAGCTTCCAGCTCTTCGATCAGGTGGTCTGCTACCAGTTTTCCGACATGCCCAACGCCTGGCAGTCCCTCTATCATGAGGGGGTTGTTGAGCTCGACCTCTTGTAGTGTTACAACAGTGGTTTCATTCATCTATTTTTCACTTCCTCTCCTACCTTTGCTCTCTTTCTTCATCAATCGGCGATACGTTCCATAGGGATCCCGGGGTGAGAATCTTGGAGCCTGTGGGTTTTCTGTTGGACTGCTGCAGGCAGGGCATACATTCTTTAGCGTGTAGCGATGGCAACTGGTGCACCTTCGTATCTTGAACTTCATGGCTCTTTGTGCTTGTTATTTGGTGTGCCTGTGGAATGTTGCATCGCCGCCTGCCTTGTGGGCGGTTTCCATTATTTGTTCTGATGATGTCTTCAGGATGTTCTCTGCTATCTTGTAATCTGGTGCTGTGATATGGATGCGATATTTTGGAGCGCCCATGTAGCTGATATCTATCTTCACGTCTCTTACGCTTTTCTTCAATTTTTTTCCTGCAAGGAGTGATTTTCTGATAACTTCAATGCCATCTGGTGCAGGAGATGTGATATCTACGAACCCTGTGATCTCCACATTTGGTATCTTCAGATTTTCGTCTGCAACCCTTGTGATCATTTCTGCAATTCGTTCGTCGATACCTTCGAGTCGTACTGCATCGACACCATTGATCCGTGCTTCTTCAAAGGCAGCGTAGAGTGTGCCAAAAGCATCGTAGAGCTTTTTTGCCAGATCTTCAATCTTTTCTCGTCTGATATTGGCTGATTTTGCTATGTAATCGATCCATTTCACAGCTTTTTGCTCGTTCTTCCATTCCTGTATCTTTTCTCTGCGTTGGTGCTCATTCACGTCTTTTAGAGAGAGGTCAATGTGTAGTTTGTCTGCCTCAACATTGAGTGTCTTGCAGACGATCTTCTGTCCCTCGCGTACATGGTCCCTGATGTACTTCACCCACCCGGAAGCAACCTCTGAGATGTGGATGAGACCCTCTTTTTTTCCATATTCGTCAAGCTCAACGAAGACGCCGAAGTCCATCACTTTCTTGACGGTGCAAACGACAAATTCACCTATTTCAGGCCAATCTCTAACGTTCATATGAAAAAAACACCTATTATTCCAAGACCTCGATTATCTCTGCTTTTATCTCTGCTTTTCCGCCTGTTGGCTCTGCAAGGGTTCGCCCGCATATAAGGCAGTTGACATGGGTACTGGCACTCCCGAAGATCACCTGTTCGTTCTCGCAATCGGTGCACTTTACCCTGAGAAACTTGCTCTTCGGTCTTTTCAAAATCTCTGTCATCATACTTACTCCTTCAACTCGAATTTGTTGGCTCTGAAGCATGGGCGAATGTGGGCTTTCTTGCACTCGTTGCAGCGGTATCGGAGATTAACCCTTTTTGTGGGCTTATCACCGCCTGGGACCTTGGAGAATTTGCCACTGTTCCCGATTCCGGTCTGCCTCTTCTTCTGCCGATTTATACGTGTCAATGATGAAGCCCGCCCTTTTTTAACCCGCTCGGTGGTGTGCACCGTGTGCGTTTTGCAGTAGGGACAGTATGTTCTGAAATTCTTTGGAATTTTCACTTTAAAACACCTTTAAACAATATATTTTACCTATAATCTTATTTCTACAGACTTTTCCGCCCAAAAACCCCCTCTCTGACAAGTCGAGTATTGGAGTTTGAGGCATCATTTGATCTTTCATGATTACCTATCTCTATAATACTCTGGCTTATATTCTTTGCTATGCTGGAATACCACATAAATCTTGAGGCTGTTTATAGGTGGCTTATGTCGTCCCAAGATAGTAATCATTTTTCGCAATCTTTATATCAGATGTGATCGATCGTCAATTTTAATGTTACATACATAAAACATTGTAACATCATTTGTTTGGAGAGGTGAAGAATAACATGAAACATAACATGAAACGAATAAGTATACTGGCGTCGATCCTCATTGGGGGCTTGTTGCTCACAACAGGGATGGCAAGCGCACATTTCACAATGGTTTTCCCAGGGGAAGACATGGACGTAACACCTGAGGACTACATCGCTAGCGTAGGCGATACAAAGACGATCTGGATAGTATGGGGGCACCCGTACGAGCATATCCTCTTTGATATGACTTCTATCCCTATTGTCAGTGTGAGAGATCCTGAAGGAAAGATTGATACACTAACAGCAACTGAGATAACAGTGAGCGGGAAGAAGGCGTATGAGGTCTCGTTCACGGTTGACAAACTCGGCGATTGGATCGTCTCTGCAGAATACGAGGATGATGGAGAAAAATTAGTAGATTATGTGAAAGCAGTCATCCACTGTGGAGAAGAAGCATGGACGGGCTGGGACGCAAATCTTGGTGGAAAAGCTGAGATCGTTCCATTAACAAGACCCTACGGCTTAGAGGAAGGATTCGTCTTCACAGCGAATGCATTCTATGATGGAAAGGTTCTTCCTGATGCTGATGTGGAGATTGAGATGTATCACACGAAAGCTGTGGGAGACGCGGTTGTGGAGAAGGCTGAAGAGATGTTCTCGTATGACCCGCCGATGATGTTTACCCGGGTGACAAAGACGAATGCGCTTGGAGAGTTCGCATACACGCTTGACGAGCCAGGAATATGGTTTGTTTGTGCATACGGACCAGAAGCAAGTGGACTGACACAGAGAAGTGTGTTTATAATCCCTGTACTGGAGGAATTTCCACCAGAGGGAGAGGTTGATCTTTCTGCTACTGGACTTGAAGATCTGACGAACCGTGTGAAATCCCTCGAGGATGAAGTGGCAAATATACCTGCTGGCGAGAAAGCACCTGGATTTGCTGCTATTACAGCGATAATAGGGATGATGGCAGTCGGGTATCTACTGAGACGGCGAAAGTGAGAATAAAGTGAGACGCGTGTAGAAAAATGGTGCACATATCAGATGGCATCCTGTCTACACCGATACTGGTGTTCGGATGGGCGATAAGCATCGTAGTGATGGCAGCAACGATCTGGTGGTCTGGGCGGAGAAGAGACCTGGCAGAGGAGATCCCGAAGCTGTCGGTGATGACGGCGGCGTTCTTCATCGCCTCTCTGATCCACATCCCTGTTGGTCCAACGAGCGTGCATTTTATCCTCAGCGGGCTTTTGGGTGTGGTGCTCGGGGTGCTTGCCTATCCTGCAATTTTTATCGGAGTTGTGCTCCAGGCATTTCTATTCCAGCACGGTGGTGTGACAACCATCGGGGTTAACACCCTGATTATGGGAATATCTGCACTGATCGCAGGTGTCATCTTCCGAGCGCCAGCAGGAAGGCTCCGATTGTGCGAGGTTTCAACAGGCATTGTTGCCGCTCTTGCAGGTGGAGTCGGGGTCTTACTCGCTGCTCTCTTCGCTGCTCTAACGCTCATCGCAACTGGCCGCCAGTTCTTTGAGATTGCAGGTGCACTCGTCGCTGCACATATTCCTATAGTTATAATAGAGGCTGTTGTTACAGGATCGATCATCACTTTTATGTTAAAGGTCAAGCCAGAGTTGATAGGGCTTGGGAGGAGTCAATGTGAAACGTAGACTGATACCTCTTCTACTGGTACTGCTGCTCCTCGTCCTATCATCTGCAGGTGGTGTGAGCGGACACCGATTGCATATACACCACCAGGTAGGAGCAATCGATATAAAAGCGTACTATGGGGGAGGGACTCCATGTAGGGATGCAAACGTCACGATCTACGACGACCAGGGAAACCTCTACCTAGTGGGTGTAACGGATGAGTCTGGAGAGTTCAGTTTTCCCCCGAAGATTGGACTGGACGAGTACACAGTGATCGTTGAATCGACCCACATGGTAGGTCACAGGGGCGAGACAACGATAAACATGAGCAGCAGTAGTGGTGGTGCAAGTGGAAGCAGTGGCGAAGAGATGCCGCTCTACATGAGAATTGTTGCAGGGCTCGGATACTTACTCGCTCTTGGCGGAGCAGCAGCAGCGTACAGCGGTTGGAAGATGAAGAAGAAGTATGAAGGTGGGTGATTGCTCGATTATCCATGGATCGATAGATTTGCGTACCTCAACTCAATGATCCATCGATTCGATCCAAGAGCAAAGATCATCGCATTTCTCTTCCTGATCTTCTCAATCGTTGGACTGAGCGAGGTGAAACTTGCATTTGTAGGCTTACTTGCCTCAATCTTCTTTTTAGCACTATCAAGACTGCCCCTAAGATTCGCACTCCGTCACATCAAATGGGTCTCCCTATTCATCATCCCATTCTTCATAATCATGCCCTTCACAATGGAAGGAACTGAGATCTGCACAATCCACGG
>Ga0180301_10004838_pt1 | contig 10379 bp, 8 predicted proteins | sample GuaBasSediGuay16_FD_121797 | JGI IMG/M metagenome (GOLD analysis project Ga0180301, IMG submission 121797) | Subseafloor sediment microbial communities from Guaymas Basin, Gulf of California, Mexico - Guay16, Core 4569-2, 12-15 cm | ecosystem: Environmental > Aquatic > Marine > Hydrothermal... | reverse complement strand
TCCAAGCATGAAATAACAATCCTCAGGTACCGTTACGGGACCAAAAAAATCCCTGTGATTCATAAGGCTGTCTCCAGGCGGGATTATTTCAGGATCTGCATGATATTCAGGCCACCAGCCCTTGAGTTTTTTACCGTTGATATAAACTTCTTTTGCTATAATTTCAACTGTATCGCCTGGAAGTCCTATACACCTCTTAACATAGAACTTGGGCTGGGGATCAATGTTGACAAATCCCAGAGTTAGGGTATATACAATTGGTGTCAGTAATTGAATAATAATATTTGGTGGTTCGTAATATGGTGCTAGAAATATTACTATATCACCCCTTTTAGGATCCCTTATCGCGGGGAGGCGGAGGTCGGTGAATGGTATTTTCGCACCGTAGATGAATTTTGCAGCGACAATAAAATCTCCTACCTCTATTGTTGGGATCATAGAACCTGTTGGAATCTTGTATACATCAACGACAAAAGTTTTGATAAAAAGTGCAATTACTAGGGCAAGGAAGATTGCCTCAAGGTTTTCTCTCAACTTGCTTTTCTGCTTTTTCTTTCTTTTGGATTTTGTGTTGGATTTTGTGTTTTCCTGGAAAGATTCCTGCTCTCGGGGATGGTTCCGCCTGTTATTTGTTTTTATCATTGTGTTTTGGGGTATAGATATTTTAATGTTCTGATAAATATAATAAATGAATAATAATTTAACAAGAAATAGATAAAAATTGATTGCGCTAAAAATTGAATAATCCTGGAAAAGTGGTATAATTAGACTATTAATTTTGTATTGAGATGATAGAGTATCTTTAAAATTAAATAATTTATTATTTATTGTTTTGAATGCTATGAATGTTTTAAGGAGATTGCATTGGTAGATAGGACCCAGAAAGAGATCACAAATCCCGAGAGAATTAAGAGAATTATAGGGATACTTCGCCTTGACGGGAGAGATATAGAATTGCATCTTCCAAATTATATAGAAATTGGGAAGATTCATCATACAGGGCATGAAAGTTTTAATGTCAAATTATCCAGCGAGCTTATAGACCTGAGCGGTGAAAATCCCGAATATATTTATATAAACTTTGTTTTCTCGGGTGTTGAGCTGTTTGGCAAATGCCAGTTTATAGAGCAGAGCAGAGAATATCTAACACTTGGCTATCCAGAGTCTCTCTCGTCAAGGACAAAGAGAAGATATCCGAGAGTAAAACTTTCAGAGGAATTACCCGCATGGTTGAGTCTCTATGATTTTTCAGAAATTTACCAGGCAGAGCTTTCACCGGAAGAAATCCCTATAGAATATTCAAGAATATACTGGGAGGCGAAGAGAGAAGAGGTAGATATCAAGAAACTCCTCCTCATGATTGGAAAGGAGTTGAAAAATATTTCACCATTCACCGAGCTTGTTATATATAACGAGCAAAATAAAAATACACATGATGCTTATATTATAAGGAAATCAGGTAAGATACTTTTTATTAATGATTGTTCGAGTGTTCAATCATATACACGTTTTATCCCATCAGAAAAGATTGTAAATTATAGCTTTCTATTGAATGAAAGCAGGCTGAGAGGAGTGTCCAAAGAAGAGACAATCAATGAGCTTAAAAAAATAATAAATGAGGACAGGCGACTTGGCTACTCTTCAAAGCTAATTGCCCCAATATTCAGCAAGAAAGGCGTAATTGGTCATATTAAGGTTGTTCAGAAAGGGGATAAAAAAATAACTCCGGAGGATGTGAAGAATATTATTGCACTGTCACGGCTTTTGTCCATGGGGATGCAGAAAACCACATTTGTTCCGAGAGTTGAGAGTGCAATACCTGGAAGCGTGGTGGATATAAGTGAAGGTGGTGTTTACCTTAAGGTGCTTAATGATTCTGCAGGAGCTGATATACCCGAAGGAGCAAATATAGAGGTGAGATTTGTTCTTAAAGATAGAGAGATTACTATAAAGGGCAAGGTATGTCGGAAAAACCCCGAAGAAAAAAGTTATGGAGTTAAGTTTTCAGATCTCACCGATGATGAGAGGGAAGCCCTGCATAATTTTATCGAGGATATGCTTAAAAAAAGATCTCAGAAGGGGTAACCACTTCATTCCTCTTATTCTCATATTTTATTATTTTCATGATGGATGAAATCAGATAAATTTCTATTCTGTAATAAAATTAATGATATTTTAAAACATCGGTTTGAGGTTTGAAAATGAAGAGATTTGAGGGCAAGCTCTGGGGAGCAGCCCTTGGGTTCTCTTTTGGAGGACCCATAGGTGCGATAATAGGGGCTGCAATAGGTCATATAATAGATTCCACTTCTGAGAAACAGGTTCATTATGGTAAAGCTGCGCAGAAACAGCTTGGCTTTGTTACAAGTCTAATTCTCCTGCTTGTTGGAACGGCAAAAGCTGATGGGCAGGTGAGTCCACAGGAAGTTCAGGCTATAAAGAGATTTTTTGCCACCCAGCTCGGTTATAGAGGGAGAGAATATCAGCTTATAGAAAAAATTATCCACGAATCTATCCACAGACCAATTGACATTCAGGGTGTTTGCTACCAGATAAAGACTCAAACGATGTATGAAGAAAGACTTTTTCTTTTAAGACTTAACTATGAGGTTGCAACATCTGATGGGATTCTGAGTCCTCGGGAAGAAAAGTTCATCGAGGATGTTGCTACTCTCTTAGAGATTGAGCCGTATGATTTTGCCATGATCAGAAATATGTTTTCGGCGTACAGGTCGCAGGGTGGTACTTACGGTAATGGGGCTTCAATGGGAACATCGAGAACATCCAGTAGGATTTCTGATCCCTATGCTGTACTGGGTATTTCACCTTCCAGTTCAAACGAGGAGGTGAAGAAGGCATACAGAGAGCTGGCCAATAAGTACCATCCCGATAAAGTATCGCATCTCGGAAATGAGTTCATCGAGCTGGCAAAAAAGAAGTTCATTGAAATTCAGGAGGCATACCAGCGTATAAAGGCCGAGAGAAACATTGAATAGAAAAGTAGATCAAATGAAAGTAATTGATATATTTCAATATTATACTTATTTTAACATTGTTATTAAGTAAAATTAAATGATTATTTTATCAATTTAAATTTCAAGAATATTTAAATGACATCAGAAACCAAAAATGTTCCTCAGTTGATAAATGTTGCCGGCGAGATAATGGAGCGTATCAGAACCCTTGTACATAAACAGGTTGACAGGAGAAGGATTGCCATTGAAATAGAGAAATTGAGAACAATTCAGGAATCTTTGGATGAGGAAATGAGGGGAATAGATATAAAAAGGGTGATTCACTATGTAGATAGACCCGATCCTGAGGTTGACAGGCTGGTAGAGCTTTACAGAAGAAAGTTTTTCGCCGTTTTGCTTGAAGATTACGAGAAGGCGAAAGCCTTGAATGATGAAATCGAAGAAATTGAGAAAAACCTGCCATAGTTATTTTTATTGTAATTGATCAATTTTTCCAGAACCGAAGTATTATATTCAAAATGAAGAATATTACAAAACAGTATGTTTGTTGGATCTCAGGTCTGTTCCTCGGTAAACTTTGAGTATGCCTGATAATCCATAAGATCGGAAATCTCGGAACTGTCTGAAATTTTTATTTTGAATACCCATCCCTCGCCGTAGGGATCTTTATTTATAAGTTCTGGTGTATCCTCAAGTTGTTTATTGAAATCAATTATTTCGCCACTCAAAGGAGAGATTAAATCAGAAACGGATTTTACCGATTCAACCGTGCCCACGACCTCATCTTTTTTCACACTTTTACCTTTTTCTGGCATCTCGACAAAAACGATATCCCCCAGTTCTTTCTGGGCGTAATCAGAAAGTCCCACAGTTGCATTACTATTGTCAATATAAACCCAGAGATGGTTTTTTGTGAACTTGAGTTCTTCTTCTTTCATACTATCCCCCGTTTAGGTTTTGTTGAATTTTTGTCATTGCTGATCTGAGTATTTTAATATTCAAACCCTTAATCGTCAATTAATCTTGAAAATAAATTTTTATATTAATATCCTTTATTCTGGAGGGGATTTTCAACGTGACATTCCGAATATTTTGAATGGATATTTTTAAGGAGTAGAAAAATTACTCTAGACCAGGAGGTGAAGAAATGGATAGGGATGCTGTTCTGGATATAGCGAGAGAATGGATGGGGGATGGATTTGATCGGGAGACGAGGAACGAGATCAGGGTCCTTTTTGATGAAAAAAAGTTTGATGAATTGTATGACAGATTTAGAAAAAGCCTTGAGTTTGGAACTGGTGGGATGAGAGGCCTTATGGGAGCCGGTACCAATAGAATGAACAGGTACACTGTGGGCCTTGCCACCCAGGGTCTTGCTAATTACCTGAATAAAAACAAATGTGGGACTGAGAAATGCTCTGCAGTGATAGCCTATGATTCCAGGAATAATTCAAAAGAGTTTGCAAGGGAAACGGCATGTGTTCTTGCAGGAAATGGAATAAAAGTATATATCTTTCCTGAACTGCGACCAACACCTCTTCTCAGCTATGCGGTAAGGTATTTTAAAGCTTCCGTTGGAGTTGTGATTACCGCGAGTCACAATCCAAAGGAATACAATGGATATAAGGTATATGGAAGCGATGGATGCCAGGTTGTACCACCTGAAGATAAGATGATAGTCGATGAGGTTGGAAGAGTTAGTATAAATCAGATAAAAAAGGTTGAGTATGAGCGGGCTAAAGCGGATGGGATGATTGTAGAAATTTCACGGGATGTTGAGGACGCATACATTAGGGATGTAGTAAAACTGGCAAGCAGGATAAAGTCTGGTTTTCCCGGAACTCCGGAAAAAACTGATATTGATAAACTGAAAATTGTGTATACACCCCTTCATGGAACCGGAATAACAATGGTTCCGAGAGCCGTCAGCGAGGCAATGGGGATTGAGCTCTTATGTGAGAAGGTTCAGAGTATTCCGGATGGTAATTTTCCGACCACTGTTTCTCCCAACCCTGAAGAGCATCAGGCTCTAGAAAGGGCTATTGAGTATGCAGCCTCCGAGGGTGCCGATTTTGTTCTTGCAACGGACCCGGATTGTGACAGGCTTGCAATTGCGGTTGGGGATGGGAATGGCGGTTTTAAACAGTTGACGGGAAATCAGATAGGATGCCTGTTTGCCGAAATGCTTCTCGATTGTTATAAAACAGGTGGTAGTTTACCTGAAAATCCCATGATAGTTTCCACCATTGTTTCGACTGAATTAATATCCGATATTGTTAAGAATTATGGGGTTGGAGTTGACTTTGTGCTTACTGGATTCAAGTATATAGGTGAAAAAATCAGGCGCTATGAATCTGAAGGGAAGAACTTTCTGTTTGGTTTTGAAGAGAGCTATGGCTATCTGGCAGATACCTTCGTCAGGGATAAAGATGGTGTCATTGGGTCGGTACTTTCAGTTTTGATGATCCAGTATGCACTTGCAAAATATGGTTCGATTTTCAGAATGCTTGAGGAAATGTATCGAAAATATGGGATTTATAAGGAATATCAAAAATCCTTCGTTTTTGAGGGAGAGGAAGGAGAGAAGAAGATCGGGGATACGATGGAAGCGTTGAGGAATAATCCACCATCCGAGATCTCTGGGGGAAAGGTGTTTTTGATAAAGGATTACAAACTTCAGAAAGAAAAGGATCTTAAGAATGGGACAGAGGCTGATATAAAGGGGCTTCCTGTATCGAATGTGCTCCAGTTTTATACCGATAACGGTATTAAGATATCCGCAAGGCCTTCTGGAACTGAGCCAAAAATAAAGTTTTATTTTCAGATTAAACAGCCGTTAACCGGTTCACTTGAAGAGAATGAAAAGAAACTTGACGAGAAATTTGAGAAGGCATCGGATGATTTTTTCAGACTAATTGGATTTTAGGCTGAATATCCAGTTTCTTGAAAATAGAAACCCGAATGCAAAATTGAACTAAAAATGTTGGAGTGCCGGCAAACTTCGAACAATTTATATTTGCAGGTATCTTTATCTCGTAAAAACAATTTACATTTTATTATGTAAACCTAAGTTTACCTTTTTAATTAATTGCAAGGTATGTGTTAGATCAGGCTATATGAATTTGGACGGATAATAGGTTTTATAAATGCAAGGCAATTCTCAATCATGATTTTTGAATAAGATTATTTATTATAATTTTTATCTCTCTGAGAAGTTCTTTTTCTATTTCTTCTTCACTTACATTTTTTACAGGTTTTCCTTTGGCAAATATGGTGGCCATTCTATTTTTACCTCCCGCAACTCCGATATCCGCTGATTTTGCTTCACCTGGTCCATTTACGTTGCATCCCATAACTGCTACTGTAATGCCGCCATAATCCTCCATCTTTATGCCTTTTTCCCTCAATTTTTTGTCGAGACGATTTATCTGCTTTTCAATCCTTGTTGCAAGCTCTTCGATATTCATGGTACACCTTCCGCACATCGGACAGGAGATGACCCTGTAGGATGCTTTACCGTACCCCAGGGTGGTGAAACTGAGTTTGATATTCTGAAGGTATCGATTGATCTCGCTGTGATGAAGCTGGTTGATAACGTCAACACAAACGCCATTTAACAGTCCCTGTTCAAGGCAGTAGGCAAGCTTGATCAGCTCGGAAAGCTTTTTTGATGAGAGTAAGTAGGATTTGTCTTGGGCATTTATGTTGTCTCCCCGGGGCTGACTTTTTCTGGTATATCTAAGAGCAATGTCTTCAAAGCCAAAAAAGTTTCCTCCTCCTCTTTCAGCTGTGTATTTCAAAATAATGGGAATATGTTGTTTCTCTTTTAGTTTTCTGAGTAGTTCTAATTCCTCTCCTGTTTCTGGTATTTTTATAAATAACAGAAAGTCATCAGTAAAGGAACCCCTAATTTCTGTCTTTTTGGTTTTAGAGAGTTTTTCTACAAATGGGATTATTGCACTCCTGAGATTTTCACTGGTTAAATTATCTATGTCGATGATTACTCCTTCAGGATTCAAATTAACGAGAGGTTTATTGTCTTTTTGTAGTAAAATGTCCTCGTGGAATATGATTTGGTGTAATGTATCTCGTATATTTTTACTTTCCTTGGAAAAGTCTTTTTGTTGTTCCGCTATATTTTTAAAAATTCTATTAAGGTCTTTAATATTCTGGAAGAAACTTTGGCAATCTGTATCCTTCAACTTGAAGTAAATTGAAACTCTATTTTTCTCAAAAATCTTTTCAAGTTCTCTATATTTAATACCTCTGGATTTTAAATCTTTTCTTTTCTCTTGTTTTTTTGACGTTAAAGGTAAGGCAACCTGAAAAGCTGTTTTTACAATTATCTCAGGAAGATATTTTTCCTTCTGTTTTGTTAATATCTCTGGGAAGTTTAATTCTCCTGTTTCATTGCTATTTTCTGGATTCTCTATGGTTATTAAGAAATAGGTAATGTCTTTTGTCAGTATTAGCTCGTCAGGCGGAGTATTCTGAAGCCATTTTATAAATGAATGTAGGCTGGAAAACCTGATAAATAGTCTTATTTCTTTATTTAATTTGATCACGGGTCCCATTAAAATCCTTCCATTTCATTTTAAAAATAACTATGATTGCTTTACCGGTGTACGGATATTTCTACGGTATCTTATTATCCTTTTACAATATATTTCAATTAATATTGATTTTGTAACATCCCTCATGTAATTTATAGAGAAACAGGAGAAATATCCATTATGGGAAAGGTCATTACACTGTTAACAGATTTTGGATTGAAAGATAGCTATGTTTCCGAGATGAAAGGGGTTATATATTCTCTTCTTCCCGATGTTGCTATTGTTGATATAAGTCATGAGGTTCGTCAGGGAGATATTTCATCAGCCAGTTTTCTGCTATTGAGGGCATACAGGTATTTTCCGAGAGGAACGGTACATCTTGTAGTTGTTGATCCAGGTGTTGGTACGTCCAGAGAAGTTTTATGTTGTAGAACAGAAAATTATTATTTTATAGGTCCGGATAATGGAGTGCTTGCACCGGCTGCTGAAAATGATAACCTTAAATATATATTTTCCCTCAATCTTGAAGAATTGCCTGTGGCTTTAAAGGAAGTTTTTTCAGGTTCCTTTATCCTGGAGAAGATAAAAACCCCCAGTTCTACGTTTCACGGTAGAGATATCTTTGCTCCATTTGCATGTTATGTATCAACGGGTTCTCCCATAATAAGGCTTGCGGTGAAAAAAGAAAGGATGGTTGCCACATCACTTCCGAAGCCAGTGCTGACCGAGGGTGGTGTGAAAGGGCATATTATTTACGTTGACAGGTTTGGTAATCTGGTTACAAATATCAATGTTTCGCTTATAGAGAAGGACAGTGAAGTATTTCTCAAAAGCGGATATCAGGTTATATCATTTGGTAAGCTGAAAAGGGCTTATGCTGAGGTAAAACAGGGTGAACCGCTGGCCCTGATTGGTTCGTTTGGTACCCTTGAGATTGCGGTTAATGGAGGTAATGCATCGGAAAAATTAAATGCAACAGTGGGTGATGAGGTGTTGGTTATGAAAAAATAAATTGTTCGTGTATTACATGTGGTATGAGTGATGTATTAGAGGCTTTTGATAGATATAAATATCTGTAAAAACATATTATCCCGCCTTTCCTGTGATTAACTTTTTGTATTTCATTTTGATGAAACAGGATTTTACGTATTGTAATCGGGAGAAGTTGATATGGTAGATATTAAACTCTTGAGAGAGAATCCAGAAATTTTCAGAGAGGGAGCTAAAAAGAAGGGTTTTGATATTGATATCGATGAAATACTCATGGTGGATGAAAAGAGGAGAAAACTCCAGTTCTCGATTGATAATCGAAAGAAAGAGCTTTCGGAAAAATCAAAACAAATGGGAAAACTCTCACCGGAGGAGAAAGGAAAGCTTCAGGAAGAGTTAAAGGAGTTTTCACGAAAAATAAAAGAAGATGAGAGAGCTCTGAGGGAGCTTGAACAGAAGCTTAACACCCTGCTTCTTCAGGTACCGAATCCACCAATGGATAATGTCCCTGAGGGTAAGGATGAATCCGAAAATGTAGAGATAAAGAGGGTTGGAGAACCTCCTGATTTTGATTTTAAACCAAGGGATCATGTTGAGCTTGGTCTGATGCATGACCTCTTTGATATTGAGAGAGGCTCAAAGGTGGCAGGTACGCGCAGTTACTACCTCAAAGGGGATGGAGCACTTCTTGAAAATGCACTTATGCGATATGCAATTGATGTTCTCGTTGATAGAGGATACACGCCTTTTGTAACCCCGGTTATTGTGAGAGAAGAGTGTATGGTGGGAAGCGGGTATTTCCCGGTTGGAAGGGAGGAGGCGTACGAAATTCCGAGGGATGGTCTTTTTCTGATTGGTACATCCGAGGTGACACTTGTTTCCTACCATATGGGTGAGATACTTTCAGAGGAAGAGCTACCGAAGAAATATGCGGGGTATACAACCTGTTTCAGGAGAGAAGCTGGTAGTTATGGGAAGGATGTCAGGGGACTGTACAGGGTACATCAATTTCAGAAGGTTGAGCAGGTAATCATCTGCAGGGCTGATGAGGATGAGATGATGAGATATCACAGTGAACTTTTGGAGAATGCAGAGTACATAGTCGGTTCACTGGGGCTGTATTACAGGGTGGTTGAGGTTTGTACCGGTGAAATGGGACTGGGACAGGTTAAAAAGCATGATATAGAATGTTATATGCCTGGCAGGGGAGGCTGGGGTGAAACCCATTCGTGCTCTTCTTTCAGGGATTTTCAATCTAGACGTTCTAGAATAAGATATAAATCCTCAGGTGGAAAGAATCTATTTCCATATACCCTGAATAATACTGCAGCCGCAAGTCCCAGATTGCTTATTGCAATTATTGAACAATTCCAGCAGAGGGATGGTAGTATAATCATACCAGAACCACTGAGACCATATATGAACAATAGAGAAAAAATTGGTTGATAATTAAAGATTGGAGGTTTTACTAATGGAAGAGAAAGAAAAAACCAGAATTGGATGGATTGGCACAGGTGTTATGGGAAACTCGATGTGCTCTCATATTATAAAAGCAGGGTATAGTGTTACGGTCTATAACAGAACCAGGTCGAAGGCCGAAAACCTTCTTGAAATGGGAGCAAAGTGGGCCAATAGTCCTGGAGAAGTAGCAGAGAACTCTGATATTGTTTTTACAATTGTTTCCATGCCCGGAGATGTCGAAAATGTGTATCTCGGAGAAAATGGTGTGCTTAAAGGCTTGAAGAAGGGCAGTATTGGAGTAGATATGACCACAAGCAGTCCAGGGTTGGCAAAACGGATATACGATGAGGCAAAAAAGATAGGAGTAGAGATGCTCGATGCGCCTGTTTCTGGCGGTGAT
>Ga0180301_10004837_pt1 | contig 10381 bp, 10 predicted proteins | sample GuaBasSediGuay16_FD_121797 | JGI IMG/M metagenome (GOLD analysis project Ga0180301, IMG submission 121797) | Subseafloor sediment microbial communities from Guaymas Basin, Gulf of California, Mexico - Guay16, Core 4569-2, 12-15 cm | ecosystem: Environmental > Aquatic > Marine > Hydrothermal... | reverse complement strand
GTGTTCTCTTGATGATTGTAAAGATGCTTTAGACCCTCAAGAATGTGAACAGGATAAAGACTTGGGTTGTGCAAAATATTCTAACCTTTGCTGTATCAATAATAATGATGGATATTCTTCGGGCCCCGATGCTCAGATTATCGATTGCGATGATTTTACAACTAAGGAGGAATGTGAAAGTTATGGATGTAGCTGGGAGATAGATTACTGTGACATTATTGATTGTTATTTCAAGTGCACAGGGGGAGCGAAAGCTATCCGGACATCTCCAGCACCTTGCCTTTCTCCAGATTTTAATACCCATAATGATCAAAATGAATACTTCCAGTGGGATAGTGTGGATGATGCCAGGAATGTTTTGGTAAGGGAATTAGATGGAAACGAAAGAGTTGCCACGATACACAATGGAGGATGGTTAATGAGTAAGATTTCTGATACCAGCAGACCTGTCTATGGCATTATCCTTCATGTTCTAAAAGAAACAGATGGGTGTCAACCTGTTGTTGAAAATGCATGTGTATTCGATTGGGCTCCTATGAAGTCAACAGGCACAGGACAGATATTTCTTCATAATCCAAGTGGATGGTTTAAAATAAGCGAGTTTACTTTGACGGTAAGAAGTAATGAAAATGAAAAGAAAAGGACATTAATTCTTACTCCTTCAGGAAAATGGGCATGGGAGAATATAGATGCTATAAAGATAGTTAATGTGAATTCTTTTGTTTGTTGCAGTCCTTGGACGAACCCTGGATTAAAATATCCCAGATCAAGTAGCATAAAAGTTAATTACATAGGTCTATTAACAAAAGATGGTACTACACCTTTCTGCACAGAAGGTTCAGGTGACTATAATAGAATAGTCGATAACGGAAAAACTTGCTATTGGGGTTTGGATTGTGAAGCTAGCGGAGAGGGATGGATTTATCCTCCTGAATATAGATCAACCAAAACAGGCTTTGCAGGAGAATGCGATTGCTCTTCGGGAACTTGCGGCCTAGGCTATTGCGAGAAAGAAATCGACGGTGTTAAATATTGCTTCTCAGGAGTAAGATGCATGAACGGAGGCTGGAGATGGGAGAATTTTGAGAGATGCGACCCAGGAGAAGTATGCACCTGGGAAGGCTGTAAGTGAGGAAGATGGTAACGACCAAAGTAATCCTTGTAATAATTTTTTCGGTAATAATTCTAGTGCTGGTCCTTATCTTCATCCCAGAAACTATAAAAGAGGGAATAGGATGGGTAAAGGATTCTTTGGAGAAATTAACCAACGCTATTTCTGATTTTCTTCCTTGATTAGTTACCTTTATATTCTCATTTTTTCTAAATCTAATTATGGAGTCGAAAGGAATAGCAATCCCATATATAATAGCACTAGTAATAGGAATAATAGTCCTAGTGTTTATAGTCTACTGGGTTTACAGAATCTTCTCAGGACCTCAAATAACCCTAGAAGATTGTAGATCTCGTTTGATTCAATGGTGCAATCAGTGTAAAGTAAACAATTGGGCGGATACGGGAGTAAATAACAGACAAGCGGTAGGCGACGAATGCGTTACAATACTTAAGGATAAATTAGGTATAAGTTTTGGTGCGAATGACGCAGGAATAGCTTGTAGTCAAACAGAATGCGCAAAAATAGGAATATCATAAACTTTCCAATTATGCTAAGGATGACTATCAAAATGAGTTTGTGACTTTTTAATTTCTTTTATAAAAACCAAATTTTAATTAATGGCAATAGGAATCAATACGATAATCCTAATAGTCCTTGCACTCATAGTTCTGGCTGTAATGGCCTATTTAATCCTTCAAGCTTCTTCAACTCCTACCCTAGACTGCAACGTTTGCAAAGCAAAGTTCGGAGAATTTTGCAGAATATGCTGGTCCTCTCATTGCTCAGGCTATGAAATCGAGAAGGAAGTATGCGAATGCTTGAATAAGTGCGGCCTTTCATGCAACTGGAATGATGCAAACCCTCCAACCTGCAAAGATTTGAATGAATCTTGTGCTGCAATAGGTGTTAGTTACCTATGCTAAAAAAAGCAACTACGGAAACGCTTTTTCTAATAATTTTGATAGCAATAGGTTTCCTCTTCTTCGCAACCCTTATCCCAAAGCTGATAGCTGACTGGGGGAAGAATATTTGCATAAAAGACCAATTCCAAAGGATAGAAAGACTCGATACTCTTGCTAGCGAAGCAGGCTTGGATATAGAGAAGGCTGTGGGCTTTAAAGTAAACTGGTGTATAAGGTGCATATGGTACGATGCCGATGAAAAAGCTTTGAAGGTTTGGGTTAAGGACGAGAGCGAGCCAGTCAACTGGTCCGTTAGGAACGTTTACCTAAGCATAGGGAATAGCAAGGACGAAGCAAGGCTTAACAACCCAAACTTTGACTATAACTTTTGGGTTAGGAGAGGGGTGTTGAACTGCACCAATTGCTTCGACGAAGAAATAGAGCCAGGATGCAAATAATATCTTCTTCTTAAACCAAAAATTAATTGTGACAGTTCCAATATCTGCGGTCACAGCTATGGCAATATGTATAATCATCTTTTTCTTAAGCTACTTGGCGATTACTTATCTCTTTAAGCCTCTTCGAGTTTCATGCGTGGACAGGCAGAGAGAGCTTATAATGGATTTTGACAACAAGATTACCCAATCGAAAGAAACTTTTAAAGAATTCATCGAACCGTTCAAGATGGAAGGGTGTGCCAAATGCATCTGGTACAACGTGTCAGCCAAGGGATTGGCAGTAATATTCCTGGAGGAAAAAACCCCGATTCTCGTTAAGACAGAAAACGTTTGGGAATGGCCTTACACTTCTAAAGACAATGCTTTAATTTCTCCTGGCTATACCTACAGGTTTTGGATAAGGCCTCATGGAATCGAATGCTTGAATTGTAAGGAAAAGGTTGGAAGTTGTCCGGTGGGCTAGATGGGCTATACGCTCGGCGATATAATACTTGCGATAATAGCCTTAGTCCTCTTTGCCTTAGGCTTAACTCTTTTGATAGAAAAGATTACGGCCCAACTCTATTTTTTCACTCTAGGCCCTTCTCAAGCAACTGCCTACGATTTGGGGATGAGGGGATTGGCAGCCATGGCAACTCCTGGAAAGGTTGAAATGCTTTATTCCAACATAACTCAAGGGGTTGAATATAAGTTTTATCCTTTGGAAAAGGTTTTTTGCGTCCAAGCCACAGGCTTTACGAACATTAAAACGCTCGATTGCATTTCCCTACCTTTTAAAATAAACTCTGATTTCCCCGAAGAAGGAAGGGAAGCCTCTGCTTTCAAGCTGAAAATCAAGAAATGGTTTAACGATACGGTTGAAAGTGCTCAGGAGGAGATCGAATGGTTAGATTGAGTTTGGATACAATCTTTGCAATAATCTTGGCCTTTGCTGTCATTACAGCCTCTATGCTACTCGTTACAGGAAGATGGGTAGATATCCAAGGGTTCAGGTACAAGCTCGATGCTCAAAGGTATGCCATAGACTTGCTAAATCTAATAGTTTCTAATAGTCCTTTAGTAGAAAGGTACGAGAGCGAGCCCTTGAGGCTAGTTTTGAACAAGGAAAAGCTTGACACTTATGCCAGAGGGGTTAATTCTTATGGAAGCGAAAATCCAGGCGAGAAAAGGATCTTCTGGGAAAAAAATTTTGATCCTTTAGAATTCGATTATAATTTTACCGTCGTCGACCTGGAAAACGGAAATTATTGGACTATTTCAAACCTTTACTTTGGTTTAAACTCTGAGTGCTATCCCGAATCTATGAGAGTAAGCGCAGGAGTTGATTTACCCGTAGTTATCTCTTATGGAAAAGAAAAGCATCCTGGTAAGGCAAACCTATACCTTCAAAAAACACCTCTTTCTGAGCTTACGTTTCTAGTTTCCCAAGCCATGTACAGAGCCAAAAAGAGCGATGAAAAATTCTTAAGAGGGCTAAGGATCGATAAAAGGAATGTAAAGGATATAATTTTTATTAAAGACCAGAATAGAGTTTGCATGGACGTAGACCTTGACGGAATTTTAAAAAGGGTTTGTAAGTATTACTACAAGGAGGAAGGCATAGATTTGGACGATTCTCCTTTAGATTTAGAAAGTGTTGAAGCGAATTGCGTGGATATAATAGTCTATTACACTCCAGAAGATGGAAAAAAGGTGATAGTTAGCACATGAGTAAGGGAGGAGCCATATTGACGTTTGCAGCAATCGCTGCCATAGGAACGTTAGTATTTTTCCTAGCTACCCTAATCTATTTTCTCAACTTCAAAGTCCAAATATTTCAGCATATTATTGATGAATATCACTATAATACCATCCAAGAAGTTCCGCTAGCTTTAATTTCTTCTGACATAGGCGGGGAAGCTTTTATAGAAAGGTTTAATAAAGCTTATTTCTTTGGCGGAGCAGATGGACTTAAAGATGAAGTTACAACTATCCTTAAAAGGCAATTCCCGAAGCTTGAGGAGAAACTTCTCACTTTTATAATTAAGGCAGGGGACTTGGATTTGAGCACTTTTGAATTCGGTAATCCTGCTTGTGGGTGTAATATTTACATCATTGGGTCGGGTTGGGTTTGTAACCAAGAATGTGGAGCTTATGCGGGTAAGTCTTGCTCGACACCAACTGGCGAACCAAGTGAAATGTACTGCCACCCTAGTTTAATGGTTAATGTATCCTACTTCCATGGTATCTTTCCTCTTCCTTTGGTCTTTAACGGAACTAATTTTACCACAACCATGAGGTTTGAGGCCTATGCCTAAAAAAGGAATCTTTGGAGCATTCTTAGGTGCCATTTTCATAATTTTTTCCATCCTTCTAGCTGTAATCATCTTTTTTTCCCAATATTTCCATCAAGCTTCCCAGCAAATAAGGAGCTTGGGGGAAGCTAATTTGGTAGCTGAATCCAGCAAGCTCGAAACCTGGGTTAGAAGCTATCAGAAGGCTGCTGAATTAGGCTATATCCAATCTCTCTTCGATTCAGGCTACGGCTCTATTTTACTACCCTATGAATTTGAATGGAACTATTCTTCTTCTTACTTACCTTACTGGCAGGTCTACGATTTTCCTCTCGAGCTTTGCTATAGGTCTGAAAGCTCAGAAGAGTATACGATCGAAAGCTCGCCTTCTGAGTTTGAAGATAGCGAGTGGAATGATCCAGCCAATGCTTATGCTTCCGACGACCTAAGAGCTTATGCATCCCCTCCTTCTGGAACATCTTACTCGGTTGTTTACAAAGGCTATAGCTTTGACATTCCTTTGGAAGCTGAAATAGAAAGGGTTGAGGTTGGAGCCGAATGGAATACTTCTAATCCATCCTACGAAAGCTTGTATGCAGCAGTTTCCTGGGACGGAGGAGTAACTTGGCACGAAAAAAAGTTCCCTACACAATCCTCAGAGAATTTATACTTCCTCGATTTTACTCCAGCAACTTCCTGGGATAGGAAAAAACTAAGCCCTGAAAACTTTAGTGTTAGAGTTAGGGCATATAATTCTTATGTACTACCTCCCTTACCTTGCTATCCGAACTCTACCTATATTCTGACCTGGAACCAAACTCACTATACTTTCAAGAGTCCAGAAGAAATTGAGGTTGGTGAGTTGGTACCATGCTTCAAAGATAGATTAACCCTATGCAGGGTTGTTGGAAAGGATAAACATTTTGGAAATTTCGAGTTATTCGACGTCTATGTTGGCTCTACCCATATTTTGCTAACGGGGAATCATCCAGTCTGGTTGCCAGAGCTCAATCAAACGCTTCATGCAAAAGACTTGAAAAAAGGGATGAAGGTATATTACTTAAGGGAAGGGAAGCTAATTCTCTTGCCCATTAAAAGAATCGATAAGGTTAGCTTTGAAGGTTTTGTTTATGACGTTAAGCTGGATAAGCATGCAATACTTTTTTCAAGGTTCAAGGAGGACCTTAGCTCTAGCGATTTTTCTTCGATCGAAGCAATAGATTTCATTCCCCCAAAGCCAATACCCAGAACCGTTTACTTAGACTGGCTTCCTGTTAGGGTTACTTATAAGATAGAGAGAAAATTCAAATGCCCGCTTGAAATTTTTGAAAATTATTTCAGACAAAAAATTTCCTTAATCTCGCTGAATTACCTTAAAAATTACTTGAAAGATTTTGAGGATTTGGCTGAGGAAGGATATCCGATAGATTTTCTCGACGGCGTTAATCCTCAAGTCTTGGAAATTACGGATGATCATGTTTTAATCAGAAGTAACGAACAGCTAAGTTTTAAAAGAAGCTTTAAGGATGCGTTGGGAAACGAGATAAACCTTACTAGAAGCACTCATTTAACTTCAAAGATTTACACAAGTTTTGGAAAGGCTATTAAAAAAGCCATAGATATTTTGGAAAAAGATTTGCTAGGGAAATGCGTCAGGAAGGAGATTTGCGATTATAGCGATGAAGAGGAATTGAAAAATTCTTTGAGTAATCTAGCTCAATCCTTGGCTGAAGAAGATTTAAACCTTACTTTTAACCTTAAAAATTTTGATTCAGGAACAGCCTTTATAGAAGTCAAAGTAGAGGATAATACTTCTTCTTACGTAAGGTATAACTTTCCGAAGAATTTGATAAACGAAAGCTATTTGGGCTTAGATTTTATGGTTAAGCTTGGAAGTACTCAAACTGCTTTAGATCAATACAAAGCTAAGGAATTGGAGATTTTTAGGGAATGTTCAGACTCGCATTTTGGAATTCTGGGTTCAAAATCTGACATTTGCAATTATTTCAAGGAAGGTTCAAAGTTTGCCGTGGATGAGGATGAAGCAGACCCTTACCTCAAAGGAAAATGTAGCGATTCTGCCGGAGATTATGAGGATGTTTGCTTTGATAGTATGCTGTACGAATACAAGCCATTCTCTACTTACAAAATTTGCTATTTTGAGAGAATTAAATGCGATGAATGCAAGAATGGGGCTTGCAAGCCACGCTTTTGCCAAGATAGCGATGGCTTGGATTACTTTACTCAAGGAACTGTAAGCTATGATGGAAGGACAAGGGAAGATTATTGTGATGGTGATAGGGTTAAGGAATATTATTGTTCGAATGGATATGTTTCTGTTCAAACCTATGAATGCCCTTTAGACTGCTATTGCCAAAATGGAGCTTGTAATATTCCAGATTCTTGCCAGCAACTTTATAACCTTATTTTGGAAAATTATGGAAGAAGATGTTCCGATTCAGGTTATAATCCAGTAGCCGATTTGAATAAAGATGGGGTAGTAGATGACGAAGATAGTGGAACTTTCGAGGATAATAAATGCCATGAAAGTTGGTGCAAGGTAATGCTTTCGATTACTTCTAATCCTTGCATAATTACCTTTTGCGGTAATGGAGTTTGTGAGGAAGAGAGAGGAGAGGATTGGTTGAGCTGCTGTTTGGATTGCGGATGTCCAGAGGAATCTAAATGCTGTAGAATAAGAAGTGTAGAAGGTCCTATATTCGGTTTTTGTTACCCAGCTGATAAGCCATGTCCAAGTGCAATTATTTTGTAGAATTTTAACTCACAGAAGTACATTCGAGAGATATTTTATAACGACCTACTTTTGATGATTTACTAACTAGGAAATAATAAGTTCCAGGAGTAATCCCTTCTGGATACACTGTTTCAGATAAGCATTGGATTCTCCACCCTTATATAATCCTGGGGTATAACAATCATCGTACCTAGTGCTGGTAGGACATTTTTTGTTAGTCCAATCAGCATAAAGGTTATAGTTAGATTCACCTAGATAGTTATAAAAATTGCTATAGAAAAGGCTAATCTATCAAAACCCTAATGGACACCGAAGGCAGAAGATCCTATGACATTATAGACCTGGCAGGCAATTAGATTCTTTTCATCTTTTTTCAAGTACGAAGTTATATCCCAACTATAGTCCCACTTTTCAGAGGAGATGTCTTTATATAAGCAACTTGGGCTAGTACTTCCGACTAAAGGTTGACAGGTGCAACCCTCGGCATCGCAACTTAATTTTGAACAACTTTCATGTCTCTTATTTTCTCCATGGCATTCATATAAATAGTCATTCCAATAAGGATCGCCTATAGGGTCTCCATTAACCCAGCATCTTACACCATCGTCGCTGCTTATGTTCAACCATACAGTCGATTCACCGTCCCATAAAAATCTCTTCCTGTAGTATTTCATACAGTTTTCGCATCCCCAATTTCTATCGGGTAGTTTAACATCTTTCCATCCAGCCTCCTTAAAGCTTGGAGTATACCAACTGGTTTTATCTCCTTTTACAGAGCACTCATCTATTTTACAGCTGTCATTCAAATAAGCTTTCCATCCACTTCCCCCTGGTTTTGTTATACAAGGATAGGTTGTGTCTACCCAAACTTGTCCAGTTTGATTTTTCTCGTAAGCGTAATTAACGATTACTTCATAAGTATAAGTTACATAAGGTCCTGGTAGTTTTTTGAAAAAACCACCTATATTTATTTCACAGGAAAACAAACATTTTTTCTCAGCTTTAACTTCTCTAAACTCTTCTAAATTTTCTAAATCTTCAATAGTCCACATGTTATTTCCAAGAGGTTTAAGTTTATAATCGCATCCACTATGTTCCGGGTCGTTTAAAGTTTGGCTTAGCAAACTACAGTCTCCATTACTACAATAATCACCATCTTTTAAAGAGTCCGGAATTATTTCAACAATCGTAATATCATTTATAGTAATCTTTCCCTTTCCCTTATTCACAAAAGTTAACGCAAGAAATATTCGTGCATCCTCATCCTTTCTATAATAAGAAGAATCGCTTGCAACGACTATATCCAAAGGACCCGAGCTTGTTATAGCTTTCCTTTTCTCATAAATTCTCCTGTTATCAGTTATGTAGAAATGAGTATAGCCTCTGCTCGTGTAATTGTATCTGGTTACAACCGTATACTTAAAACTATCCTTTTCGCACGGTATTTCATACTTATCCAATCTTACGCTCGATTCTTCCCAATCTCCAGGGTAAAGAATGCATGGGTCTTCTTCATTGCATCTCGTTAATCCATCTTCAAGTGGTTCATCATCGATATAGAAAGTGGAAATGATATTAGTAGCCGGTAAATCAGCTCCCTCATCCATATTATACTCTAACCTAAATAAGTAGGACCTTCCAGGTATTGCTAAAGGAACTTCAGTCTCAACTTTTAATTCTAAGCATTCTGTACAGCCTTCTTTAACCGCTTGAACTTCATATATCAACTTTTTGCACAAAGCATCTAAACCGCCATAGTTCATTATGTTTTCAACGTCTGTCATATGAGTAATTAAACATTCGACATAAGCTTTCTTCAAGTTTAACTCATAGAGTACTTCATTTATTTGGTCCATTGGAAGATAGGCTTGTACAAAAGGAAGGCTCATCATACTCCAACCTACTACACCTACACCTATGAGTATGAGAGGTCCTCTTGCCCATTTATTCTTGGTAAATCCCGCACCAAAAAATGCAATCAGAGCAATTAAAAATGCCCAAATAGATATCCAGCTAAGCAAGAACAAAGGTAGCAATATAATCGTTCCAGCAATCCCAGCTTTAAGATTACTGAGCGTTTCTTTATACTTCTCTTTTTTCTTTTTCTTTTCTTCCTCTCTTTTTCTTTTCTCCTCTTCCTCCTCTTCCTTTAGCTCTTTTAAACACTTATGGCAAACGTATTTTCCTTTCCATGGATATTTTTCAACTCCAGGCGGGAGCGGTTTACCGCATATTGCACATCTAAATTCCTCCTCTTCCTTTTCTTCCTCTCTTTTTCTTTTCTCCTCTTCCCCCTCTTTTTCTCCCTCCCTTCTTCCTTCCTCCCAGTACCCCGTAACTTTGTGCTCGACTTCTGAGTCACCTTTCTTTTTTTCTCCCCAATAACCTGTAACAGTAAATTCCATACCTTTATCTTCTTTAGGCTTACTCGATCTTTCTCCTGTTTTTTTCGGGCTAGTCTCTTTCTCTATTCCCTTAAAGAATGCACCAGCCTTTTCTAAGCTACGCAAGGTAGGACCTCTTGGTTTTCCAGGTTTTCCTGGTACTTTAACAGGCTCTCTTTCTGGAAAAATTTTTACATCTCCTTTTTTAATTTTAAGAGGATATTCTCTATATTCTTTTACTTTCATCATCCTTTTTCCGTATTTTTTGACTCTATAAGCTCCCTTTTTAGCTTTCTCAATAAGTGATCGATAGGTTAACTTAGGCATCTTCCTCCCTATCCTATATTTAAAATTTAGCTTTTCTAACAAATTACTTTATTAGAATATCAGGTTTAGGATGAAAATTCCTACAGCAAGCAAAATAGCTATTTGAAGGTTAAATCCAAACCCTGGAAGAAACATGGCTGCACCAAAAACTATTGCTGCCTTTATTCC
>Ga0180301_10004836_pt1 | contig 10383 bp, 5 predicted proteins | sample GuaBasSediGuay16_FD_121797 | JGI IMG/M metagenome (GOLD analysis project Ga0180301, IMG submission 121797) | Subseafloor sediment microbial communities from Guaymas Basin, Gulf of California, Mexico - Guay16, Core 4569-2, 12-15 cm | ecosystem: Environmental > Aquatic > Marine > Hydrothermal... | reverse complement strand
GGGTGTGTTTCATTTCAGTTGAGAACACATCGCTGGCACGGTCAGGAGACCGGCCAGAGCGCTCTTTTTTGCCCGCTGGGGCCGGTCTCCCGACCGCGCCCAACTCATTTGAAACACACCCAATTATAATTAACTGTGGAGACCACCAAGAAAAAAGGAGATGACATGAATCACTTTCTCAGTCTGGCAGACCTGACATCCAAGCAACTGCACGACCTGCTCAAACTGGCAGTCGAATTGAAAGAGGAATGGAAAGCCAGCGTGAACCGCCCTCTACTCAAGGGCAAGACGTTGGGCATGGTATTCCAGAAACCCTCCCTGCGCACCCGCGTCTCTTTCGAGATGGGAATGATACACCTGGGCGGACAGGCGCTCTATCTCTCACCCTTTGAGATCCAACTGGGCCAGCGCGAAAGCACGCCCGACGTGGCCCGCGTCCTCTCCCGCTACGTGGACGGTATTATGGCCCGGGTTTTCGATCACGCCGATGTACTCACCCTGGCGGAATATTCCACCGTGCCGGTCATCAACGGACTCTCCGACTACAACCACCCCTGCCAGGGATTGGCTGACTTCCTCACCATCGTCGAAAACAAGGGTTGGGATCTGCAGGGGCGCAAACTGGTCTTCGTGGGTGACGGCAACAACGTGGCTACCTCCCTCCTCTTCGGCGCCGGCCTGCTGGGAATGAACTTCACCATAGCAGGGCCGCGAGGTTACGAGATGTCCCCCGGTGTGTGGGCCCTGGGAAAACGGCTCGCCACGGAGAGCGGCAGCCAGTTACTGTCCACCTACGACCCTCACGAAGCCGTTGCCGGGGCCGACGTGATCTACACCGACGTGTGGGCCTCGATGGGCCAGGAGGAAGAGGCCGCGGAACGAGCCCGCATCTTCGCCCCCTACCAGGTCAACGAAGCGTTGGTCGCCGCAGCCAAACCAGACGTCATTGTTATGCACTGCCTGCCAGCCCATCGAGGGCAGGAGATCACCGACGGGGTGTGCGATGGACCGCACTCAGTGCTGTGGGATCAGGCTGAGAATCGCATGCACGCCCAGAAAGCAATTTTAGTGAAGTTGATGAAATAACCGAATAGTTCTACTGATTGGACTTTGGACAAATCTCGCACGACCTTCCCGAAAGCTTTGGGAAGGTTATCGGCAGTATCCAAAGTCCGGTACTGAAGAAAAAGACTCCCCACCCGTCCCCGGGCACCGAAATCGGCCCCAGGGGGATGGGCCTCAAGAGCGACTTTCTTCAGGGAAACCAGCGGAGGGACGGACCGTGGCAGGGAATCGCAAAGTCTTCGAAGAGGCGATGCAGGCCGGGGCGGAGGCCGCCTGGGACAAAAATTGGAGCCAGGCGATCACAGCTTATCAGCAGGCATTGACGGAGTTCCCCAACGACGTCGTCGCGCTTACCAATCTAGGGGTAGCTTACTCCAGCGCGAACCGGTTGGAGGCTGCTTTGGAATCTTACGAGCGAGCCAAGGAGCTGGCGCCGGACGACCCTGCCATTCACGAACACATAGCCAAGACGCAGGAGCTACTGGGCCAGCCCCAGGCAGCGGCTGAATCCTACCTGGCTGCGGGCGAGCGCTATCTACGTCAGCAACAGGCCGATCATCTGGCGTTGGAATGCTGGAAGAACGCTGTCCGCGTGTGGCCCGATTGTCTGCCAGCCCACGTGAAACTGCTTCAGTACCATCAGAGTCAAGGGCAGATTAGCGAGGCGGTTGAGGAGTGCCTGATCCTGGCGCGTATTTATCAGGATCAGAATAGAAACGACTACGCTATTCAGGTCTGTCAACACGCTCTCAAGTTGGACCCGCATAACACTGAAGTGCTATCTGTACTCGACCACCTGCGCTATGGAGCACAAGCCCTCGTTGAACCGCAGGTCGAGGCTCCTCCTATAGAGCAGCCGGACCTGTTCGCAGCTATGGAGGAGCCCGTCGGCGTTTCCGTATGGGATCTTGAGATCCCGGCTGAAGTTGAAACGCCAGATCGAGGCAGTCCTATTGACATCACCCGCCAGAAGGCACTGACCGACCTGGCGGAGAGCTTCTTCGAGGAGGAGGAAGAAGAAGAAACGCCGGTGGAGGGCGCTCCTCGCCTCAGTAAGGCAGAGGTTGATGCCCTGATAGGCCGGGCGATTGATTTCCAGACGCGGGGTGAGGTCGACAAGGCGATCGAATCCTACGAGAAGGGGCGAGAAGCCGGCTCGGAGCGACCCGCCGTTAACTTTAACCTGGGCTTGCTCTATCAGGAGAAACTGCGTTTCGACGAGGCCATCGCGCAGTTCGAGCAGGCGGTCTCTCACCCCGAGTATACCTTGGGCAGTCATTTCGCCCTGGGAGAGTGCCACCGTGCCCGGGGGCGGATAGACGAGGCTTTGGAACACTTCGTCGAGGTGCTAAAGATCGTTGACCTGGCCACCGTCAGGCGGGATCAGGCCGACGATTTGATCCAGCTCTACGAGAGCCTGGCCGACAGTTACATCGCCAAGGGTGAGCGAGAACAAGCGTTGGAGTTCACTAACTCTCTGGTTGAGCTGCTCAGCGAAAAAGGATGGGAGGATAAGGTCATTCAAGCCCGCCGGCGGCTCGACGAGTTGGCCCAGGAAGGACCCATCCTGAGCCTGGCCGAGATGCTGGCCATTCCCGGTTCAGAGCAGATTTTGGAATCCATATCCCTGTCGCAGGAGTACGCCAAGCGGAAGATGTTCTACACGGCGTTGGAGGAGTGCTACTACGCTTTAGATCACGCACCTAACTACTTGCCCATTCATCGGGAGATGGCTCAGGTATTGGTGGCCATGGGCAAAGTAGAAGAAGCTGTGTCTAAGCTGGTCGTCATTGCCGACGCCTATCGAGTACGAGATAGTATCCGCCCGTCCATAGCAGTGTATAAACACGCCCTCAGGCTGGCTCCTATGTACACTGCGGTGCGAGCCAAGTTGATTGACCTGCTCATCAGTCACGGTGAAATCGACGAGGCCCTGGAGAACTACCTGATTCTGGCCGATAGTTACTATCAGTTGGCGCAGATGGAGCAGGCCCGCGAGACGTACCAGGAGGCGTTGCGTCTGGCGCCGCGCGGTTCCCCTGAGCGGAGGTGGGAGATTCGCATCCTGCACAAGATAGGCGACATTGACATGCAACGCGTGGACTGGAAACACGCCATCGAGGTCTACGAGCGAATCCGGGAGCTCGCTCCTGACGACGAACGGGCTCGCCTGACACTGATGAATCTGTATCATCGTATGAATCGGCCTGAAGCAGCGCTGGTTGAACTGGATAGCTTACTGAAAACCTACCGCAAGAGCGGGAAGGCGCAACGTATTTTTACCATCCTGGAAGACGCAGTTAGAGAGCGTCCCGAGGATATTCCGCTGCGTACTCGCCTGGCGCAGGCATATCTCAACGCCGGTAACGTGGAAGAGGCACTGGTACATCTGGACAAGCTGGGGGATCTACAGTTGGAGGCCGGACGGTACGAGGACGCAAAGATGACGATCAAGGCTATCATAGCACTTCACCCACCCAACACCGCAGCTTATCAGCAGTTGCTGGATCAAATCAGCGCCCATGGCAGCTAAGACAAGGTTTGAGTGGTGGCCAATCTTCTATGGTATTTGCAGCGGCTCGATTGGGTAGATGCCCTTGATATCCTGCTGGTGGCCTTCACCCTCTTCTGGCTCCTGTACTTCGTGCGCGGCACCCGGGCTGTACCTCTGCTGCGCGGTGTGATCATCCTCCTTATAATCATTACCCCTCTAAGCGGCCTGATACGCCTGCGCGCTTTCGGCTGGTTGACGCAAAAGGCTCTTCCGGCTTTACTGGTGGCGATCCCAGTCGTCTTTCAACAGGAGTTACGCCACGCATTGGAACGTCTGGGACGAACGGGGGCATTGTTCAGCCGGACAACGGGAAGCCGGGCCGAATGGGAACATACGTTATCCGTGATCTCGGAATCCTGCCGCACCCTCTCGGAGCGACGGCACGGTGCGCTGATCGTCTTGGAACGGGAGACGGGACTACAGGAGTTGATAGACAGTGGCGTCTTTCTCGACGCTGCTATCACCTCCGATTTGTTGATAACCATTTTTGATCCGCACACAATGTTACACGATGGGGCGGTCATCATTCGAGATGGACGAATCGAAGCTGCCGCCTGCGTGCTCCCACTTTCTACTGCTTTCCTGGCAGATCGGCAATTGGGGTTGCGTCACCGGGCCGGCATAGGCGTAACGGAGGAGAGTGACGCCGTAGCCATCGTGGTCTCTGAGGAACGCGGCTCTATCTCCATCACTCACAATGGACGTATTATCCGCAATCTGGACGCCAAGCGCCTGGAAGCAGTCTTAATGGCTTTATTCCAACCGGCGCTGGAACGGGTGTGGCCCCAGTGGATCGCCAGGATACGACGTTTCCTGGGGAGATATGAATCGTGAAAGTAATGCTGCAATGGATAGCGACCAACTCGCCCCTAATGGTGCTGGCACTCATCCTGGCCATACTGGCCTGGGTCGTAGCCATTGAGGAAGCCGACCCCACAGTCGAACAACGCTATCCTCAAGAGATCCCTATCACACCGTCAGAACTGCCGGAAGGAATGACCATCGTCGGAGATTTCAACCACGACGTACAGATCACGGTCCGCGCCCCCAGATCTGTGTTTAACTCCATCAAAACCGATGACTTCACCGTCACTGTTGACTTGACGAGCCTGGACAGCGGAGTTCACCGGGTGCCTGTCCAATGCGAGTTGGCGAAGAACCCCTCCCGCATCATTCGGGTAGAGCCCGACCACGTCACGGTAAAACTGGAACCCCAGGTGGAGCAAGTAATGCCTGTACGAGTACAGCTTAAGGGCGAACCGACTCTGGGATACGTGGCGCGGACGCCGGTCGTCACTCCCAGCCAGGTGACCATGATTGGTCCTAGTTCCTACGTGAGCCGCGTCCTCGAGATCGTGGCCCAGGTATCTGTGCAGGATACCACCGCCGACGTCGAAGGCCAGTTCAAGCTGTCGCCTCAGGACGCAGAGGGACAATCTGTTCCCTATGTCGAACTGCAACCTAAAGAAGCCCACGTGTACGTCCCCATTGAGCTGTCCGTGTACTACGCTCACCTGGTGATCAAAGTGACTCTCGAAGGACAGATCACTCCTGGTTACCGGATCACCGATATCTCGGTGGAACCACCTACAGTCACGGTCTTCGGCGTTCCCAGCGTCATTAACGCCCTCCCCGCCTACATCGAAACTGAGCCGATAAACCTGGAAGGTGCCCAAAGCGACATCGTCGAGCGACCGGTGTTGAAGGTCCCTCCAAACGTCTCGATTGCCATGGATGAACAACCTGTCGTGAGGGTGTCCATCGAGCCCATCCAGAGCAGTCTGACGGTGGAAGTTGTACCACAACTTCAAGGTCTGGAAGCAGGCTTCACGGCTACCGTCTCACCGGAAACCGTCGAGGTTATCCTGAGCGGCCCCTTGCCTCTGCTAGATGCGCTAGAGACCAAAGACGTGCGCGTGGTGTTGGACCTGTATGGCCTGCCGGGCGGAACGCACCAGATCGAGCCGGAAGTCGTGGTGCCCGAAGGAGTGAAAGCACAGAGCACTTTACCGGCTACCGTGCAGGTGGAAATCAAGGCCTCGCCAACTTTTACTCCCCCAATCACTCCCACAATGACAATCACAGGGACGGAGTCGCCGGTGGAGCCCACGGCAGAACCAACAGAGGAGTCTACGGTGGCACCGACCCCGGAACCGGCGATCGAACCGACGATTGAGCCTACGGTGGGGCCAGCTCTGAGGTCAACTACAGAACCGGCACCAGTAGCTGACGGCGTAAGTCCGTCGGTAGTCACACGCTCGTGCGGGATCTGGCGATCCCCTTTGAGCAAGTTAACTGCGGAAGGATTTCCGCTGAGATGTACCAGAACGGCGTACAGGTAAGAAATGAGTAAACCAATCGTCGCTCTGGTAGGCCGGCCCAACGTGGGTAAATCCACCCTCTTTAACCGCATCGTCGGTCGTCGTCTGGCGGTGGTCCACGACCGACCGGGCACCACTCGCGACCGATTGCACGCCCTGGCCGAATGGAGCGGCATTCCCTTCACCCTGGTAGATACGGGGGGCATCGAGATACTCCCACAAACCGTCGCGACCGGAAGACGGCCCGGTCCAGAGCGGGTATTGGCCCAGGACTCGGCGCCTTTCATTCCGCTTATGCGTGCTCAGGCCGAGCAGGCGATCCACGAAGCAGACGCCATCATCCTGGTCACCGATGCTATCAGCGGCCTGACCGCCGGGGACGAAGAGGTGGCCGACATCTTGCGGCGCGCCTGCTGTCCCGTGTTCCTGGCAGCCAACAAAGCCGACAACGACCGTTTGCGCCAGGACGCGCTGGAGTTCTACCAGCTGGGGCTGGGAACGGTGTACCCGGTCTCGGCCTTGCATGGCACCGGCGTGGCCGATTTACTGGACGACCTGGTAGAGGCGCTGCCTTCCCCTGAATCGGCTGAGCCGGAAGCCGAACGGGATACCGGCGTCAAATTGACCATCGTCGGGCGACCCAACGTGGGGAAGTCGTCGCTGCTGAACCGATTGCTAGGCCAGGAACGGGCCATCGTCAGCCCGATCCCCGGCACCACGCGCGACGCCATTGATACGTACCTGGAGTGGGAAGGCATCCCCATCACGCTGATTGATACGGCCGGTATTCGCCGCCGGGGTAAAATCGGACCAGGAGTGGAACGCTACAGCGTCTTGCGAGCACTGCGGGCGATTCAGCGGGCCGACGTAGCGCTGCTGATGATAGACGGCGTAGAAGGTGTCACCGCTCAGGACACGCACGTGGCCGGTTTCATTCTCGAAGAGTGGGCCAGTGTGGTGGTGCTGATCAACAAGTGGGACGCCGTAGAACGAGAGAGCATCAGCGTGGCGGAATACACCACCTGGGTCCGTCACACTCTGCGCTTTCTCGACTACGTGCCGGTGCTCTACATTTCGGCCCTTACGGGAGAGCGAGTGCACAAGGTGGTGCCCACGGCGCTGGACGTGCACGCTGCTCGCTTTATGCGCATTCCTACCGGTGAGCTGAACCGGCTGGTGCGGGATGCGCTGGCGCGACACGCCCCCCCCAGTAAGCGGGGTAAACGGCTGAAGATCTACTACGCCAGCCAACCGCGTGTGGACCCACCCACCTTCGTCTTCCACGTCAACGACACCCGGCTGGTGCACTTCAGCTACGAGCGCTATCTGGAGAACCAGATTCGAGCGGCCTACGACTTTCCCGGCACCCCACTGCGTTTGATCTTCCGGCAGCGAGATCGGCGCAGCGCAGGGAAATGAAAGTGAAAGCCAGTGGACTGGGAAGACCGACCGAAAACCGCAGGCCACGCGCCGCCTGCGGCAGATCTGCGGCTCTATCTGCTGGGACCGCCCAGAGTGGAATGGGCCGGACACCCCCTCACCATCCCCCGCCGCCAGGTGCGGGCCCTGCTCTACTATCTGGCAGCACACCGGCAGCCCGTTCCCCGTGAGCGCCTGTGCTTCCTCTTCTGGTCGGATACGCCCGAGTCCCAGGCCCGCCGCAATCTGAGCCATCTGTTGACCCACCTGCGCCGCGCCTTACCGGACCCCACCCTGCTTCTCGCATCTGGTGAGCGGGCAGGTCTCAACCCCACGCGAACGTGGTCGGACGTGACGGCCTTCGAGCAATTGTGTGCGGCTTCCCCACCGGCCCACCAACGGGCGCTGGCCCTCTATCGCGGGCCGTTCCTGGCCGGCCTCTCCCTGTCCGATAGCCCGGAGTTCGAGAACTGGGCCGTGCTGAAGCAGCACGCCTGCGAGCGTTTGTATCTAGAGGCGCTGGTCGCTCTATCCGAGGAGCTTATGGTCAGAGGCGAGTACGAGCAGGCCATCGCCTGCGCCCGTCGCTACCTGGACACCGACGACCTGGCCGAAGATGTACATCGCCGCCTGATCGAACTCTACGCCCTCGCCGGTGAGCGGAGCGCGGCCCTGCGCCAGTTCGAGCGCTGCGCCGCTATCCTGGAGCGAGAACTGGGGATCGGCCCCCTGCCGGAGACCCGCGCCGTCTACCGGGCAATCCTGGAAGGCCGCACACTGGTGTCCAAGCGGCCGGCTGTCAGACCCACCTGGGCTACCCTGCCCGGCCCCGACGTGCCTCTGGTAGGGCGCGACGAGGCGCTGCATCGGCTGGAGGAGACTCACACCCGCGCTCGCGCCGGGCGGGGACAGTTCCTGCTGATCGCGGGGGAAGCGGGCATCGGCAAATCGCGTCTGATGCAGGACTTTGCCACTCGCTTGCAGGGTCAGGCACTGATTCTGGTAGGAACGGGGCAATCCGGCGCCCAGACACTGCCCTACCATCCCGTCGCCCAGGCCCTGCGCGGCGCGCTGGAGATAGAACATCCAGCCCTCGATCGAGTGCCACCCATCTGGCTGGCCGAGGCCGCGCGGCTGCTGCCGCAACTACGCGCCCGGCATCCGGATCTGCCGTCCCCCCTCTCCGTCGAGCCGGAGGAAGCCCGCACCCGGCTGTTCGAGGCGCTCTGTCAGCTCACGTTGGAACTGTCCATCGGACCGCAACCCTTGCTCCTGTGCCTGGACGACCTCCACTGGGCCGACAGAACCACGCTGGATTGGCTCGTCTGTCTGGCCCACCGTATGACCAGGCATCCCATCCTCGTCCTGGGAACTTATCGCACCGAGGAGCAGAGGGCTGTGGACGATCTGCGCCACAACCTGCTCCGCCTGGGCGTGCTCTCCGAGCTCCGATTGACCGGCCTGGACTCCGGTTCGGTCCTCCAACTTCTGCACCATCTGACCGGTCCACTGCCGAGGGACGAGGTGCTGGTCCATCGGCTCCAGGAAGCCACGAGCGGCAATCCTTTCTTCATCATGGAGATCCTGCGAGCGCTCATTGAGGCTAATCGCCTCCGCGACGATCTGAGCAACTTGAGGGAGCTCCCCTTGCCCGAAACTGTCCACCAGGCAGTGAGGGCGCGTCTGCGACGCCTCAGCCCGCAGGCTCGACAAGTGTTGGAGGCCAGCGCCATCCTGGGCGACTCTTTCGACTTCGATCTGGTGCACCTGACGGCCGGGCGCCCCGAAATGGAAGCAATTGATGCCCTGGACGAACTGGTGGCCCGGCAGTTACTGATAGAACAGCCCCCTGGATACCGATTCCAGCACGAGCTCGCCCGCCAGACAGTGGAGGCGGGACTGAGTCCGGTGCGGCGCCAGCTACTGCATCGCCGCGCTGCCAGAGCGCTGGAGCGACTGGAGCCAAATGCAGTGGCCATCGTCGCTCGCCACTTCGGCCTGGGCGGCGAAGCCGAGGACGCGCTGCGATACTACGCTCAGGCCGTCGAGCAAGCCGAGGCGCTGTTCGCCTGGCGAGAGGCCGAACGGTATCAAGGGCATATGCTGGCGCTGTTGGATCAACTCGACCCTGATTGCGCCAGCCCGGCGTGCCTGGCGCAGCGCGGGGAGATATTGACCGCCCGTGCCCACGCCCACTTCCTCCAGGGGCGGTTGGCGGACCGGGACGCCGATCTGGCGGCATTGGCCGGGCTGGCGGAGCGCACGGAGGACGACGCCTTGCGCCTGCAGACGTTGGTACACCGCGTCCGCTACCTGAACCTGGATGCGAAGTACGAGGAAGCCATCAAGGTGGCTGAAGAGGGATTGGCCCTGGCCGACCTGCTGCACAGAGACGAGACCGAATCCCGCCTCCTGGCCCAGATCGGTTTCGCCCGCTACTTCCTGGGCCAGCCACAGGCAGCGCTGACGGCGTTGGAATCGGCCCTGGCGGTGGCTGGAGAAGAAGCCGATCCTGCGATGCGCGGACGGATCACCCACATCCTGGGCTACGTCTACTTTCACCTGGGGGACTACGCCCGGTCACTCTCCTATCAACGAGAGGCGCAAGCCTGCCACCAAGCGGTGGGCGACCACAACCGTATGGCCTGGGATGGTCTGGACATCGGGGCCTTACATCTGGAGCTGGGGCACTTCGCCGAGGCCCAGGAGCACCTGATCGAACACCTGGCCCTGGCTCGCCGGATCGGCGCTCGACCGGCCGAGGCCTACGGCCTGACGCTGCTGGGGTGCTGGGAACTGCACCGGGGTAACTATACCGCCGCCACCGATCGCTTCCAACAGGCCCTCTCTATACAGCAGGAGTTGCGCAGCGCGCACGGCAGCGTGGCCGCCGGTCTGGGGATGGGGTTGGCTCTCTACCATTTGGGCAACCTGAATGAAGCCCGCCGCCGTCTGGAGAGGGCCGTCGAACTAGCCCGCTCCATCGCCCACCGCCGGCGATTAGTCGAAGCGCTCGTCGGCTTG
>Ga0180301_10004835_pt1 | contig 10384 bp, 13 predicted proteins | sample GuaBasSediGuay16_FD_121797 | JGI IMG/M metagenome (GOLD analysis project Ga0180301, IMG submission 121797) | Subseafloor sediment microbial communities from Guaymas Basin, Gulf of California, Mexico - Guay16, Core 4569-2, 12-15 cm | ecosystem: Environmental > Aquatic > Marine > Hydrothermal... | reverse complement strand
TACGTTTTTCACGCATTCTAAATCATAAGTTTTTTAGTACAAAAGTACTAAAGTATTTTGGGGATTAGATATGGGCATTATTAAAGCCAACATTGATGAAGATTTAAGGCGAAAATTATGGGAGAAAGCGTTTAAAAAATTTGGTTATTCCAAAGGGGCTATTTCTATGGCGATAAAGGAAGCTGTTCAACGCTGGGTTCAGGAAGACGAAAAAAGTGACGAAGTTGAAAGTGAACGTATCCTAAATAACAATGCGTATCTAAGGTTAAAAGAGAAGCTTGAACGTGAATATGATGCTCAATATGTTTTGATTGCAAAGGGAGATTTCGTAGCTGCCGCTAAAACTTTTGATGAAATTGTTAAAATTGCAAATACGAAGGTTCCCGATGCTAAACACCGGTTGATTTTTAAAGTTACAAAAGGTGAGATAAGGAGAAGAGGGAGATTGGGATGGAGGATTCGAAGGAAAAGCATTGCTGGAACTACGTAGATATTGGTGTTAGAAACAAGGTGCCTGTAGTTCAATTAGAGATAATTGTCGATGACAAGTCACATTCTTTTAATTTTCTGGTTGATACTGGTTATGACGGATGTTTACTAGTACCTTACAGCATATATAGGCAGCTAGGTCTAGAAAAATTTGAATTACCGAAAGATAAGTGGGGTGTGGGGGAAACAGTTTCTGGTGAAATTTTACCATTAATATCTGCCCTATGCAAAATAAAAATAGCAGATACTATTTTTGAATGTATAATAGAGACTTTTGAGGGCAACAACGACTTTCTGATTGGCTTAGACTTTCTAAAAAACTTTAATGCTGAGCTTCGAGGGTCTAAACAAGAAATTTGCCTATTAAAATGTTAAAACTCTACTTACACGTCACATTAATCTTAAGCCAAAGAGGTGAAGAATCTTTCAAATGACAGATATGCGTTTTTCACTTGTATGAAGATAAAAGATTAATGTTTCACACTTTGGCAATAAATTCCTGTACATTCTAATGCTACGGAATAATTCGAAAGACAATTTTTGTTGTCCAAAAAGTTTAAATAAAAATCTTTTTGGTAGGGGTGAGGGATGGTTATGAGAGGTAATTGTGTTCATTAAGAATAGTTTTCGAATTCTCATTCTTTTAGAGCTGAGCCTCGCGAGGTGGAGGCGATGAAGCTTAAGTTTGCTTTGCCTAAGGGGTCTTTAGAGAAAGCAACCTACAGATTTCTTGAGGAAGCAGGGTACCAATTAAAAGGACAGGAAAGGTCTTATAGACCGTCAATAAACGATCCGGACCTTGAAGTCAAAATACTTAGGCCGCAAGAAATTCCCCGGTTTGTTGAAGAAGGATACCAAGACGTAGGTATCACGGGATTAGACTGGGTAATCGAAACAGGTGCCAATGTAGAGATGCTTCAAGACTTAGAATACGGAATGGTAAAAATAGTTTTAGCAGTGAGTAAAGACTGGGAAAACATAAACAGCTTTGAAAGTCTCTTAAAGAAGTCTATGGAGGAAAAAAGGCCTCTAAAAATATGTACCGAATATTTAAACATAACCAGCAGGTGGATAAGACAGCAAAACGTCTACAGAGAGTTTTATGGGAACTCTGAACCACAAATAATTACCCCGTGGCTAAAGAGAGGGACGAATGAAAAAGTCAAGATATATCTAAGTTTCGGTGCAACTGAAGCCAAACCTCCTGAAACAGCTGATGCAATAATTGACGCCATGAGTACTGGGATCACCCTTAAAGAGAATAACTTAAAGCCCATTGAAACTCTGTTAACTTCAACGGCATGGTTCATAGCAAATAAAACAGCATTAAAGGATCCTGTTAAAAGAGAAAAAATCTTAGACATTCTCAGCCTCCTAAAAGGCGTTGTAGAAGCACGTAAAAAACTCCATATTTTTGTAAACGTCAGAAAAGAAAATTTAGAAAAATTAATTCCATTGTTACCAGCATTGAGAAGACCTACAATAAGCCCTCTTTCTGAAGAAGGCTGGTATGCAATAAACACGGTCATAAATGAGGAAGTGTTTATCAAAATTCTTCCAGTTCTAAGAAGGTATGCGCAAGGCTTGGTAGTTCACAAACCCAGACAAATTCTACCATTAGATGAAATAGCAGATAACATGGGTGATGAACGTTGAAAATGATCAAGCTTGAAAAGGGACTTGAAGAAAGAATCGCTAAGAACCTTAGGGCCAGTATAGAGGAGAAAATACCCATAGAAGACGTTTTAAGAATAGTGAAAGAGGTTAAAGAGAAAGGCGACCGCGCAGTAATATTTTTTGAGGAAAAATATGACGGAGCCAAACTAACATGCGAAGACCTTAGAGTAAGAGAAGAAGAAATGATTAAAGCGGTAGAAAGCATCCCACCAAGGCTGCTTATGAGCTTTAAAAATGCTAAGCAACGATTAGAAACAGCTGAAAGAATTTTCTTAAAGAATTTTCCAACAAAAGTGAACGTTGAACTGGATGGTGTGACAATTGTCTACGAGTTAAAACCAGTAAAAAGAGTTGGCATATACACGCCAAGAAGCAAGATATCTTATCCTAGTAGTCTTATTATGTCTGCTACACCAGCCCAAATAGCTGGGGTTAAGTCGATAGCTGTTGCAACACCACCAGATAGCAAAGGTAATGTTGACGAAGGAGTTCTAGCTGTCTGCCATATCCTGGGTATAAAAGAAGTCTATAAAATAGGAGGAGCTCAGGCTATAGCAGCTTTAGCCTACGGTACTGAAACTGTTAAACCCGTAGAAATGATAGTAGGTCCTGGAGGGAGATATGTAACAGCAGCTAAGCACATAATATCGGCAAGTACATCAATAGAATTTTTAGCAGGACCTACAGAGCTTCTCATTTTAGCTGATGAGACTGCGAACCCAAAATTCGTGGCATATGACTTAGCATCACAGGCTGAACATGGACTTGGTTCAATAATAATTCTTGCTACAAACTCTGAAGACTTAGTGAATAGGGTTCTAAAGTTTATGCAAAGTTTAGATAACGGAAAACATGTGATAAAACAGCTTAAAGTAGTTTTAGGGGAAATTGAATCTCTTATAAAGTTTTCAGAAACCTTTGCACCTGAACATATCCAAATAATGGGCGACATAGTTGAGAAATTTTCTGAAAAAATCGAAAAAGCCGGCCTGGTATTAATAGGGGAATATACTCCCACTGCTGCAAGCGATTACATACTAGGCACAAACCATGTTCTTCCAACATATGGCTTGGCCGCAGCCAAGGGAGGTCTTTCACCTCTCAGCTTTATGAAAAGAGTTGTTAAAGTTAAAGCGTCAAGAGATGGCTTACTCAAACTTAAAGACGATGGAATACGATTAGCAACTAAAGAAAACCTATATGGGCATGCAAAAGCACTTGAGGTTAGATTTTCATGAACTCAGATGAGATAGATCTTATTATAAAAAATCTTAAGAAAATAAGACCTTACACTCAAGGAGAAAGCATATCAGATATTTCAACCCGTACAGGCTTATCAACATCGAAAATCGTTAAACTAAACGCAAACGAAAATCTCTTTGTACCTATGGATTTCACATTAAAAATTGCAAAAAGGGCTGCTGAAGAAGTTGACCATAGAATGTATCCAAGTGGATTGAAAAACGAAGTATACGAAAAACTCTCTGATTATCTTAAAATCGATAAGAACAATATTCTCATAGGTTTTGGTTCCGACCAACTGATCGATCTTCTCATAGTTCTTTTTGGAAAAAAAGGGGTTACGGCAATTCACCCAACTTATACCTACTATAGAGCGAGATGCGAGTTATACGGTGTTCCTTACAGATTTACTTTATTTGACAAAAACCTTAACATTAATATGAACGAGTTAAAGAACTGTCTAAGAAAATCAAGCATGTTTATACTCTGTTCACCTAATAATCCAACCGGACATGTAATTTCAGAAAATATTATTGAAGATATTGCTGAAGAATTTAATGGAATAATTGTGTTAGATGAAATATATGCCGAATTTTCCGATACACAGTTCCATAAGCTTCCTCTTGAAATGAAAAACGTCGTCGTTATAAGATCTTTTTCAAAGGCTTTCGGCGCAGCAGGCATTAGACTCGGTTATCTCGTAGCATCAAAAAAACTAATGGAAATATTGAGAAAATGTCAACAACCATATCCAGTTACTGGATTCTCACTTAAATACGCGTCTCTTTTATTAGATGAAGTAGATTACTTCAAAGAACTATGGAAACAAATTAAAGAGACTAGAAAATGGTTCTATGAAGAACTTAAGAAATTTAAGAATATACACGTCTTCCCGTCACAAACTAATTTTGTCTCGTTTGGAAGTTTCATTGATGGAATGAAACTTTATGAAGAATTTGCCAAGAAGGGATACCTAATCAGGGTTTTCAGCAATGTGATGGGATTTAAAACATTAACTAGAGTGACCATAGCTCCAAAAAATATTCTCGAAGGCTTCATTAGAGACTTCTCAGAGTTGATGAAAAATGCAATATAGATTGCTTGTAACCTCCAAAGGAAAACTGTTCTGCAGATCCGACATGGTAAATGCCTTTAAGGATGTTGATGCCGTAGTAATGGATATCGATGGAACTCTCGTAGACACCCTAGGCTCCTATACTAAGGCTACAATAAAAACTGTAAACTTTTTCCTACAAAAATTGATAGGACTAACTGTTTCCGATAACTTGTTGAATAAAGCTATACACAAACTTAGGCTGACCGGAGGTTTTAACAACGATTGGGACACCACATATGTAATAATAATGGGAGTTTTAAGCGGACTTAGTGACAAAGAACTAGCTAAGATCGCCAATTCACTAGAAAATGACAACATACCGAGCCAACCAATCATTAGTGTCAGGAAAAAGGACATTAGTTCTTATCTAATGAACCTTCTAAGTTCTGTTAACAATAGTGGACTTGATTCAATAGAAAAGGAGATTCGAGAAATATGTTGCAGAGAATCAAAGTATAAACATCTAGAGGAGATTAAAAGGTTCCTTGGTTATCCAAGTAAATTTAACGAAAACATTTTAGCAGCAGTTTTTGACGAAATTTACTACGGTTCCAAACTGTATTCTAAGCTGACCGGAAGAAAGCCCCTTCTCGGATCTGAGGAAGGACTTATAAAAAATGAAAAAATAATCGTAAATAAATCTGTTTTAAACTTTCTGAAAAATAAAACAAATGGAAAACTTGGTATAGTTACTGGAAGGCCAAGAATATCAGCAGAAATAGTCCTAAAAGACATTTTTGAAGATTTCTTTAAACCAGAGGCTCTTATATTTTTTGAAGACGTTCTTATAAAAACTAATGAAAAAGGAAAAGATACGTTTAATCTACTATTAAAACCCGACCCATACGGTTTAAAATTGAGTTTAAAAGCATTAGAACCTTGTATTCTCGCTGCATATGTAGGCGACTCTGTTGAAGATGCACTCATGGTTCAAAGAGCAAATGAAAACGGAGAAAAAGTTGTTTTTATAGGTGTCTACCGCTACACGCTTGACCTTGAAAGCACAATAAGGACTTTCATGAAAATGAATGCTGCGGCTATAATTCCTACTGTAAATGAGCTAAAAATACTTCTAGGGGGATAGTTATGAGAAACAGCTTTGTAGAGAGAGAAACACTTGAAACAAAAGTTAAAGTAAAATTAAAACTGGATGGATCGGGCATATTTGACATTAAAACCCCCGTACCGTTTCTTAATCACATGTTGAAGACTTTATGTTTACATAGCATGATGGATCTTGTAGTAGAAGCCTCTGGAGATCTAGCACACCATATCATAGAGGACACAGCACTAGTGATTGGTAAAGCAATTGGAAAAGCCCTTGGAGATAGAAAAAATCTGAAACGATTCGGCTATGCTAGAGTTCCAATGGATGAAAGTTTAGCTGAAGCAGCTGTAGATCTAATTAAAAGACCCTATGCTGTAACACGACTTAAGATTTCCTGTGAAACCATAGAAGGCTTTGACTCAAAAATGGTAGCACACTTCATTAACAGCCTAGCTTACTCAATACCAGCTACTATACATGTAAACGTCATTTACGGATATAATGATCATCACAAGACAGAAGCAGCCTTTAAAGCTCTAGCTTTAGCATTTAAAGAGGCATGGACAATAACAGGCACATTAGCCAGCGTTAAAGGTGCATACGAATGAAGATATTCATAGCTGATACAGGCGTTGGAAACATTCACAGTTTAAAAACTGCGCTAAGAAAATTGGGAAATGAAGTTCTCATAGGGCTTTCAACAAATATGATAGAAAACGCAGATGGAATCATCTTACCTGGTGTCGGAAACTTTAACAGCGCATTGAAAAGATTAAAAACAATTAAAACAAAGCTTATTGAAAGCATTCTTTCAGGCGTACCATTTCTTGGAATATGTCTAGGCTACCAACTATTATTTGAGGAGAGCCAAGAAGGAACTAAGAAAGGCTTTGGCATCTTCAAAGGTAAAGTTGTAAAATTTCCAAGCAGCGTTAAAATACCTCACATTGGTTGGAATACCCTTGAAAATATAAAATCTGACCCTATAGTCGAAGGAGTCAACGAGGGTAGTTATGTTTATTTTGTCCATTCATATTATCCAAAACCCTTTGAACCAATAGTTATTGCCGAGACGCATCACGGTATTAGATTTCCAAGTATAGGTGGAAAGAACGGAATTTACGGCGTCCAATTTCATCCAGAACGTTCAGGCAAGGTAGGGGCAAAAATACTCTCTAATTTTTGCAAGGTGATTAAAGGATGATGATCATACCAAGCATAGACCTAATGAATGGTAAAGTTGTAAGGTTGATTCAAGGAAAAACTTGTTGTATGAAAATATACAATTTTAATCCCATTAAGCTAGCTGAGGAATTTCTTGAAAAGGGAGTAGACCTTATACATGTAGTAGACCTTGATGCTGCCTTAGAAAGAGGCAACAATAGAAATATAATTTTGGATATGGTTTCGAGAGGTTTCCCTCTTCAAGTGGGTGGAGGGATCAGAAATATTAAGACAGCAATTTCACTACTTGATGAAGGAGTTAAAAGAATAATCCTAGGAACTATCGTGCTTAAAAACCCGATTATGTTTCAAAAAATTCTAAGAAGCGTTGACAATGATAGGATAGGGGTTTCAATTGATTATAAAGGATCTAAAGTGTTAATAAGAGGATGGAAGGAGTCCACTCCAATATCCCCTATTGAGTTGGCTTTAAATCTCCAGAATTTAGGTGTTAAATGGTTTATTTTTACTTCTGTTGAAAAAGATGGAACACTTACGGGTGTTGATGTAAAGACCCTCAAAATAATCAGAAATAAAATTAAAGCTAAAATGATTGCTGCAGGAGGTATATCATCAATATCAGATATTTTAAACCTCAAGAAAATCGGCTTAGATGGCGTCATCCTCGGTAAAGCTCTTCATGACAAGTTGTTAAAATTAGAGGATATCATGGAAGTGGTGAAGAATGCCATTAGCTAAACGAATAATACCATGCTTAGATGTTGATAAGGGAAGAGTTGTCAAAGGAATACAGTTTACCTCCATTAGAGATGCTGGTGACCCTGTTGAACTAGCATCATACTACAGCTCGGAAGGAGCAGATGAACTCGTGTTTCTTGACATAACAGCATCACCTGAAGGTAGACCAACACTTATAGACGTTGTTAGAAAAGTCGCTGAGAATATAGATATACCCTTTACAGTCGGTGGGGGGATTAGAAGCGTTGAAGATGCCAGAAAACTCCTAAGAAACGGTGCTGATAAGGTCTCCATAAATACATTAGCTGTAAAAAACCCTGAAGTTATAAAAAAGTTAGCGTCAGAGTTTGGTTCACAATGTGTTGTAGTAGCAATAGACGCTAAACGTACCCGTAGTTCAAACTCAAGTTCAAAGATTTTAATCGAAGAAAATGGTAGAAGCTTTTGGTTCGAAGTTTACATATACGGTGGTAGAACCCCCACAAATTTAGACGCCTTAACATGGGCTAGAAAAGCAGAAGAACTAGGTGCTGGTGAGATACTGTTAACATCCATAGACAGAGACGGAACTAATCTTGGCTACGATATTACTCTCATAGAAAATGTTGTCAAAACCGTTAACATACCAGTTATAGCAAGTGGCGGTGCAGGTAAACCTGAACATTTCTTTGAAGCGTTTAAAGCGGGAGCCGATGCAGCACTTGCAGCAAGTATTTTTCACTATGGAAAATATAAGATAAGAACAGTTAAGGAATTTCTACGTAATTTAGGGGTGGTGGTCAGGCTTTGAAACAACTAAAAACTGTCAAAATGGACAGATTGGATTTTGAAAAAAATAATGGGTTAATACCAGTTATTGTTCAAGAATACTCTACGCGTAAAGTTCTAATGCTCGCTTATATGAACAGGGAGGCTCTCCAAAAGACCCTGGAAACTGGTTTAGCCCACTACTATAGTAGGAGTAGAAAGAAAATTTGGATGAAAGGCGAAACAAGCGGCAATATTCAGAAAGTTAGGAGAATACTTGTGGATTGCGATCACGATACACTTCTAATCCAAGTAGAACAGACTGGAAACGCTTGCCATACAGGTGAACACAGCTGTTTCCATAATATCCTTGAAGAAGGTAAAAAACTACACGACGATTTCGACGATAAAATACATAGAAAAATCATGAAAGATTTTGATGAAAGTGAAATCGTAATTAAGAAATGGGTTAAAGATTCTTCTAGAGAAGAGTATCTCTACATCTTGAACCCTTACACTGAACATTATAGAGTTTCCAAAGCAGAGGTATATGAATGGATTGCTGAAAAAATAGACGAAGCAACCCCCAATGATATCGATAAAATCGTTGTTCCAGAATGCTTTGGGATACCGATAGCTCAACTAGTAGCTTCAAGAAAAGGCAAACCACTAGCAATAATAAGAAAAAGGCCGCTCAAACCCGGCGATAGAGGATTCAAATATTCATCCGGTTATGAAACAGGCTACTACTATATTTACGGTGTAGAAGCAGGTGATCGAGTACTAATCATTGATGATGCCATCTCAACTGGTGGAACAATGATTCCCATAATTAATGAACTAAGGAAAATGCAAGTTGAAATTAAAGCTGTAGCATCTGTCATATCCAAAGAAAACTATAGCGGAAGGGAAATAATAGAAAAAGAAACAGGGATATACGTTTATTCTCCCATTAAAGTCTACTTCAAAAATGGAAAAGTAGAAATTGAAATAAAAAAATCCTGACAGCATAAAGTGCCTCATTTCATTTAATAAATTTTCCAAACAAGTGAAAAGATGGGAGAGAATTTTATTATTTTGATCCCTACATTTTCTGCTATCTTTCAAGCAATGTTAAGTTGTTTTTAGAGCTCATTTAGTTTTCATTTTCCCCGATGCAGCTAATATTCCAACTCCCATCCCTACTATAAACACGAAAGCGCCTGCTATAAGTTTGAAGGATATTGTTGACGAAAACATCTAAAAACGTTACATGGCCACGTCTATCAATTAAAGAAATCTCGTATCCAAGTAAAAGAATCCTCTAAAATTTTCAATGCTTTTCTTAATTTAGATAGAATTAAAAAAAATTGTGAGGTCTGAAAAGGATCCACGCTGTAATCAGTAGGATTCTCCTAACATTGTCTCAAATAAGTCTTCGTGTTCAATTTCTTCTTGCATAATATGTCTAACAACTTGCCATGTTACTGGGTCCTTACCGGTGTTTTGTAACCATTCTAACATTTTGTTGTAAACATCGATTGCGCAACGTTCAGCATCAATAACAGCTCTTAATATGGCTTTTAGATCTCCCCAATCGGTGGGAAGTTCAACACGTGGACAATTAGCTTCCGAAACAAGCTTACCAAAATCTTTTATCGGTTCGCCACCTAAATGAATTATTCTTTCTGCAAGTTCATTCATGTGTTCTAATTCATCTTTTGCTGCTTTTTCTAGTGCTTCTGCAACAGTAGGTGCATTTAATCCTTTCGCCATTTTAGCAGCATGCAGGTAATAGAAGTATGCAATCCATTCGTCAGCATATGCTTTGTTAAGAAGGCGTATTAATTCTTCAATGTCCCCCTTAACAATTTCACGAGCTTTCTTACCCAAACTTTTCACCTCCCCAACTTTACAAGACACTATGAGTTTTCTATTTTTATATGTTTCTCGAACCCATCTAATGGCTGATGAGAAGTTATAATCGCGAAAATCGTACCATTCCTAAATAACATGATTATGTTATTTACGATTTCAGAGCAAGATTTTTATTTGTATGTGTTAAAAGACTTCTATATTGTTTACAACTTTAAAACGGTGTTCGCTATGTTTAAAACTCCTTTTCTGGCCTATAATGGCGTTGTTGCTTCTGAGAATCCTCT
>Ga0180301_10004834_pt1 | contig 10385 bp, 11 predicted proteins | sample GuaBasSediGuay16_FD_121797 | JGI IMG/M metagenome (GOLD analysis project Ga0180301, IMG submission 121797) | Subseafloor sediment microbial communities from Guaymas Basin, Gulf of California, Mexico - Guay16, Core 4569-2, 12-15 cm | ecosystem: Environmental > Aquatic > Marine > Hydrothermal... | reverse complement strand
CTCGTAGCCGTGGGCACTCCCGAGGAGCTGAAGAGGAGGGTCATAGGTGTTGGAGCTGTTGTCGAGGTTGTTGCCGAGCCACGGAGCCGCCTAGAGCTCCTGGCCAGGGAGCTTTCCGGGGTGGGAGGTGCTGAAGTGAGGGGAGACGTTGTTAGAGCTGTGATAGACTCGTTTGAGCAGGGGGTTCCAGCGATCGTATCCCTTGCCCAGTCGATGGGGCTGAGGGTTGTCGAGGTGAGGGCCAGGAGGTCTATGCTGCACGATGTCTTCCTGAAGCTGACAGGGCACGAACTGGGTGAAGAGAAGTAGGGCTTTTAAGAGCTGCTCTCAGAGAGGTAAAAGCCCTGTTCAGAAGCCGAGAAACGCTGTTCTGGGTAGTTGTATGGCCCGTGATGCTGATACTGCTAACAGCATACGTCTTCATACCCTCCCCCAGCTCTCTATCCCTAGACCTGGCCATCGTCAACCTCGATAGGGGTGTTCCCCACGGAGTACTACCCGCAAACCTCTCGCAGTTTCTAGAGCCGCGGAACTTCACCGAGGTCCTGGTTAAGGCACTGAGGAGCTACGCTGAGGAGAAGGGGGTTGAGCTGAAGCTCGCGGTTGTAGGTAACACCTCCTGTAGCTACCCCTGCACATCCCTAGCGGAGAGCCTCGTGAGGGATGAGGGGTTCGATATCGTTGTGGTTGTTCCGCCCAATGCGAGTATGGGGTTCAGCACGTGGATCCCGGTGAACCTCAGCATCTATGTGAGGGGCGGAAGCTCTTCAGAGGAGTACCTCTACATGGGTCTCGCAACACCTATCATCACCAATCTAAGTGTGTCGAAGTCGGTCGAGAGGATCGAGTTCTCTCTGAGGATGATGGGGAGGTACGTCAACACCTCTACGCTCCGCAGCTTCGAGAAGTACATCAGGCTGGGGCTCTACGGAACCGTGTTCCCCATAGTCCCGAAGATCGAGGTTGTCAAGCCCAGGGCCGTTGCCGATAGGGCCGGCGTACTGGGCTTCGTGACCATCGGCGGTGTAGGCTACGTAGTCCTCGTAGCATCGCTAACGAGCTCCGTCGGGATCCTGGCCTACAGGAAGGGGAACGGTACCCTCAGGAGGATCCTCGCAACCCCCACGAGGTTCAGGGACCTAGTGCTGATCGAGCTCGTGTCCAGCATCCTGTTCCAGCTAGCGTCATCCGCTGTCGTTGTGCTGGTGGGCCTGGCTATAGGGGCGAGGATACTCTTTAACCCTCTAGAGCTAGGGCACTGGATAGCCATAGCAGCGCTGCTGATAGCGATGGTGTTCACGTTCCTAACGGGGCTCCTCCTAGCACCTCTAGCAAGATCGGGGCGCGGAGCAAGCGCAATCTCAATACCCCTAGCACTCACCCTCATGTTCACCACAGGGATCTGGTGGCCCCCCAGGGAGATGCTGCCACCACCCCTCAGAACATTCGCTGATGCATTCCCACCATCCCTAGCATTCGACGTGATTAGAGATACCTTGGTGTGGAACAGGCCTTGGTTAACAGCAGCCCCGAAGATAGCGACTATGCTGCTCGGCCTAGCGATCGTGTTCCCGGCAGTAACAGTGCTGTATAGAGGGAGGTTCGAAGAGATAGCGTACCGCGTACTCAAGAGCTAAGTACTTCCAACCCCACAGCGTGCCCCTCCGGGCCAATACCCGCAGATGAACACATCCGCCGAGCGATCAAGAAGCAAACCAGTTCTGCTGGCCTATCCCGGGGATAACAGAAGGCTGTCAACCTCAAGGCAACTCTTTGCGTAACAGTACGGCACTTCACGACCGTTCGTCTTCTAAAGCTCAGTCCATAGATTACCGTTAGCGCCACCGCTGTCAGCCAATACCGTCGAACCATGTAATCAAGCTGGGTCCTGCCATACCTTCGGCAACGATGAGGCCTTGGATACATTGCAACGAAATGAACACTCTAAACACTGCTCTAACGAGAGTACGGAGATAGTTAGCGTGGTTAGATCCGCCTAATACGCATAGCCGCATTTATCATCATCGTCATCATCTAGCATAGGAGCACCTCCATTCCTCAAGAGAACTTTTTAGCGTGGGTAAGGGCTCTACATCACATTGAGTATGTTAAGGAACCTCCGGTTCTGTGCGCGCCCCAGCTTAGTGATCTACGGCGACGATAAGGTCTAAGGTGTTTACGAGCAACAATCTTCATATCTAAGGTTCTCTATTCCCGCGCTAGATAAAAGCGCATTGGTCTAAGAGGCGTAACGCGATGCTGATGGAGTCTACGCTTCGCTTTTCCTAAGCTTTGCTTCTCCCCTGAGCCTCCATATACCCTGGGCCGGGTCCTCGATCACTATCCCTAACCTGCTTGCAAGCTGGTCACTTATGAGCGTCTCGTCGACGAACTCAGACACGACCACGTAGGCGTCTACAGGTCTAGGCTCAACCCCCTTGGCAACTAGATGCACTTTAGCACCCCGAACTCTGTACACCTTCATCAAGCCTGAGGCTGTTCTGTAAGTCTCGACAAGAGTTCCATCGGGAAGCCTAGGCCAGACCCCAAGCCTCTCAGCAACATCTATAGGTACAAGCGCCTCAGGCACATCAGTTTCGTACCCCGTGTTGACGAGCGCAATAACCTCCACCGACGCACCCCCATACTCAATCCTTATCCTTACCCGCACCCCCATACCTCCTCATCCTCAGAGGCCTGACGTAACCAACCTTCTTTTTAGCAAAGAGCCTCAGAGGTCTAATGTAGCCCACCCTAGCCACGGTCAATCCCCTCGAGGAGCTGACGTAGCACCCAACTTCATAGAGGAATACATCCCTAATAACCATCAACACCTACTGGTTAGCCAGGTTATCTATTGTAGACAGCTTGGGTCGAGGAAGTAGACCATGCTAGATTACAACTTCGCGTTCTTTCTAGGAACACGTTGGTCGGGGGATGAAACTTGGAATAAGGTCAAGCTCCTGGATCTATAGCCACAGGCGTTATCGTTGCGTCTCTACAACTTCGTTTAAGTATTTGCGCTGGTGGTGTTCCTCGTGCTTGTATTGAACATCACGTTTCTTCTGGGGTGATGTGCGGCACAGCTAGAGGTGATAGCCCTTGTACTCTGCTCTGTATATAGAGGTGGTGTGCTGTGAGGGGTGTGGGCTTCGTCTACTATAGCCGTACGGGGTGTACTAGGAGGCTTGTTGAGAAGCTCGTATTGGAGGTGAGGAGCAGAGGTGTTGGGGTGGGCGTCCACGAGGTTAGGATGGTGAAGGAGTACAGCCCGCCTCTACACCTCAACCCCCGCCTCTTCATAGATACTGTTGCGGGGAGGAGGGTCGAGATCGTTGTTGAGCCAGAGTACAGGGGCTTCGACTACGTATTGACGGTGCTAGCTACGCCCATATGGTTCGGGAGGCCTGCTCCCGCCATCAGGCAGTTCGCCGAGGAGCACAGGGGAAGGGGTATAGACGTGGTGTGCATAGCCACCAGCGCCATAGGCAGAGGCTACGTGGAGGCTCTTCGAAGAGTTCTGGAAGAGTATGGTTATCGGGTCCATGCATGTCTCGATGCGAAGGAGGATAGGCTCGAGGATCTCCACGTGAACACCGTGCTGAGAGTCTATAGGGAGTTGCTGGAGAGTTCGAAGGCTAAAACTTAATACATCGCATGCCTCTATTGTTTCCTGGGAGGTTCTGCCGTGGGTGAGGAGCTGAGGAGGTTCTTGGAGGAGGCAATGAGCTACTTAGAGAAGGTGTGCTCAGAGAAGCACGAGCTCGAGTTCTACTGCAGACAGTTCATGCACGAGCTCGAGGTCGTGGGGGGTCTCAGAATGTTGAACAGCTTCAGAAGCGGGGCCAAGACTAGGATCCTCCTAGCAACTATGGAGAGGAACCGAACGCTGCTCGCTCTCTGGGCCTATAAATTCGGCTACGCCGATATAAAGACGAGGCTAGAGGCCCTAGCTAGGAGAGCGAAGGAGATCCAGAGCTCCCTGTGATGACAGAACCCCGCCTGATCGCTGAAGAAGCTTAGAAGGGCTGAGGGGATCCCAGGATTCAGTAGAGAAGACCTTCTTCACAGTCTCCGCAAGCACGGCATCCTATCATCATCCCAGGACTCCGGTTGGCAGGAGAGCTAATCAGTGTTTGCCTGAGGAGCGCTACACGAACTCTACCCTGATGTTTGGGGCCCTCCTCACGAGCTCCAGCACCACCCTCTCATCGCCGCTCTTCACAGCGCGGAGCATAGTCTCGTAGTCTTCGAGTGTGAAGAAGCCCCGCCTATACAACACGGTCGCCCCAGCTCCCGTGACCACGGCGGTTGCTAGGCCTCGGTGGCTGAAGAAGTCTAGCGCCGTTCTGAGGTCAGGTATCGAAAACCAGTAGACGTTGCTTGGATGGGTGTGCGCTGTCAGCACCATCCCCTGTACCGCGGGTATGGACACCCTACCATACTCACCCTCGGCTAGAAACACCTCGCCGCTGTCCATCACGGCCATGAAGTACTCGGTCCCACCTCCAACCCTCACGAAGTTTGCTAGCCTCCTACGTGCATAGTGTCCAAAATACCTAGCGAGCTCGTCGTAGAGCAGTAGGAGGTTGTTACCAGCATGCTCAACAGCCTCGATAACATACCCGTCACCCTCCTCAACAACCCCGAGCCTCCTACCAACACAAACCAAGAACCTTAGAGGAGCATCCGAGGTCTCTAGGTAGTCCAGGTCCACGGGCTCGGGCTCCACCTCCACCCCGCTGACAACATACTTATCCGCAAGCTCTTCAAGAATATCCTCCAGCGCTAAGAGGGCACGCGCAATCCTTGCCAGAAGCGTGCTGCGGCTATCGCTAAAAACCTCGCTGTACCTCCTCAAAACACCGCCCCTACCAATCTCCGCTAAGGGAAAGCTATAAACGGTAGCATCACCGATGGGATCCCAAAAACCCCGGGCCATACGAGCAAAAAATTTATTTCTCCACAACCTACATAAAGGAATTCTCGAAAAATCCATTGAGGTACGCGAAGAGTTGAGGAGGATCCTAGTTACTATACTAATGGTAATCCTCCTAGCATCAATAGCTCTGCCCTTCCCCATACTGTTCTCACAGAATGAAGGGGGCATCTATGCAAACATCTTCGACTACATACACCGAGAACCTTGGATGAAACCCGGGGGGACTCTCAGAGTCCCTATGATGGGCGAAGCCGGTACCCTCAACCCCTTCACCTACACAACAAGCTGGGAGTTCATGATCATAGACCTCGTCTACGATACTCTCGTCATACTGACCCCAGACCTCAAGTTTGCAGGTAGGCTAGCCAAGGAGTGGAGCGTATCACCTGATGGCAAGGTCTGGACCTTCAAGCTCTTCGAAAACGCTACGTGGCACGATGGAACCCCCGTGACGGCAGAGGACGTGGCCTTCACATACAACCTGCTGAGGGATGTAGGCAACCAGACTAGATGGGCGGATGTAGCTATCCTGATAGACCACGCCGAGGCCGTGGACAAGTACACCGTCAAGATATACCTGAAGAAGCCTTACGCACCATTCCTCCTCAGAATTGCCGAGAGGATATACATAGTCCCCAAGCACTTATGGGAGAAAGTAGAGGACGTGATAAAGTTCAAGAACGAGAACCCGATCGGGAGCGGCCCCTTCATATTCGTTGAGCACAAACCGCAGCAGTACTACAAACTTAGAGTGAATACCAGGTACCACCTAGGCAGACCACTGATAGACGAGGTGATATTCCCGATAATATCGAATCCCGAGGCCATGCTGCTAGCCTTCCAGAAGGGAGAAGTAGACGTCATGACCTGGAGCATACCCTACGCCTCCATACCCAAGGTCAAGGACCTGCCGCACGTCAAGCTACACCCCGTTACAGAGACCGGAGCCAGGTTCATGTACTTCAACTGCCAGAGGTGGCCAATGAACCTAACCAAGTTCAGGCAGGCGGTACACCACCTCATAAACATCACCTACGTCGTCAACGTGATCTACCAGGGCTACGCTCTGCCCGGAAGCCTCGGTAGACTGCCACCAACCCTAAAGCCGTGGGCCAACCCGAACCTGCCGCCCAAGGAGGAGAAATACCCGTTCAGCCTCGAGAAGGCGAAGGAGCTGCTCGATGAGCTGGGTATAAAGGACGTTGATGGTGATGGGTGGAGAGAGACCCCTGACGGCAAGGACTTCACACTAACCATATACTCACCCAGCTACGACCCGCTGAGAGTTAGATGGGGCGAGATCATAGCCAACAACCTGAAGAAGGTTGGTGTGAACGTCAAGTACCAACCGCTCGAATGGACAACCCTCGTCAACAAACTCATGAGCATGGACTACGACATGCTGGTGATCGGAGGCATCGGAGACCTCGACCCAGACATCCTCTACGCACTCCACCACACCCAGGGCGGATGGAACTACGGCAAGTGCTCCTTCCCCGAGCTCGACAAGCTACTTGAGGAGCAGAGATTCACCGTAGATCCGGAGAAGCGCAAGGAGATCGTGTGGAAGATACAGGAGATCTTAGCAGAGAAAGTACCCCTGCTCAACACAGTACACCAACAGTTCGTCTACGCATACAGAACCGACAGGTTCGAGGGATGGGTACTAGGGCCTTTCACAAGCCCAGACAACTGGTTCAGCTACATGAACCTGTACAGCGTTGAGATCAACAAGCCTCCGAAGACAACTCCAAGCCCAACACCAACACCTACCCCGACACCTACACCTACTACAACAACTCCGTCGCCCAGCCCGACTACCTCGCCCACACCATCCCCCTCACCTAGCCCAACACCTTCACCTACGCCATCCCCAAGCCCGACACCCACCGTAACCGTGACCGGGCCAGCAGCAACCATAACAGTGACAGAGACCATAGAGAAGACGGTCACCGTAGAGAAGACCGCGGCACCCTCTACCGTGACCGTGGTTCAGACGGTCACCGTAACTGTTGAGAGCGGTATGCCTCCCACAGCAGTAGGCATCGTAGCCCTCGTCATCGTGTTAGTGATAGTGGGTGTTGTAGCAACAGTGCTTAGGAGGAGGAGCTGAAGGGTCAGGCTATGCCTGGGATCACCAGGTATGTAGTCAGGAAAGTGGTTTCACGAATCATAGTGTTTTTTATAATTGTGAGCGTCACCTTCATTATACCCCGGCTCATGCCGGGAGGCGCTTTTGCTTATCTCATCGAGAACCCGAATATTGCTCCCGAGCTCAGGGAGGCACTCATAAAGGAATTCGGTCTCGACAAGCCTCTCTGGGTTCAGTACGTCACGTTCCTCAAAGAGTTCTTCCTTAAAGGGAACATAGGGATCTCCTTCTATTACCTCAAACCTGTTTCCGAGGTCATAGCACAGGCTCTTCCATGGACTGTGACGCTGGTTACGACATCGGTTGTGCTCTCGGCGCTCTTCGGCATTATCCTCGGCGCTCTGGCAGCTTATAGAAGAGGCTCTAAGTTCGAGGCGACTCTATTCAACGTATTCATGTTCGTACGCTCCATGCCTTCGTTCTGGCTGGGGCTGGTGCTCCTCATAATCTTCGGCTATTACCTGGGCGTAGCACCGCTCTACGGCGCCTACACCTACGGCGTTACCTACGAGAACCTGCTGGAGTTCATAAAGGATGTTCTGTGGCACCTATGGCTCCCCATGATAACCTTGGTTCTACTGGGAACCTCTGTGTACTTCGTACTCTCCAGAAACTCCATAGTTGACGTGCTTACGGAGGATTTCGTCATGGTTGCCCGAGCTAAGGGTCTAAGCGACAGAGAGGTTCTCTTCAGACATGCTCTTAGACCGGCATCGCTTCCCGTGCTCACGTACCTAGCCCTAGACCTTGGGTACTCGATAGGCGGCGCTCTCCTAGTAGAGGTTGTGTTCTCGCTACCCGGGGTAGGGAAGCTTATGTACGAGGCTGTTTACATGACTGACTACCCGCTCCTCCTCGGGATCGTGGTGTACGTATCGGCCCTCACCCTAACGCTGATAACCATAGCCGAGGTGCTCTACGCTTTGATAGACCCCAGGGTGAAGCTCCTATGAGGAGCGACTCCCTGACCAGGTTCCTGAAATCCTTGGGGGCAGCGGCCAAAGCAATATTCATACTCAACAACCGGGGTCTCGCAGGCCTCATGCTCCTCTCCATACCGATCGCAATGGCCCTCTTCCCCCAGCTCATAGCACCGTACAACCCGTGGGAGACCACGGGAGCACCCTTCGAACCCCCTAGCTGGAAGCACCTGCTTGGAACCAACGATATGGGTCAGGACATATTCAGCGAACTCGTGTACGGAGCAAGGATATCGCTGCTCGTAGGATTCACAGCAGCAGCCGCAACCGTTGTCCTCGGAACCGTGATAGGACTCATTGCAGGGTACGTAGGCGGCATCATCGACGAGATCCTGCTGACGATCACCGACACGATGATGCTCATACCCGTGCTCCCCTTCATGATCCTCCTCGCCTCGATGCTGGGGCAGGGCTACCAGAACATAGTCCTGGTGATAACGATCTTCAGCTGGCCCAGCGTTGCCCGGCTTGTCCGGGCCCAGACCCTATCGCTTAAGCAGAATATATACATAGAGGCCGCGAGAGCCGTAGGCGCATCGGGGACGTGGATCATGTTCAGGCACATCCTGCCGCAGCTACTCCCCCTGCTCATAGCGTTCATAGTGCTCAGGGCGGGTGGTGCTATGATAGCCGAAGCCTCGCTAAGCTTCCTAGGGCTCGGGGATCCGACGCAGAAGAGCTGGGGAACCATGATCTACTGGGCCAGACAGTCAGGAGCTATATCCAGCGGCGCCTGGTGGTGGATAACAGCGCCAGGGCTCATGATAACAATGAGCGTGCTGGGCTTCGCACAGGTGGGCTACGCTATGGAGGAGTACGTGAATCCGAGGCTCAGAACTAGGTAGGCGCAGCCTCAACGCATCGATTTCTTAGACTTACAAACCTTCAGTAAAATACAATACGTTGCTATAGGCGAACACCTCGCACAGCAAGCACTTCCCTGCACAAGATCGGGCCCTCGTTCAGCAGAAGTCCGTGTTGCCACCGCTACACACCTAGGTTTTCAACGAGGTTCTTCATCTAAGTCTCTAGCACCGCCGCTGAACACCTCGTTAGCCTCCGCGACGTTGCGGATCTAGGTAGTATTGCTATGTATGGTAGTGCTGTAGTGTCGCTACCTCTTATTCATATACTTGCTTGACGCAGTTTTTCTCGCCAAAGGTGTTGTAGATGACTGGTTTCAACAAGTTGGTTCCGCTGTTCCTCGTAGCCGTAGTGCTCGGCTCGGTCGGTATAGCTGTGGCTATGTGGACCGAAGAGCTTCTTGTGAACGTCAATGTTTCGACGGGTGAGGTCGATGTTAAGTGGAGCGCGTGGATGTGCAGCGATGAAGATGCTGATCCACAGGCGGAGGGTTATACGAATGAGGAAGGTAAGGACGTTGCATCGTGCTCGATCATCGCCAGTGGTAGGGATACCGAAGGCGATGTTGTTGAGCTCACCGTGGATCTCAACAATACCTACCCTGGCTACACAGCGACTATACTGCTGATAGTGGACAACATAGGTACTGTACCCGTAAAGCTCTACAGTAGCTCTATGATGGGGGTCGTAGGCAAGCCCATAGACGTCTACTACGCGTGGCCCAAAAACACTACCCAGATCGAGCCCGGTGACAACTCAACATACATACTCAGAGTCACGGTGCTACAAGACGCTGAGGAGGGAGCTACCTACAGCTTCACCTGGAGACTGGTATTTGCTCAGTGGAACGAGGTCATAGGACCGGGCCCAATGATAAGCTCAATAAACTAAACTGGAAATCACCATGTGTTTTTCGCCGAGGCGCGGAGAGGAATAGGCGCCGAGGAGTCTCCTCAGAACTCCCCGGCATACCTCTTAACAGCCTCCTCCGCACTTCTCAACAGAGCCTTGAACACCTCGGCATATCGAGCTAGGTTCCTCATCCTACTCCTCAGCATCTTTGATCTGGGGCAGAGCCTATCCACCAAGACCTTGTTCTTGAAGGGGTCGTAGATCAGGGGGTAGAGCCTGCAACCCAGAGGCCTCCACCTATATATGGTGCACCGATTGCTGTGGGGGTCCAAGAAGATGCAGTGCCCATCCACGTTGCGCAGCCTCATAAACCCGTTGCTGAGAGTGGCAAACCTCTGCAGCTCGAAGCCTAGAGAAGTGATTCTCTCGATATCCTCGAGGGTCAGCACCATCTCAGTTCCGTAACAGCATCTACCGCAGAAAACAGTGCCGCGTCTACACTCCACGGTAACCTCGGGGATTCTCAGTGTCATTACCATCAGTTGCCCCGCAGCAGGCAGGCTACTAGGCTCGTCCTCTACCTACAATATAATAT
>Ga0180301_10004833_pt1 | contig 10385 bp, 9 predicted proteins | sample GuaBasSediGuay16_FD_121797 | JGI IMG/M metagenome (GOLD analysis project Ga0180301, IMG submission 121797) | Subseafloor sediment microbial communities from Guaymas Basin, Gulf of California, Mexico - Guay16, Core 4569-2, 12-15 cm | ecosystem: Environmental > Aquatic > Marine > Hydrothermal... | reverse complement strand
TGGGATGTGCAGCTATGGCGGAGGCCCTTGTAGCGGGTAAAGCAGAACCAGCCAACTGCCCAGTTGCTAATTCCGAAAACCTATCTAAAATTGCTGAACTTCTGGGGCTTGAAGTCACTGCAAAGGAACGCAAGGTAGCTGTGGTTCTGTGTCAGGGAGACACAAATAATCAAAAAAAGAAAGCTGAGTATCTGGGAGTTCAAACCTGTCTTGCAGCCCATCTTGTCGGAGGTGGACCAACAGCATGCAACTGGGGATGTATAGGATACGGTGATTGCGTAAGGGCCTGTCCTTTTGACGCCATTCACATGAGCGAAAATGGTCTGCCTGTAGTTGATAGGGAAAAATGCACTGGATGCGGAAAGTGCGTTGAAGCATGTCCAAGAAATATCATAGAACTACATCCTATTTCCAGACATGTTTTTGTACTCTGTAAAAATAGAGACAACCCGAAACTCGCTAGAAGCGTTTGCAAAACAGCATGTATCTCGTGCGGGATCTGTGAAAGAGCAACAGGAGGAAAGGGTTTCAAAGTGATAAACAACCTTGCCGAAGTGGATTACGACTTATATACTAAGGAACCGGTTCTCCCGACCGACAAATGCCCAACAAAATGTATAGTGATTGTTGGAAACCCAGGAGAAACGTAAATGCAGGATAAAGAGATAGGTCTGGTTCTGGAAAAGGACAAAGAATCTGTTACTGTTGAACTCTTTCGATCTGACGCATGCGATAGATGTGCAGCAAGGGTACTCTGTAAATCCACCGAGACAGGAAAAAGGGTCGTAAAAGCAATTTCTGAAACTGAAGCCAACATTGGAGACGCCGTTGAAATTGAGCAGATCGGCAAAAACGTGCTAAAAATATCTCTTCTACAGTACGGTATACCTCTTGCTCTATTTATTATAACAACAATTTCATTCTACTCTTTGCTAAAAACCAGGTTATCGCATGGAATGCCGGAGTTAATAGCTTTCCTATCCGCAACTGCAGTTGTAATAATCTCTGGCTTTCTGATAAGGGTTATTTTCAGGAAAATTTCCAGGGAAAGTCTCCCTATGTTTAAAGTAATAAAAGTTGTTCAAAAAGCTCAGGAGAAGGAAAAATGAAAAACTACATTTCAAGAAGGGAGTTTTTGAAGAGAATCTCTATAGGAGGATCGGCGGTCTTTGTCCCTCTTACGTTCGTTCGGGACCGTCTCGACGATACCACATTTATTCTTTACTCGAACGATGCTGAAAGGGATATTAGAGAACTTACAAAAGCTATCTGTCGGGATTTTGGACTGAAAGCAAAATTCAGTGGTCACAAAATCGACCTCGATGGAAGCCATAGAAGCTATAGAGCCATATTCTTTCAGGAGATTTTCTCCGGGGTAAAACCTGATTTAACAATTGTCCAATCCGATGAGGTGATAGATCCTTCCAAATCCGGCATGAAAAACGTTCGCAGATTTCTCCATTCACTCAGAAAGGGAAAACCTTCCAGATATAAAATATGGATAAGTGTGAAGAGGAGAAATATTCTGAATATCCTTGCAGGGTTGGAACCTAACACCAACAAAGTCGAGATTTTCGCCAATGGGAAAAAAGTAGAAGAATTTGACATTCTGAAAAACTATAGAGAAATAGTTGTTAATGGCTATGCAGGGAAAACAGTCTTAGAAAATAGGAATGGAAAGGTGAGAATTGTAGAATCTGCCTGTAAACACAGAAATTGCATCCATGAAGGTTTCAGAACACATGGAAGAATTATCTGCGCTCCCAATAAGGTTTATGTAAAACTTCCGGATTACAACAATATTGACGCTGTAACACTATAGAAACCTATAGATGAACAGAAAACTTGCTATTGTTTTCTTTCTATCCTTCTTGCTATTTTGTGATTCCAGCAAGAGATTTGAAACTTTTAAATATACCCACTTTGCTCTTGGAACGGTTATCGATATTACTCTCCTGGTTGAAAGTAAAAATGCCGATAGAGTTTCCTGCGAGGATACAGCAAAAGCTATTGCAAGGAAAGTTTTTGGGCTCTTTGATAAAATAGATTCCACCTTTTATGAAGGCAACAGAAAAAGCAAAATTTACCAATTTAACACCAATCTTTCTGAAAATAGATTCCTCTCTGTCAGTTATAATTTGCTTTCTTTGATAAAAAGAGGTATTGAAATATCCAGAAAAACAGACAGTCTATTTGACATCACGGTTGGAACATACCTTCCCCTCTACCCTTTCGACAAAGAAAGAAAGTACTCTCCTAATATAGACAGTCTCAGATTCCTATCAGGCTTTACCGGTTTTCAAAACATCTTGCTGGATACAGAAAACTACCGAATCGCAAGAAAAAACGGTTACCTTCGACTCTCAATGGGAGGTATTGCTAAAGGATATGCAGTTGACAAAGCAATAAATCTTGTCAGTAAATACAGCATAATAAAGGGAGCTATAGTAAATGCTGGTGGAGACATGGGCCTTCTTCCAAGGGCAGATGGAAAACCGTGGAGAATTGGTATCCGTCATCCAAGAAAACCAGGAGAGCTATTGGGGGTAGTTGAAATAAAGAAAGGGGCTATTGCCACAAGTGGGGATTATGAGAAATTTTACATACTGAATGGTACAAGGTATCATCATATCCTCAATCCCAGAACAGGACTCCCCGCATACAAATGTCAATCCGTCACCGTGATAGCTCCCAATGCAGAAACGGCAGATGCTCTGGCAACAGGTTTATTTGTAGCAGGCATCAGAAAAGGAAAGAAAATTTTAGAAAGGTTTCCTGGATGTCATGCTTTATGGGTAGATAGCCTGGGAACTGTGTATACCAGCAAAGGCTTTAATAAGTTTCTATCGGAAAAATCCTGGTAACTCCTTGTTAGCTGTTTTATTATCTTAAGAGCGTAACCCAAACTTATAGGAATGTTTGTGCTTTTTCGTGCTTTCTGGTATTATTTTTGAAAATTCCCTTTCGTTGATATTGATTTTACAGAATAGGGTTATAAGTTTACAATTGAGAATTGAAAAAACGGAGCAGGAAATATGAATTTGAAAAAAGTAAGAGAGCAGATTGATATCATTGATTCGAAAATATTGAAACTTCTGAATGACAGGATGATCTTGGGTATACTCAGCAAAAGATTCAAAACAGAAATTGAAGATATAGAAAGAGAAAAAGAAATTCTTGATCGCATTAACTCATACACAGAATCTCTTGTAAATACAGAAGTTTACAAAAGAATATTCCTCGAAATACTCACAGAGAGCAAGAGACTGCAGAAAAAGAACTTCAAAATAACAGCATTTCAGGGGGAACACGGTGCCTATAGCGACGTCGCTGCAAGAAAATGGCTTCATGAATCCGTTACAATACCCTGCGTGGAATTCAGGGAAGTATTCGAGGGTGTCGAAAAGGGCTATTATGACTACGGAATAGTTCCCATTGAAAACACCTTAGGGGGTGTTATAGGCGAAGTTAATGACCTGCTCATAAAGACAAAGCTAAAAGTTGTAGGTGCTGTTAACCTTAAGGTAGAACACTGTCTTCTTGCCATCCCTGGTGCTGATCATAGGGAATTAAGAGAAGTAATCTCCCACCCACAGGCGTTAACACAATGTAAAAGCTTTATAGAGCGGAATAAACTAAATCCCGTATCATACTACGACACAGCCGGAGCTGCAAGAATGATCAGAGAAAAAAATTTGAAACAGTCTACAGCTATTGCCAGCAAACTTGCTGCTGAGTTATATGATCTGGAAATCATCAAGGAAAACATAGCCGACCTTGGGAATAATTATACCAGATTCCTTATTTTAGCCAGAGAGGAAACGAAAGGAAAAGGCGACAAATGTTCCATAATTTTCTCTACCGAACATAAGGCGGGAACATTGTTCAAAGTTCTTGAAATATTCGCAAAAGCGGGGATTAACCTCACAAGAATAGAATCAATACCCGAATCACCGGGAAGTTACGCTTTCTTTCTGGATTTTATTGGCTCACTCGAAGATGAAACAGTGAAAAAATGCCTCGACGACATAAAACCTCTAACTACAAAATTAAAAATTATGGGAAACTACAGGGAAATAACTGTTTAATAAAAACTCCAGCAAGGCAATAAATTTCCACCGAAATGAAAAGGCAAAGGTAAGAGTATCCTCATTTTGTTCTGCTTTGACGCCGGGACGCCTGGCTTTTGAAATATCTCTCTATACACCTTACTACCTCTCCAAAAGAAAAGTATGATTTCATTTATTTATCTATCCCGGGTATCCCAAGCCTGGCCATGTCATCAGAGAAATTTGTCTCTGATAAAATTTCTCTGATGACATACCCCCCATCTTTTCAATTCTACTGTAAAAATAAGAACAACTCTGCCTGAGCCAGCCTGCGTTGAAAAAAATATTTTCCAGATGGAAATCTCCAGTAATAAAGACCTCAACTTTATCAAAAATAATATACCAGACACTTTCTTTTGCTGAAAAAGACGTGGTTAATCTTTATATTTACTTTGTGTGTAAGGAACGAATTAGGAGAATCGAAAGATGAAACAGGTTGTAATCATGCACTATACCCTACCGCCGGTTGTAGGCGGAGTTGAAACAATTCTGGGGCCGTTTGCCGAAATATTTGCCGAGAATGGATATCTTGTAACAATGCTCACCGGAGAAGGGAAAGTTGAGAACCACAATATTAAAACCTGCACGATCCCGGAACTGAGCCCAAACCACCCTGCTATCAGAAACATCCAAAGGGTTCTGAAAATGGGATCACTACCCGAAAATTATGAACATAAACTTTCCATTATACAGAGAAAAATTGAAGCGGAGATCGGGAACATCGGCGAGGTAGTGATCCACAATATGTTAACCATGCCGTACAACCTAATAGCTACCGAGGCTCTGTGGAATTACGTGAGCAAAAACCCACAAAAAAAATTTTACGTTTGGGTGCACGATATAGCCTGGGCAATGGACGAATACAAAAAATTCCTTTATAACCGAAGGCCATGGATACTGCTAAAGACATCAATTAGTGGTGTAAAATACATAACCATTTCCGAAATGAGGAAGCGACAGCTGAGCGATGTCATGGGTATAAGTAAAAAAGAAATAACCGTTGTGCCAAACGCAATAAAATACAGCGAGTTTTTTAAATTCTGCAAAGAGACCGAAAGGGTTCTCGATAGAATCAACTTTTCCTCTAAATATCCTTTTATCCTGTCACCTGTTAGATTTCTCCCAAGGAAAAACATTGAGAAAACCATCGAGATAATCTCCGTTTTGAGCAGTGAATACCCTAATGCTCTCTGTCTTATAACTGGGAACGTAACTGACGATGAAACAGAAGAATACTACATCAAAATAAAAAAACTTGTAGAAAAAAATAACCTTAAAAAAAATGTTTTATTCCTGTTCGAAATTCTAAACGAGCTTGGAATTCCTGCTGACAAAAACAGGGAAATTGTTCGTGATTTATATTTTGTTACTACTCTTGTCCTGATTACGAGCAACGACGAAGGTTTTGGAATACCTTTACTTGAAGCCGGCCTTTCAAGAGCACCTATCGCTGTAAGTAGCATCCCCGTTTTTAGAGAAATCACTAAGGAAGGGATAATATATCTTCCCTTAGATGAAAGCCCTGAGTACAATGCAAAAAGAATAATAAAAGTACTTTCTACAACTCAAAATAAAGCAACCATTTTTCACAATCAGATATTGACCAGATTTGACGCTAAAAGATACTGGGATTTATACCTCAAAGAAATATTTAGCCAGTCCCAGACAACCCTTTTTTGATACACATTTTTTAATCCATTCAACTAATTGGTGGAGGCGGAGGGAATCGAACCCTCGTCCGAGAAAGAGGCAGAATAAGCTTCTACGTGCGTAGCCCATTGCAATAATCTCGCTTTCCCTTCGCCAATGGGCAAGCTCCAGGAAAGCCAGCCTGTGTTGAATCTTGCTCATTACCCCACAGGCAAGGGTAATGAACCAGCCTGCTAACTGACGCCCTCACCTAACCCGCAGGCAAGGTTAGGCAGGACGGTTGCCTATCAATTAGGCAACAGCGTAGTTATAGTTGGCACTTATCCAACCTCAGGCTTGTTTTACGTGGACACCTGAGAAACCACGGCACGCTGCTTATTATGCCTTCAGTCCCGTCGAATCCATTCGCCCCCTCAAAGAGCTGATTAAATTTAGCGAAAATTTCCAAAATAACACAAAGGCAACTCTTTATATGAAACAGAAAGAGGATTTGTTTCACACTTTTACATAGTGTCAAATTAATTAATTGTGTCTGCAAAGATAAACATTCTGCGTATTCAAAGAGCTTAGATATTCAGAAAAGTAATATCCCCCTTCTTTGTACGTATAGAAATAAAACAGTATTCTAATACGTACATCCCTTGCTGTGATCTGATATCTTAGTAGTCTGTATTTGCAATAGTATTTAAAGAACTCTGGTATGCCATCAAGATATTTTACATCCATCTGTATCATTTCAAAAGGTTTTAATCTCTCAGTCCCTGAAATCGTATAATATTATCTTGGCTTTTAGTTTGCTATTTGCTGTAATACTATAAGGCCATGTCTTATCTTTTTGCCACTTCAATTTTATCCTAAATCGCTTCTCTGGAATCTTGCTAGGCCCCCCACGGGCTATTCTCCCATTACTTATCACCCTTAATTTAATCAATTCTATTGCACCACCATGTGCATGAACTTTCCCACATCTCTTCTAAAACTTCCTTGACTATTTCCCCAAGTGACTCTAAAATTACCTCGCTCTTCATAATCTCCTGTGTCTTTTCCCTCTCCTTCCAAATCTAGAATACACAGGAAGTTATCCCTATAATTTACTACCTGATCACCAAGAAAATATTTCTCAAAAACAAGTAACCGTAAAAAACAAAACGAAAACCTTTTTAAATACCCTAACACTAACTTTAATACTCTTTTGTTCAGTAGAGCTCTTTTCAACCGAATATTAACAGAAACCCTGGCGAGATGCTTCAGGCTAAATCTCCTCTGAGAGAGACACAGCACCAAAACCCCTACTAACAGATATACCCAAAAATAAAAAAGATCTGGCCACAAAAAAGCCAGCTTCCCTTATCTATCCTATAGGCGCCGAAAGAAGTTTTATTTCATCACCTTGAGATTACACAGGTTAGCATGATCATAATTTATTCCATCTCCAGCGTCACCCACATGTATCCTCAGTTCATCAACTCCAGTGATATCAACTTCAAGCTTTACCGGAGAATCATTATACCTTACCACCCCGCTGGACCACAGAAGCTTCCCATCCCCGTAAACCTCAAACGTAATAGAACCACTTTTGTTAACATAGGAGTGGTAGTCCATTCCAACCTCCCCTACAAGCCTGGAATATTGTCTTTTCAGACGATAAACAATATCTGAAACAGCATGCGTACCAATACCTTTTTCATATTTGTTATCACCAATCCTCAAAACATCACCACTAAGAGACCTGTTCATCTTCGGGACACCCCATCCTGAGGTCATCTGAACCGGTTCAATGTCCGAAAGGAAAACTTCATCTGGAAAAAGCTCATCGTAGGAAAGCTCTATTTTCAACCTCTTATCACTCTCTCTACCATCATACCATACGCAGGAAACTTCCACCTCTTTCTTCTCGATATCTATCCCCCTTATGATAACCTCATTAAGTGGAGTCACTCCCAGTTTTTCTCCACCATAATAAACACAGTACCCACAATTAGGACGATACGTTGGTTCCCAGACAATTTTAACAGCATCAAAACTGATAGGTTTAACCATAACAACCTTTCTGGGCACCCTTACTGGATAAGAATAACTTCCAGTCTCCTTAAATCTAACATTCCACTCGACCTCTCTGGTCCTGCTACTTTTTAGTCTAACCACAGACCATCCCTGGTAATTTTCTACCTCCACCTCAACTCCCTTTGCCTTTACTCTCTCAACCGCATAATTTTTGCTCAGAGGATAGACAAAATACATCTCATATGGATCACCCTTGATAACTTTACTTTCCCCCTTATACTCCAGATTACTCTTATCAAAGTCCAGACTCATCAGATCAACCCATCCCTGAGTTATATGCCTATCTGTTGAAATAAGTTGGGGATAGTCCTCCATTTTCATCAACGTCAGAACGACAGCACTTGAAGGTTGTATATGAGCAAAATAACCTTTATCCCATGCACCGAGATACTCCTTACTCCAGAAATCAAATACGTGGTATCTCACATTTTTATCCAATCCCAGACTGGCAAAATCTATGTACAAAATATCCTTCTCATTACTATCAAAGTTGAAACACCCCACAACATCATAACTCCGCCTCAGGTGATCCACCTTTAAATCTATAACCCTTTTACTTCTATGAAGTGGGAAAAGATCGAGTGAGCGAATATCCGTAGCAGGGAAGACCTTTACCTTCCAGAGGAATCCCCCAACAGCCAAGAAGATACCTCTCAGGCCCTATGGTCTCCTTTATAGTTTTTATTGCTCTTCTATACAATTCAACGGGGGTCTTCGTGGTATCGCTCATAGCTCCGTGGTACTTTTTATACTCTCTAATTACAATCGGCTGGCCATCTATCTTAAAATACTCGTATCCCCAATCACACAGAGTGGAAAAAAGATTCCTTAAATAACCAAGGCTCTTCTCTCTTGAAGGGTCAAGCAAATAGTCACCTTCCCATGTCTTGGCAATACTCCCCCGGACTCGTCCACAAGAAAAGTTCCCCACTCTTCTATCACCTTTTTATTGTTCTGCCCGTGAGGCGCAAGCCATAAGCCAGGCTTTAAACCCAGGCTTTTGTGTACCTCGCTAAACCATCCATGCCATCCGGAAATCTTCTGTCTACCGTAGCCCAGTCTCTATTCTCACCAAAACCACGCCCTACTCCCTGCCAACCATCATCAATCTGGACATACTCCGCACCATAATCCTTCAAACTCTCCGCCATCTACTTAGCATTCTTTCTAACCTCTTCATCCAATATTTCCCAATAGTAGTAATACCATGAACACCAGCCTGATGGAGGACGTGGAAAATGCTCTTTATTTATCGGCTTATAAAACTTGATCCCCAGGCTGTCCCTAATAATAATTCTCTATGACCGTGCCATCACTCAAAATCACCACATCTTTTTCAGGATCAAACACACCCTGAGCAATGTCCCCCGGGGTAGTTATCAACACCCCCTGATTGTTGCTGTTGCTTATGCAAGAGGGGTATCTCCTTGGGCCACAGTTTTCCACCACCAGCGACAACCAAACCCGTTAAGGGAGACAACACCGTTACAAGCAGAATAAGCACCGTTCACATCCCAACAGTCAACTTAAGCATAATAATCTCGCCCTCCTTTCTGGTTTTTCCCTTAATTTTTTCATCTCAAATACAACAATTCATTTACAACCTCACCCTTCTCCGTCCTTACCCTGTAGAAATAGACCCCACTGGGAAGTCTATTACCCTTCCCATCCGTACCACCCCACCTCCTGCTTCATCATCAAAGCCGCGAGTAGCAGTAAACCACTTATACTTTCCATCAATTCTATACTTCTATTCGCATGAGTTCCCAAACCCTTGGAAAACTTTTTGCCTCCTATAGAAATAACGTTACCCATCCACTGCCTCATCATGCCCGAGATTCCCCCAGTCCTGGCTCCAGTAATCGGGAATCAAATCAGAAAGATAAAAACTGGAATCTCCAATATCGACAAAGCTAAACTCCCGCATTTCTGACAGAGAAGACACGCGACTGCCTCTCTTCCACTGAACCGCCCATCGATACACTTTACCCTTTTCAAAATCTTTCCTTTTTAGGTATAAATACGAGTCAAAAATCTCATCCGCAGAGAAAACACATCTACCACCTGTATCGAACACTCTTACATTGCAAGCTTCAGCCTCACAAACGTCCCCTCAGTCAACCAACACACTATCACCCGTAATTTTCACCCCATCCCTTGGTGATAAAAGTACTGGTGACACTGTTGTACCCATTCCAAAAAGAATTAATATATCATCAATATTCATCCAGCTATACCCGGGCACAGCTATAAATACCAGCTTTTATCTTTCCCGTGGTAACCTTAAAGATCTTGCTCACTCTCTTCCAATTCGAAATAAACCTTTTAGGCAACGGGATATCAACATCTTCCCCAGAATCCCTCAATTCAATTACCGACGAGTATTGATCTCCACCGGTCTGCACCACGCATGTATTGTGTATATGCCACCAGGCACATTATCTATGGTCTGGTATGTATAAGCCAACAACAAACATAATCTTCACTCTTAAAAATCCCTCTGGCACATTAGTAACACCATTGCTGCCGTCCAGCTAAAATCCTCAGCGTATAATCCCTCCC
>Ga0180301_10004831_pt1 | contig 10388 bp, 14 predicted proteins | sample GuaBasSediGuay16_FD_121797 | JGI IMG/M metagenome (GOLD analysis project Ga0180301, IMG submission 121797) | Subseafloor sediment microbial communities from Guaymas Basin, Gulf of California, Mexico - Guay16, Core 4569-2, 12-15 cm | ecosystem: Environmental > Aquatic > Marine > Hydrothermal... | reverse complement strand
GAGGATTCACTGGTTAGAGCTGTCAGGGAGCTGGAGGGGGGATACTATGAGGAGGTCGTTCTTCCACTCCCATGCCTCCTCACCGTCCAGAGCGGCATAAACGAGCCAAGGTACGTTTCGATAATGGGGATAAAGGCTGCCAGAGCCAAGGAGTTGAGGGAGGTTCACGTGCAGACGGTCAACCCAACACTGGAGGTTGAAAAGGTATACTACCCTCTCGTTAAGAGGGCGGAGCTCATCGAGGGCCCCCCATCCGAGGTGGCGGAGAAGATCGCCGTCCTCCTCAGAGATAGGGGAGTGATAGGGTGAGGGTGTTCGCAGTCGCCGAGCACAGGTTTGGAAGGATTAACCCTATAAGCTTCGAGCTGCTGAACTTGGCGAACATGGTTAAGGGCGACGGGACCAGCGAGGCCGTCGTCCTCGCAGGAGACGCGTCAGCCTTCTCCCGGGAGCTCGCTAGGTACGCTGACAGGGTCTGGGCTATCAGCTGCGACCAGCTAGAGAGGTATAACCCTGAAGCGTATGTTGACGTCCTTCTCCAGGTCTTTAGAAGGGAGAAGCCAGATCTGGTTTTGCTTGGCAACACCATCCAAGGCGGAGAGGTTGCTCCGTGCCTAGCCGTTAGCCTCCAAGCCCCCATAGCCACAGACGTGGTCGGCTTAAGGCTTGATGACGGAGAGGTCGTCGCCTCACGCTACGCCTACCAGGGGAAGATTATGGTGGACTTAAGGTTGAAGCGGCTCCCAAGCATATTGACTGTGAGGCAAGGCGTCTTTAAAGATGGAAGGGAAGTGGACGGAGAGGTGGTCGAGTTGAACCTTAAGCCGTCTAGGGAGCCTAAGAGGCGCTTCGTCAAATACATAGAGCCTGAGACGGGGGATGTTGACATCTCCCAAGCGGACGTTATAGTGGCTGTTGGTAGAGGCATAGGAGGAGAGTCAAACCTTAAGCTAGCTGAGAAGCTAGCTCGGCTTCTAGGGGGGGTTGTGGCCGGGAGCAGGCCTGTTGTTGACGCCGGTCTGCTGCCAAAGGACAGGCAGGTTGGAATATCAGGGAAGACCGTGAAGCCAAAGGTTTACTTGGCGTTCGGGATAAGTGGAGCCTTTCAGCATGTTATGGGGATGAAGGACAGCGAGCTAATAATAGCGGTGAACAGGGACTCTGAGGCCCCGATATTCGGTGTCGCCCACTACGGAGCCGTGGCAGACCTTCTAGATGTCCTACCAGCCCTCATCAGCAAATTAGAGGAACTTAAAGCTTAGCCTGCAGCGTTGGGGGCTCTGCCGGTTAGATGAGCTTTTAACGCAGACGGCTACCTTGACTTCAGGGAAGGTGACCGAGGCTTAAGTGTTAAAGGGGCTGATTGGTGCCGCATTTTTCAGCCAGCTCCTCCAGCACCATCATAGACCAGTAGAACTTCTCCTTTAATATAGGGTAGTACCTCTTGATGAACTTGTCGACGGCTTCCCGTAGTTTGGAGCCGAGTTCGTCTGCTTCGCTGAGTAGCTTGGCTATGTAAAGCTCTATGTTTTGAACGACTGTTTCAACGTAGAATGATTTGAGAGCTTCCACGCGCCGACTGCTGGAAAGCATGTACCTCCCGTCCTCCACCTCAACCAAACCTACGCTTAAAAGAGAGTTTAAAATTTGCTCGGCTGACCTCCTCCCGACGGACACCTTCTCAGAAACCTCTTTAACGGTGAGCTTTCCCCATACAGATAAGACTTCAAGGATTCTCTGAGCGTCGAAGCTGCCAAGAACCCTAAGGGTTACATCACATAAATCCACGGCAACCACCACCAAGCAACCTAGCACGCGGTTTTAACGCTTCACGCACGCAATTACAACCAAATCGATCAACACGAAAATAGAAAAATATGAATGAAAACTGGGAAAAATAAACCATGCAGGAGGGAAAATAAGATTTTTGGTTCTTTTCACATTAAGTTAAGTCGGTGTTTAAACTACGTATTTGCTTAGACCTTTTATGATCGACTCTGCTTCCCTTACTATGCCCTCTATGACTTCCTTCACCGTTGGCAAGTTGTTTATGTTTCCACATGATTGTCCGCATAGGACCGGGCCATTTTCTATGTCTCCCTTGTAAACCAGCTCGTACTTTTTCATGTCCTCAGCTATTTCCTCCGGTGTTAACGATGCCTCTCTAGCCTTCATCTCCTCCTTCGTCATGATGTGCGGGTGCTCCGCCGCGTACTTGTTCTTCAGCAGCCTTATTGGCCCGAAGGCTCCAGTTGTTACAACGGTGTCCCTGTCGGTCGAGCGCAGCACGAAGTCCTTGTAGTCTGGGTGAAACTCGCACTCCTGCGTTGCAATGAACCTTGTCCCCATTTGCACACCGATTGCACCCATCGCCAAGGCTGCGGCAAGACCTTTACCGTCGCTGAAGCCGCCGCATGCCACGACGGGCTTACTGCAGTTGTTAACAACCTCCGGTATGAGGACGAGGGTCGTTACACCCTCATAGCTCTGGTGTCCTCCCCCCTCATACCCTGTAGCTATAATTCCGTCGCAGAGCTTATCAACCTTCATAGCGTGGTATAATGTTGGAGCAACGTGGAAGTGTAATAGGTCAGGGTCCTTATCCTTAAGGAACTTTGCTGGAGGCTCAGGGTTCCCCGCGGACGTAATCACCAGCTTAAGCCTTTCTTTTAACTCGGAGTCTTTAGCGCGTAGCTCAACTATCTTCTCTAAGAGTGCGGGTGCGTCGACCTGAATTCTTGCAACTCTCACGTTGACGCCGAACGGGCCATCACAGTTCTCCTTGACCTCAAGGATGTTCTTCTCCATGTCTTTTACCGGGTCTACGCCGAACAGGTTTGTATGGGAGATTATTCCCAGAGCGCCTGCATTGGTTACCGCTGACGCTAGCTTCGTTGTGTAAAACGGCCCCATCGGAGCCTGAATTATGGGGTATTTTATGCCCAGCATTTCACACAAAGGAGTTTTAATCAAAATGTTCCCTCCTCGATTAGTTCACTAAGCTTAAAAGCCCCACTCCTTAAAAAGATTTCCTTTCCCAACCCCTGCCTGTGAAGAACACGAGAACTCGTCGTAGTCCCCCGCCGTCTCGCCGTTGCCATGAAGGTACAGGATGGCAGAGCGTCTCTCATCACACCCGTGAAATTTGCACCATAAGCGGACACCCTCGCCAGCGTCGACGAAAAACGTTAACCCACTCCCGGCGGCAAAGTCCTTTATAGTAGAAGACGAGCCTCAGAATTCTCTGGAACATCGAGAAAGGACAGGTCATAGTCGTGCAAACCTAAACACTCAGCAGCATAAAAAGCAACGAAATTTAAGCGTTGCCAACCGAGATGGTGCCCCGGCTCCACTCGGAGAAGCTGGGCGACGAGCCGGGAAACCTATAGCTTCACCGCGTACTCGAGTGCGTCCTCTATTATGACGCTCCCTCTCCTTCTTTCTTCAAACTCTCTCCTAGTTAGAGGTATTATGTGCACGCCCCCCGCCAACCCGCTCCTTAAAAGCTCACTCTTCACCAGAGCTATCCTCTTCACGTACTCCACCCCCTCGAATTTGTCCGAGACGACCAAGAAGTCTAGGTCGCTGTCCTCCAGCCAGTCCCCCCTCGCAAAGCTCCCGAACAAGAACACATCGGAATCGCTGAACTCACTCTTTATAACGCTTACAACCCGCTCAATTTTCTCCTTAACGTTTTTGGGAATCGCATCTAAGCCCAATTTTTCCTCCAACCTCCTTCACCACCATCTCCGCCAACCTCACCATCTCCTCGGCAACCTCTCTAGATATCGACTTCGAAGGCCTCCGCATTCCAGCATTCGGGTACCTTGCAACCTCATAGAAGGACGAGAGGAGGCCAAGCTTCCCCGCGTCAATGTTTATTTCCCCAGAAAGCTCGGAGTAAAGCTCCAGGAGGTCATGGGTCTTCGGAAAACGCCTCCGCCTAACCTTCATGTAAGCAGCCTTCAACGCCTTCTCCGCAGCTTGCTGAGCGGCGAAACATGCCCAGTTATACCTGCCCCCCCTCAAGGCCTCAAACGCCTCCTCCAAATCCACGCAAGCCTCGTAAAACCAGTCCTCAACTTCCGGCCTCATTCCACTCCCCAAATAAGAATAATGCAGCACACTTAAAAAACCATTAGTTCCCCCTAGGAGAAGATAGAAGAGACTAACGAGCACACCCCTTAACCACCTTTTTCTTAAACCTCTCTTAAACCTCTTCTCAGACATCCCTTTACCAGAAAAGACCCAGAAACAGCAGCAACTCTCAGTTTTTTCGGCAAACGCTGAACCTTCTTACCCGAAAACCGTCTGCCCCCTTAACCTATCCAACCTTAAACTCATCTCCGGCTTCATCTTTTTCATGTCGGCGACCAATGAGAGGTTAGGCTTTTCCACGCTGCTCCTAAGTTCCCTCGCCTACAACGTAGCCTATGGCACCGTTGATCAGAACCCTAGCTCCGACGCCTATGGTCCTCAGCAACGGATCGTTTTCAAGAGGGTTAACCTCTCCAGAACCGGAAACGGTTGCCTCAACGAGCGGACCTCTGAGGCCTGTAACCGAAAATATCGTCTCCACCATTCCCTCCCTCGGGTTGACCCGGGTTGGCCATGGCGGCGTAGTTCCTGAAGGCTGAACGAGTCGTGAACACGTGTGCAAACGGAATGTCGCCGAGCGTAATGGTTTTCTTGAAGACGCATCCTCCAGTCTCAACCCTGACAGCCACCTCCTCTCCTTCCACAAGGTTCCTGAAGAGGTGGCCGCTACCATACTTGCGGCTTGCGCTGGCAGCTCCGTAAACGACGACGTCCACGGATCCAAGCCTCTCGTCCGGGCACGGCCCCGGGAAAGCTGGAACACCGTTAATCCATGCTTTCTCAGCCACGCTAAACGCCCCTCTCTCGGCAACCGGCACTGAGAGCACAACAGCGGTCCCAGACATGATGGCGCAAGTCGCAGCGGTCACAACGTCCACTTCGCCAATGCTAACATCTTCGCCTCTTCTGACCATGCGCTTAAACTCCTCAGCCGTGAAGACTACAGCCTTACTCCTCAGTATTTTAGCGTTGATCTCCACCAATTACTAGAGGAGAAAAAATAAAAACGCTTTTGCAGGATTAAACTTGTCTGAGCGCGCAAACAGAAGCTCTTAAAGTTAAATTTTTAAATTGGGGTGGCTTATATAGTTCCTATAGTTCATATAGACATGTGAACGAAAGGGAAGGTGTATTTTTTGGACGCGTCCGTGGAGGAGTTGAGGCGTTCCCTCGCCGACCTCAAATGTAATTTGAGGTTTGATGGGTGGAGGATACTTTACGGCGGTATGCGTTACGCGTTTATTTCCCGTGAGCTTTTTATGCGCATCACGAAGGAATTGATGAGAGTTCTGGGGCCGTCGCTTAAAAGCGTCGTTTTGCAGTTCACCGCCCTTTCATGCTTCGCTGAGGTAAGTCACATGATCAGCGGCGGAACCCCTCCAGAAGATGCGATTGAAGAGTACGCCAATTTTATCGGTGCAGCTGGATGGGGGCCCACTAGGATTATTAGCGCCGACTTCGAGAAGCCGGAGGTCGTCGTGAGAATGTATAATTCGGGTATTGCTTCATGGTTCAGGGACAACGTCGAAAGCTTGGAGAATGTCTTCCCATTCTACGAGTGTGCTTGGTGGGGTTACGGCTGGACCGGAGTTGTTAAAGCAGCCATAGAGGGGATGGGGGCTGAGGCTCCGCCCCTAACCTACAGGGAAACAGAGTGCCTTGCTAGAGGGGGAAACTACTGTGAGTGGGTGATAACGCAGGGGGAGGATGCTGGTTTAAGTCAAATGAAATCAACTATACCGAGGGAGCTTTTCAGTTATGAGGGCGTCAGAGCGGTCATCGGTGGAAACATTGCCCCCGGAAACCCCGAGGAATCCATCAAAAGATTCCTCGATCGTTTAGAGGCGAGGGAAGATGGATCCGTAGGGATAGGGGGAGAAAGGTTATTCTTGGGGCCTAGCATACTATTCTCTATCGCCTACTATATGCTTCCCATCGAAAGATTCGGCGACATGATATACGCGGTCTACAGGAGGGCTCACAACGAGTATGGACGATACCTCTCATGGCAAGGGGAAAAGTATGGAGCTGAGGGGGTGCTGAACTTCTTCCTAGCGTCGGCATCATCGATGGGGTGGGGAAAAATGGATGCATGGGTTGAGGACTCGGAGTTCAAATTTCTGATCCATCAGTCACTTCACGGGGAAGACGTAGGGGCGTACAGGAAGCTAAGGGGGCTTGAGCCGCAGCCGGCCTGCATCAACATAGGCTATATAGTGGAGGGGATCCTAAACTACTTCGCTGAGCAAGAGGGGAAGCCGCCATTCTCAGTAAGAGAGGAAAAGTGCGTTGCGAAGGGAGATGAACACTGCGAGTTCACATTACAAGCCCTGTAGCTTGACGAAGGAGATATCCATTTTCCATCGAAATTGTCAAATAACAAATTTACTTCGATTTTTAATGTGATTTTTCCATAAATAAATGGAATAATTGTTTTTGAATCGTTTTGATTTGGAAAAAAATTTAATTTTTATGTTAATGACATATTGTGAACATAACAAAGAGTTTGGCAGCGTCGACGGTTGTTTTCCAAAGAAGGTGGAAAAAAGGCTCTGCTCTCGAGAACTTTATGAGCGATATCCACGTTGACGAATGGAGGATTTACTGGAGAGGTTTACGCTACGCCTTTATCGCTGAGACAATACCCGGGATGCTCTGCAAGGAGATGATGAGCATGTTAGGCTTCCTATCTAAATCGTATTTTTTTCCGCTTCCAAGTAATCCCCGGCTTCATCACGGTAAGCAAGCTCATGGCGGAAGGCTGTTTTCCAAAGGAGGCACTTGAAGAATACGCGCGGCTTTACTATGTTTGGGGGAGAGGTAAGCCGAGTTGATTGAAGCCGACCTCGACAAACCTAAGGTCGTCGTAAGGATACATAATCCTTCCCTAACACACTGGTTTATGAAGAACGTTAAAAACATAAGAGCTGAGTCTCCCTTCTATGACTGCTCATGGTGAGGCTACAAGTGGGTTGAAGCCGTTGAAGCAGCATTAGAGGAAAAGGGCAACGGTGTGCCGGTCACGTACGACTCGGCCAAGTGTTCAGCTCTCGGAGACGACTACTGCGAGTTTTACGTGGAACGCCTATGTAAGGGAAGAAGACCCTTCTCCAACTTCTCCACCACGATAAGAGTACGGTTACTGCTCAGCCTTCAGATAAGAACGAGGAAATCTGGGGGTTCCTTAAGAGGCTGGAGGCAGGGAGTGACGTCGTCAAAATTGGGAGGGAAAGAATACTGTTTGTAGAAGGAGGAATGTACTCTCTTGCTGTTCGGCGGGGTTGATATGGAATCTACAGAAGGGGCACGTGGATTACGGCCGTTTTCTCGCGAGGCAGGGTGAGAAGTACGGCGTTGAAAGAGTGCTGAACTTCTTTTTCTCCTCGACATCTTCGATGGGTTGGGGGAAGCTTGAAATGGTGAAGTTCGAAGATTCGGAAGTGGTCTTCAGAACCGTACCAATCGATTTACGCGGAGATAGCCGGACACTACATTAGGAAGAGAAGATTGACAAGGAGGCGGGTTTGCACCTACGGGTGGATCGTGGAGGGGATCCTGAACCACTTCGATGAAGACGGGCGGGTCGAGGTAGCTTGGGACGCGGCCAAATGAGGGTTTAAAACCATAAACACCACAAAGGGCTGACGGTATCCTTATGGAACCGCCACCATCATTCCCTATCGCGACAGGGCATTCCTGATGCCACGGCGGCCGCTACTCCGCCACTTGACCCGCCGGGTGTCCTATTGAGGTCCCACGGGTTCCTAGTGGTTCCGAAGAGAGGGTTGTCCGTTATCCGGTACCAGAGCTAATTCTGGAATGTTCGTCTTGCCGATGACTATCGTTCCAGTATTCTTAAGCCTCTCAACAAGCACCGCGCCTTCTTTGGGAGCGAAGTTCTCAAACATTTTTGAGCCATAGGTTGGTTCTCACACCCTTCGTCGCTATGTTGTCCTTAATCGTTACGGGGACTCCGAGCAGAGGGCATCTTACACCCTTCTTAGCTTCTTCCTCAGCTCTCCTAGCCTCCTTTCTCGCCTCAGAGAAGGTTCTTCGGGATAGAAGCGGTGCTTCTGGACTTACACAACCCCACTAGGATCATCGCTAGGACGGATTCCCCTATACTGACGCCGGGCGAGTACTACGAGGGAATCGGGATGGTGCCAAACGTCGTCTCCCCCTCTGGAGCCTTGATCGAAAACGAAACAATATTCCTTTACTATGGGGCAGCTGACACAACGTGTTACTTGGCATACATAAACCTTCCACTTCTAGTATGGACAATGTGGGAAAGCCTGTTAAACTTGTGCGCCCCTACGAAAACCCAATAATAACCCCGATAAGATCCCACCACTGGAAGGCTAAGGCGACGTTTAACCCAGCCGCAATATGTCTTGACGGGTATTTTCCCAGAAATACGCAGACAAATTTATAGTCGTGCACTGGATGGGCGGCTGCATAGATTACGAGCTACGCGAGAACCTAGACTTCACCGATAAGCTCCTTAAACATCACTCATAGATTCTCCCTAGAAGGGGGATGTGGGACAGCAGGAAGGTCGGGATCGGCCCTCCACCAATAAAGATTAAGGAGGGCTGGCTTCTATTTTACCACGGCGTCTCTGACGAGGGAGTTTACCGGGTGGGAGTGCTCCTGCTCGACCCAGAGAACCCTCTCAGGGTTCTAGCTAGATCCGAGGAGCCACTCATGGAACCGGAGGAGTGGTATGAGAGGTGGGGCCAAGTTCCGAACGTGGTCTTTCCTTGTGGCGTAGTGCTCATTGACAACACGATATTCCTCTATTATGGCGACGCTGACACCGTTGTCGAGGTAAGCCACGATCAGCGTAAGAGACGTTTTACGCCACCTTAGAGTGGGGCCCGCACCGGAGTGGGTAACGCTGGAGGGTTTCATCCCAGGTGTTCCATTGATCCTGCCAGTCGTCATAACGACTCTAGACGGAAGAACTTTCAGAACGGAGGAGGCTTATAGGGCAGTGGTCGAAAGAAGGAAAAAGGAGTTTGAGAAGTTCGTTTTTGAGAGGCTTGGGCTTCCCAAAGATGCTTCGCCGTCAGCAATCATCGAGGCTGTCAAATTCACCATGGTAAGACTGGAGGAAGAGCTAAAACAAGGTTTTCCAGGAAGACCTCTCCTTTGATGGCAGCATTAAGAAGTTTGTGGACTTTGTTTTCTCGTACTTCCCCCACGGGGGAACCTTTGCTCTAAAGGCTGAGGCCGCCAAGCGGATACCGAGGAAGAACCCGCCTATCAACCTTCTAAGCAAGTTTGGATGCGGCTTTGTGGATGAAATACCATGTGACTATCGCGACGCGCTGGCGCTGGCAAGCTTTTCGGAGGGGAAGAGAATATGAGAATTGGATTTGGAGGTGGCTGAAGGACAACGTGAAGCCAGAACACTTCGAGCAGGCGGGCATCAAGCCCATAGTGGTGGAGCACGAGTTTCTGCCAATGGTTCCCGAGTTAAGGGAAGGCACAGCAATCTCTAGGCTCACAGGCAGAGTTATAGTGAGCACGCTCAAGTCAGGGGTTGGAGGAGAGTTCCCGAAGCTCCGCACCTTCATGGGGATCGCAAAGCATGTTGTAGAGCTGGAAAGGTTTGGCGAAATGTGGAAAAGCTTCATTGGTAAGAGAAAGTTCGGCGTCAGCATAGCGAACTCCATAAGGGATCACTGGGGTGTTGAAGCTCTCTCAGCCCACTCTATCTTCGAAAACAAAAACCACCGAGTATTCATTGAGCGCCTGAGAAAAACGGCGGAAAAACTTAGAGAGGAAGGACACACCAGCCTAGCTGAAGCAATAGATAACATGACGGCATGCTACCACCTACTTCAACCCTACCCGGACGGAACATTTCTACTATGCTCGGCGCGGACGTGAACCCTTCACAGCTACAGGGGTGGCAAAGGGGTACTATCGGCATTCATCGCATACGTCGAAAGAGACTTGGCGACAAGAGACCTTCTAAACGAGATATTCAGGCGAATAGGCTTAGGAGAAGAAGAGCTCGACAGAACAGTAACAGAGCTCATAAGACGCGGGAAAGAGCCGGAAAAACATAGTCAGGTACTTCTTTGAATAAAAATAAGTTCAGCATAAAAACAGAAAACATTCAAAAATACTCTATGTTTCTTCCTTCATTTTACTTTTTAGAAAAACTTTAACTTTACTTGGTTGTAGGGTTTGACCTTGACAAAGGAGAAGAACGATGAAAGCGAATGCGATGGGAGCTGGGGTCAGAGGTGCCGCATCGATCTGTAGGAAAAAAGGGG
>Ga0180301_10004829_pt1 | contig 10391 bp, 6 predicted proteins | sample GuaBasSediGuay16_FD_121797 | JGI IMG/M metagenome (GOLD analysis project Ga0180301, IMG submission 121797) | Subseafloor sediment microbial communities from Guaymas Basin, Gulf of California, Mexico - Guay16, Core 4569-2, 12-15 cm | ecosystem: Environmental > Aquatic > Marine > Hydrothermal... | reverse complement strand
CCTCAACCAGAAGAAGCGGTTCCCACACCTCTGCCAGAAGAAGAAGTTCCTCCGCCACAAGAAGAAGCTCCTCCTCCGCTGCCAGAAGAAGCTCGGCCAGGCCAGGAAGAAATATCCCCTCCGCCGGATGAGCTGGAAGAATTTATTGAACTGGCCGTAAAGAACAATCGACCTGCCCATATTGCCCAACAAGAAATTGAATTAGCCCAACTTAAAATAAAGGAAGCAAAGCGAAATCTATTTCCTGCCCTTAAAATAGAGGGTTATGATACTAAAGGAGAGGTATACAAGGTGGAGTACGAAGAAAGGGAAATCAAGGCTCAATTAGACCAGCCAATCTATTATGGGGGCAGATTAGGAGATATTTTTAATCAGTCAAGGGTAAATTTAGAGATTACCAAACACAATTATGACCGGCTAAGAATTGACGTTGCTCACAAGACTGAGGTTGCTTATTATAATCTGGTGGCGAATAGAATGAATCTAAAATCGCTAGAGTTAATCCGCCAAGAAGCCAGTGAGGTATTGGATATCGTTGAAAAACAATTTGCTGCTGGCTTAGTTACGTCTTTGGAGCTTTCCAGCGCTCAATCCTGGTATAAAGAGATTAATTTTCAAATTGATAGCGTAAAACAGGAAATGGAAATGGCTAAACTGACCTTTAAGCAGGTGCTCGATATATCTGAACTACCGGAAATTACCCAGCAGGAACTGAAGATAAAAGAGCTAAACCTCGAATTAAACGAGTGTTTAGAAGCAGGGATGAAAAACCGGCCAGAGATATATCTAAGCGAATTATTGGTTAAATTTAATCAATACGGCAAGAAGATTGAGGAATCAAAAAATAAATTTACCGTAGACCTCACTACCTCCTACAGTCATTATCAGGGCGCCTGGAAAACCGAATCTATGAACGATTCGAATAACTGGTATGCAGGAATTAAGGTTACTAAACCCTGGGGGGCAAACACGATTACTACCTCAGCTATCAGGGAAGAAACCCAGCCTCGCTATGGGCAAAGTTCACCCACCAAGACCTCTACTATAGGTGCTGAGTATAATTTTCTGGATAATCTCCAGCGCCTATCCGACGAAAAAAAGTCAGAGATAGAACTACGTCGTTCAATTAGCGATTTGAATGAAACCACCAAAACCATAAATTTTGAAATTAAGGACGCATATCTTAATTACCAAAAAGCCCTCTTACAAGCAGTTACTGCCCAATCCAAAATTGAATTTCGCCAGCAGGAGATTAAGGTTTTAAGGGTGCGCGCCCAGGTAGGAGAAGTAGGATTATCCAACCTGATGGAAGCATTGGTTAATCTCTCGCAAGCGCAAACCACTTATATTCAAGCCCTGGCTAATTACTTCATCTCCCTGGCAAATCTTAAAAAAGCCACTGGCTACGGAATCAAAATATAATTTCTCGGTTAACTGAAACAAAAGTTAGTTTTCTGCCTTGAAAATAGGGTAATTATAGGGTATATTTTAAATGTAGTTTTGAATATTTTTTGCTCTTTTATTAAATACTTTTTTAAAGTTTTAAGTAATCTTAAGCGATAAAGCCAAACCCATCGTAAGGTGGGGGCGGAAAGCCACGGATCGATTAAGGAAAAGTTGTCAGCTTTGTGTTCTTAGTTATCAGGCGCTCTGAAAACTGACAACTGATAACTGAGAAAACTATACGATAGCCGGGCTGCCGAAAAAGGCAGCTCGGCTTTTTTATTATAATCGCGGATTTAACGGATTAAAGGATACGGATGACCACGGATAAAAACAGCCCTGGCGTGCCAGTGCGGGGTGAAAAGATGCAGATTAACACGGATAAAAAAATTATCGAAAAAACAATAATTGGGGTTATTACTATGAGCTTGCTCCTTTCTCCCTCTGCCCTTGTCTGGTGCGGAGATTATCCGGTCGGCTATCTTGGACCAGGGCATGGCGAATACCTCAACAACAAAATCCAGAATGGTTACTATGTTGAAGTATTTACTGACTTAGAGGGCCGCCAGGAAGAACGGGTAAATAAAAGAAACCAGATCAAAGAGCTCGTCTCCCACTCCTACCAGGCAAATTACGATTCCGCCTACGGGATATTAAAAGCCAATTATTTAATCTCCCAAAACGCCCAAGAGATAAACTGGACAATACAACAAAATCAAAACCGAAGCGAAGAAAACGCCTCAAATCTGACAGAATTTAAATACATTAAATACTCGGATGGCAAAATTGTAAACTTCAAAGAAGGGCTGCCCAGTTCAATTGAAAATGAAAGAGTTGTTGACGAATTCGGCAATTTAAGCATCAAACATACCTATAATATGAAGTACAACTTTGAGCGGCTACTTACCTGTTACGAGGCAGACTTAAAGGACAATTTAGGCAATATTACCCATATCTTTTGCTACGGCATAACCTACAGCCCTGATTCAGTCTTCTATGGAGGCTATGACACAAGCGCCAATAAAAACGAGACGGAAAAGTACATTAAGGAGATAGATTCTGCGGGAAATGTGAGACTAACCCATTGGAAAGCATTAAGTTACGATGGGAAGCTGCTGCGGGCCTTCAGCCAGGAGATCGAGGATAGCATATATGGCAAAACCTCTTTCATCCGCAGTAATATTAAATACGAAAATAACAATTATCGAAGAATAAGTTCATATCATGAAGAAGGCGTGGGAGCTAATGGCCTGGCATTTGAAACAAGAAGAAATATTAATGCTTATAACGATAAAGACCAAGAAATCGAATTTGATGAAGAAACAACAATCTTTAACGAGGATGGCACAATACGCGAATTAATAAAAACTACCGGCAAGTTAGAATACATCCCTGCAATCAATACATTCGGCCCTGACGTAGAAACGCCTGCCCTAGACATACTCTCTGCCTCAACTATTACCACCTCAGTAATAAGTCCAGATGGCTCAACCAGAACAGAAACCCTCATCACAAAGTATGACTATGACAAAAATCAGAAGCTAATCAGCGCCTCGGGCGAGAGTGTATTTAGAGGTCAAGAGGCAAGCTGGTGGCAGTATACTGATAAACACGGAAACCCGCTGCGCAGGAGCGTGAACGCACAAGGCCAGGTTACCTACTCCTACCTTAACCCAGGGCGCGATAAAATTATAAACATCCCTGAGGAAGATGTAATCTCCACCCTAAAAGACGGTAACGCCTTCGAGGGAGCCTCGAAAATTCAATTTGAGATATTATCTGGCAAGCCAATGAAATCCCGCGTAGATTCTAAGATTCTTTATTACTGCCCCCACAGCCGTGAATTGCTGAGAACCGATGTATCTACCGCTACCTTCACCAATGGCTTGGTAAACAATCTTCAGAGGAATCTTAAATCCCGGGAGCACACTGAGAGCACCTTTACCCAGGTAGATGAACAAGGCAATCCTCAAACGGAGATTAAGGATATTACTACTCACAAGGTTTACTGGGAAAATGGCAATCTTTATAATGCCTATGCTACAGGCAGGGGTTTTGGTTATGAGCTTACTGACGTAGGATGGTGGAGTTATGAAAGTGATATTGACATAAAATACAAGGTGTTCTTAGGAGTACCTGAGCAAATGCAATACAGGGAAACTAAATATTATAAAAATGGAGCTAAAAAGGAAATAGCAGAATAACCAAAGGAGGGAGAAATGTTAACCAAATTGCTAAAAAGAGAGAGGGAATCCAGAGGAAGGGAGGTGAGAAAAACAATGCGCAGACTAAAGTTAGTAACATTGGCGGTAATGATTGTTGCTCTGGGCAGCTTAGCGATTTGCCCAAGGATAGCTACAGCAGGAGAAGTAACTCCCTTTAAAACAATAAAGACTATTATTGATTACGCTCGTAATAGTCTAGGGGTACTTATTGGCCAAAACTCATACAGCATTACCAAAGGCGTGGATCTCGCTGGCAACGAATACACTACCACACGCACGGTGAGCTATGCGGTCATTAATGGCAAAGCCTATGCTGATACAAGCTTAACAGTTACCGTAAGTCGAGATGAGCAAGGAAGCTGGTCGATAAGTATTGAGCAAGTTACCTATTTACGAGATGAAAATGGCCGCTTTATTGGCGATGGTGCAAAGGGAACACGCAAAATATTGAGTTATGACGCAGAAACTCAAACCTGCTCTTTAAAGGAAGGTGACTTAGCCTTTACCTTGATAAATGGCCGGCCTGAAATAACAAAGTTTACCTTTAAAGAAGCAACCTGGGGAGTTGAGCTAAAAAAGGGTGAAGTAGAAGCAGACGAAAAAAATATAAAGGAATTCCTTGAGGGTATAGACTTTACTGAGCTTAAGCCAGGCACAAGCTCTGACCTAATCTCCTACAGTGAGGGAACAACTACCTACAGTTATATAACTATCTCGGGAGTAAACAAACTGGAGGATATCAATACCACTGGAACAACCTGGAGCTTTGCTGATGGCACACCACCAGAGGAATATGAGGCATCAGTTTGTCCATTAGATGGCGGAAAATGGGCATTTGCTCACTTCAGCAGCCATACCCACTTTGCTTATGATACAAAAGGCAACCTAATAGAAACACCTGATGAAATAGAGTTCCATCGTGATGACAACGGCACGGCTGACGATAGCGAAGATGACAGAGTCTGGGTTACTATTAATGGGAAGGTGGTAGAAGGCGTAGCAGACATCAAGGAATACATACAAGAGACCTATGGCGGCAATGTCAGCTATACTATCTCCACAACTAGCGGGGTAAGAAAGGATGCTGAAGAAGGATGGGTAGTCTACAACGAGAGAAGCTTTACTGCTTTTGCCTTACACAATGGCAATCTTCTGCCTGATTTTACATTCACAGAGTATCATAATTCACCGATACAAGAAACGACAACTACAACCATTGATCCTAGGGTTGATGGAAAGGTCGTTAGTACAGTATATTGTCCGCCAAAAACTCATGTAGAAGGAAGCACTCAATTCACCAAAAAGGAAACCCTGTGGATCTTTGTTCAAGATGCAGACGGTGTATTGTGGGCACTGAAGATCGTAGACCCTAATTTAATCTCCGAAGCACGCGCCTATAAGGCAGGAGATAGCATTTCTATAAATGGTGATATTATTGAGGGCAATATCCTTCAGGTAACTGAGATACACTAAGAGGTAATGCCAAGGGAGATTTTGGAAAGCACATAAACCTTAATTAAAGACAGGCTTTTCTCTTGACCTTTAGCTAAAAAGGGCTTATACTTTAGTTTAGGGTAAAAAGATGAAGATGAAGACTAAGGCCATTATTTGCTCTGCCCTGTTTCTGTTTATTTGCGCTCAGGGCGTTGCTCAAGACACCTCCCTGAGCCCGCAAATAGAGGCAAGGCCCCTATTAACAGTAACCGGAAGGGTTATCTCTAAGGGAAAGGATATAATGCTAATTACAGCCGAGGGTAAGAGTTACCTTCTTAAGGAGACTGAAACCCTGGAGGGGATGTTTGACCGGGTCAGGGAATTGGCAAATAAGGACGCAGATATTACTTTAAGCGCATTTGATACGCGTGAAACCAGGGAGTTTAGATATTTTAACCACAAGACAAAAAAAGCAAGGGCAGAAAGCTATCGCATCCTGCGCGTGGCTCTTATCCATAAAGTCGAGGCAGGTAGCAGGGTAACTGACCTGGACACAAGCAAGCCCATAGATTACAAGCCCCTTCCTAAAGAGGTTGTCCCTCTATTAAAACAACTGCGGGGCAAGATAAGTAAGTGCAATTTCAGGAGCGTAATCCCCACAATAGAGATAGAGGGAAAGCCAGGCCTGGTTATAATGTTTAGCGCTGATACACAAGCGATAAGGGCAGCCGGAGACGAGCTTATAATCTTTAAGCCCAGGGATGTATTAAAGGAAGGTAATGAAGTAGAAATCTGGTATGAGGAAAAGGGAAGCCAGAACATCGCGCGGATTATTACAATCTTAGAAAAGCTATACTAGTCAATATCTGATTGGGATAGGGACTGGCGATAAAATATATTCTTAGGGGGTAGCCGGAGTATTAATAGTGATACCCTGGCAGTACCTCCTTTTTTGTTATTAACGGATGTAACCGGATAAAAAGCACGGATGCAGACGGATAAAAAATGCTTTACGAAAAATTAACTTACGAAATTAGAGGAGCTTTTTATGAAGTTTATAACACTCTGGGGCCAGGTTTTAAGGAAGATATCTACCATCGAGCATTGGCTAAAGAATTTACATTAAAGAAAATAGCTTTTGTAGAAAAGAAAAGGTTAATAATTACATATAAGAATGAGAAGGTTGGAATATATGAGCCGGACTTTATTGTAGAGGAAAAAGTATTAGTTGAGATTAAATCGGTTTTAATTATGCCAAAGATATTCGAAACGCAGCTTTATTATTATCTTAAAGGAAGTAGTTATAAATTAGGTTTTCTTGTAATTTTGGTGCTGAGAAATTAGACATACGACGCAGAGTTTACGAAACAGCACGAAATCCGCGGTAATCCGCGATCAAGCAATCCGCGGTAATCCGCGATCAACACAATGAATATCTCCAAACTCTCAGTAAATAGGCCGGTAACGACAACCATGGTTTTTACGGCAATCCTGCTGTTGGGGTTTATCTCCTGGAGTCGGCTTCCCCAGGAACTCTTCCCGACAATTACCTACCCTCAGATTACGGTAGTTACCTCCTATGAAAACGCAGCCCCTGAAGAAATCGAGAGCCTGATTACCAAGATTATTGAGGAGTCAATCGGCACAGTCAACAATGTTAAGAGAATCAGCTCTATCTCCAAAGAAGGGATATCCCTGGTAATGGTTGAATTCAACTGGGGGACAAATATGGATTTTGCTGCCCTGAATGTGCGCGAGAAGATTGACCTGATTAAGGAGAGGTTGCCCCGCGAGGCCCAGGAGCCAATTGTAATGAAGTATAACCCCTTTGACCTTCCCATTCTGAACCTGGCAGTAACCGGGCCGATGTCGTCTTTAGAATTGCGGGAAATCTGCCGCAAATATATCAAGGATACCATTGAAAAGGTTGAAGGTGTGGCTTCGGCAACCATTAGCGGGGGAGACCAACGGGAGATTGTGGTTGAGATTGACCAGTCCCGCTTGCGCGCCTCACAGCTCTCAATCATCTCGATAGTTGACAGCATAAAAGCAGCCAACCTTAACTATCCTGCGGGAACAATTAAGGAAAGCTTCTATGAGTACCTGATTCGTACAATGGGCGAATATCAAGAAATCAGCGAGATTCAGGAAACCCCCACTGCACTTGAGGAGCCGGAAAAGGAGGCAGAGACAGTCAAGGAGAAGGAAGAAAAGGAGAAAAAGGGCCGGCGGTTAGTATATCTTAAGGATATTGCCGAGGTCCACGATACAATAAAGGAGAAAACAAGCATCTCTCGCTATAACGCAAAAGAAGGCATCTTCTTGGTAGTAAAAAAGCAGTCCGGCACCAATACCCTGAACGTAGTCAAGAAGGTAAGAAGGGAAATCCAGAGATTGCTTTCGGAAAAACTGCCCGAGGGGGTCAAGATTGAGGTAACCTATGACCAATCACAATTTATCCAGGAGGCAATTAGTAATGTACGTAATGCCGCAATACAGGGAGGGATACTCGCCTTCTTTGTCTTGCTGTTTTTCCTGCGCCAGTTGCGCTCCTCAATAGTAATTACTGCCGCAATACCCATCTCAATAATGGCTACCTTCTGCCTGATGTATTTTGGCAAGATAAACCTCAATATGATGTCCTTAGGCGGGCTGGCTCTGGGTGTAGGTATGCTTGTTGATAATGCGGTTGTGGTTATTGAAAATATCTTCCGGCACCGCCAGATGCAAAAGGGAACAGCTCAGGCCTGTATTGATGGCGCGAGTGAGATGAGCGGGCCAATTGTTGGCTCAACCCTGACTACCGTGGCAGTATTCCTGCCCTTTGCCTTTGTAGTGGGGATTGCCGGGCAGATTTTTAAGCAGCTATCTATGACCATAAGCTTTTCCCTGCTAACCTCGATATTAGTAGCCATTTCCTTAGTTCCCATGCTGCTTTCTCTGGGCCATCGCCAGAAAACAGCACAAACAAAAAAGGTAGCGAAAATAACCAATGTCCCTGCTAATAAAGTTAAGTCGGACTCCAGATGGGGCAAGTATTACACGCGCTTTCTCTCCCGCCTGCTCTCCTGCAAGCTGCTGATTATCAGCCTGGTGTTTTTGGCCTTCTTATTCAGCCTGCGCATCTTAGCCCAGCAGGAGCGCCGCTTCCTTCCCAACATTGACCAGCGGCAATTTATTATCAAGGTAGATCTCGCGCCGGGAAAGCGCCTGGAAATCACTGACCGCGTTGTAAAGGAGATTGAACAGCTGCTTCTTAATCTAGAGGAAACCAAAGGCATAACAGTTATTATCGGCTCAAGCGAAGAGAAAGCCTCAGCAGAAACCACGCTTCAGACCTTAGGCTCGCACCAAGCCCAGATTATGGTCAATCTAAAGAAGCTGTCTGCCGGGCAAGGAATCCAGCGCTCTACTGAAGAAGTAATTCAATATCTGAAGTCTCATCTTCGAAATAAGAATTTGGAGGATGCCCAGATTGAATATATTGCCCAGGAGTCTTCCTTGAGCACAGCCATAGAAGAGGGTGCGCCCATTGTGGTGGAGATTAGAGGGCCAAACCTGGGTCAATTAGCCGATATCTCTGCCGCAATCCAGAGCCAGCTGAATAAAATCTCCGGGCTGTACGGAATCAAGAATAGCCAGATTTCACCCAGCCCAGAAAGCAAATTCTATATTCTTAAGGATAAGGCCTCACTTTACGGACTCTCTGTGCGCGACATTGCCCTTACTGCCAAGATTGCCCTTAAGGGCTATGTGGCTACAAAGTTCAAGGAAAAGGAGGGCGAGGAAATAGATATCCGCATCCGCCTACGGCCTGAAGACCGCTGTAATTTAATCACCCTAAGGAGGCTACTTATCCATACCCCCCTGGGAGTGAATATACCCTTATCTGAGGTTGCTTACCTCACCAAGGGCAGCGGCCCAACCGAAATCCGGCGGGTTGACCAACAGAGAAGCGTATTAATCACCGCTAATATATTCCAGCGCTCCCTCAAGGAGGTAATTAAAGAGGTCAATGCAGTATTAGATTCAGTAAAACAAAAAATGCCTTCTTTAAGTAAGGATTATTCAGTTCAGCTGCGCGGTGAGCAGCAAAAGATGGCTGAGTCCTTTAAGAGCCTGGCATTTGCTTTGATTCTGGCTCTTATTCTCGTCTATATGATTATGGCTGCAGAATTTGAGTCGCTCTGGCAGCCACTTATTATAATGTTCACCGTTCCCCTCTCCCTTATTGGAGTAAGTGCCATTCTCTTTCTTACCCGCACGCCGCTTAGCGCGGTTGCCTATTTAGGAATCATTATGCTGGGAGGCATTGTGGTCAATAATGGAATTGTCCTAATTGATTTTATCAACCGGCTAATAAAGCAAGGGTATGCGCCGGCCGAGGCAGTGGTTATTGCCAGTAAAGCCCGCTTGCGACCAATATTGATGACCTCAATGACAACCATTTTGGGCCTCAGCCCCTTAGCCCTGGGTATTGGAGAAGGGGCAGAGCTGCGTGCACCCTTAGCCTTGACAGTAATTGGAGGATTGAGTTCAGCCACCTTCTTAACATTGGTAATGATTCCAGCTTTGTATTTAACTGTAGCGGAAAGAATAAAGCCGAAGACAGAAGCAGCAAAAATGCCCCAGCCTGAGGAAGAAATCCCGCCGCAAGAAAAAGTTGAACCTGAGGGAAAAAGGGAAACCCAAGCCGAGAAAAGGGTTAGGCCTGAGGAAAGGACAGGGGAATTAAATGAGCGTCAAGTGGAAATATTAGAAAAACTAAAAACTCATAAAAAAATAACCCGCAAGCAATACGCTGAGATGTTTTCGATCTCCGTTCCTACTGCCGCACGCGACCTGAAGGAGTTATTAAAAAGAAACCTCCTTAGAGCTCGCGGCCCGCTTGGGCGCGGGCGATGGTATGAATTGGAACACACAGATGGTCACAGATGAAAAGATACAGATGATCACAGATGGCTTATATAAAGATTTAACATATAAAATAATAGGATGTTTGTATGAAGTGCATAAGGAATTAGGTAGTGTCCATAAAGAAATTATTTATCATAAAGCTTTGGCTATAGAATTTAAGAATAGAAATATTGCGTTTACTGAAGAGAAATCTATAGATGTTAAGTATAAAGGTAAAAAGATTGGTGTATATAGACCAGATTTTATAATAGATGATGGGGTTTAAAAATAGTTAAAAAATATATTGACAGATATACCCAGATGTAGTATATTATCTTTATAAAGGGGATAATATGAAACTATCTACATGGGCAAAAAAGCAAGGGATTTCAT
>Ga0180301_10004828_pt1 | contig 10396 bp, 11 predicted proteins | sample GuaBasSediGuay16_FD_121797 | JGI IMG/M metagenome (GOLD analysis project Ga0180301, IMG submission 121797) | Subseafloor sediment microbial communities from Guaymas Basin, Gulf of California, Mexico - Guay16, Core 4569-2, 12-15 cm | ecosystem: Environmental > Aquatic > Marine > Hydrothermal... | reverse complement strand
GCATTATTCGCACTCTTGTCCAGTTCAGTTGTATTAGCCACTACAATTCCGATTCAACTTCAAGAGTATTTGAACATCATAAACCGATTAGATGATTGTTACAAAGATGTTCTAGATGATTTATGCGATATGATGGAAATAGCATTAAAGTTTAGAGATGACCCTAACTACAATTATGACCCATCAGATATGGAACGGATTATCATGAGAGATGGCGTAAATGGAACCCAAGAACTAATTAATCTGTTTAATGAAATAATGAACGCTACCCGAAGCTACGGAATCTTAGAAGAGAACGTTACAAACATTTAACCAGAAAATACTTATTTTATATTCCAGCTACTAATGAATTTGCATCAGATGTCAACAGAAAATAAAACGGAGCTAGAGTTCATAAAAATTTTAAAGTCAAAACAATAAGAAAAATCTTCCAATAGAAGGAAGTGGAATGGGTGAAGGAATAAACTCAATAATTCCCTCGGAACGCCCCTAAACAATAACGTTTTAAATTCCTTCGCCCCCACAATTCTTTTTTAATAAATAAGCAAAATATATCGATTTTCACAAAATCAACACTTGCTTACCCATTTATGGATGGAAAAAGCGGCTCCCATACATTTATAGAATAGGAAATAACAAACTTTTTAGAAAACCTACTAAACAATTGAGAAAGAAATAATTTAATGTTTGTTGCCTCTACTATGATGCAATTCTTCCTAAAAAGGGGAATAAACAATATTCACGTTAAATTAAACTCTAGCTTTAAGAGTTAAAGCCTCTGCTATTTTCCTGAGAGTCTTTAGAACCTCTAGCCCTTTCTGAGTTAATTTATACTCTTCACTTCCTACCTCATTCTTTTCTCTTCTCACAAAACCATTTAGTTCCAGGAATCTTAAATGTCTGACCGTATCCTTCCAAGATAGGTTAGCTAAATTTCCGATATGCGTCAATTTCCCAACTTTGGAGGTAGCCTCTAAAACATCTAAGTAGATCTCCAATCTTGAACGTTTCTTCATTCTATTCCCCTCAATTGGGGTTTAAATAAATTCAGCCTATAAATGAATTATGAAAAGATAAAACGTTCGTTTGGTTCAGAAGAAAAGTTCGTTTCACTAGTCTACTAGCATTGTCCCGCATATTACAATTATAGCCTGAGATCTAGGAGCGTACTCATCGCCCATGTATTTAGTTCATAATCTCTTTTTATTTTATCTAACTATGTTTACCTTTGGGGCTTAAGAAATGAGCGAAGAAGAGGTTATAAACGAAGGAACTGAAAGCGAGGATAGAGTCAGCAAGCTAGAGAAAGAAATTGAAAGACTTAAAGCGGATGTTCGGGACTCTTCCAAAGAGATAAAACAAACAGTTGAAGATTTAAAGAGGGCCGTAGTCGATATCCGCTCCGCTGTTAGTGAAATCGAGAATCCATTCAATTTATTGAGGGTTATAACAAGTGAAAAAGATCTTGAAAGATTAAGTAAAGCTCAGCCTATAACTGAAAAAATACAGATTGTGAAGGAAGAGAGTGAAAAAGAAAAAATAAAGGAAAAGGAGGAAGAAACTTTAGCAACCATCAACGAAGAAGCTGCAAAATCTCAGAAGCGCTTAAAGGAACAAATTGTGGAAGTCTTCCCTGAAAAGGGGATCCCCGACTTCCGACATGGTTTCTCTTTAGTACGATGGATCTATAATATGTTTGATTTAGGTTTTGACAGAGATAACTTGAAGGGAATCTGCCAATGCTGCGAATATATTGGAATTATTCCAAAAGGCTCCAGCGCTTACATCTCCAGCATAATCGATGCGCTCGCCGATGCTAGAAGCAAGGGTTTTTCAGAGGAGGATATAATGCTCATCCTATATATGGCTGCTGAAACTTTTGGAGTAGGCATTAAAACTGAGGAAATCCGTGAGATGGTTATGAGCATGCTTAAGAGAAAACGAATTGAAAGAATGAAGGGAGGATAAATGGGTTTCTCAACAACAGTAAGTGAAATAGTTCTGTTAATTGCATCTGTAATTTTGGCAAGCGGATTTTCAGCCCAAGCCATCTACGCTGGCTTATCTTTGCAAAGCAACATAATTCAGACAATCGACATCTCCAAAAGAGATCTAAATACACGTATTGACATAGGGTATGCAACCGTTAATGAGACAACGAATCCCAGATACTTTATAATATATGCTAAAAATACTGGTTTAATGCCCATCACAGACTTTTCAGTTATCGACGTTTATGTTGGAGAATACGGTCGGGCTATGCTTTGCTACTATAGTGAGGAAGCAACTGTTGGAAGCGGAAGATTCAGCCTAACCGATGCTGATGGAGACGGAGTCTGGGAGATCGGTGAAACAGCAGTTATAAAGGCATATCCATCAGTCGACATTAACGCCTCGATCTATGAGGTGAAAATAGTCCCATTTAGGGGCATACCTTCCACTTATCTCTTTCCACCTCCTCCATGAGGTGGTTTAAAAATGGGGTTCTCAGTAACCGTTGCGTCAATGATTGTTCTAATAGGATTGGCAACCTTCATGGGAGTCACAACTATTTCATTGATATATTCAATAAATCAGCTGACCATTATATTGAATACATTAAATGAGCAGGGTATGGATGCTCAAATTGAACTTAGTATAGTAAGCATAAATGCTTCCACCATAGAATTTTATGTGAAAAATGTAGGATCAAAGACTATTTTCTTGAAGAATCAGGGCTTTAACTGGAACAGTGTCATCATTGCTTATAGAAATAATACTTGGCACTCGTATTTAATAGAAGATTATAGTATTTCCGAGATTAAGGTTCAAAACTCATCTGTTTTGTTCGATGTTTCATCCCACAGTTATATTAACCCAGGGGAAGAAGCGAAAATACTTGTTTCCTTGCCCGAACATGCTCCCATCATTCCCAATAATGAAACCGTTATTATTGTTTTCTTTTCTCATTATGGGATTTCAGCCATGAAGGAGGGTGTTAGAAAAGTTTGAGCTTCATATCATTACAAATTAAAGATTTAGATGACTCATTAGGCGGTGGTTTCCCGCATCCATCTTTAGCCTCTATAGAGGGGGATTACGGCGCTGGAAAGACCGCTTTTTCCCAGCACATAGTTCACTCCATGTTGAAGGCAGGTTTGAACGTATGCGTTATCACCAGCGAAACAAATGTCAAAGGATATCTGGAAAAGATGAAATCAATAAAGCTGGATCCCGTTTCCTATTATATTGGGAGGCAGCTTGAGATCTATCCTTTACATGTCGAAGGAGGCAAATGGAGTAGTTTCCTTTCATCCCTATTTCTTAAGGTTACGCGATGCTTCCTGGAGATTTACAAGAATCGCTATGATGCTGTTGTCATTGACAGTTTAAGCGTATTAGCCACCGAAACCCCATCTTACGAGTTTCTAACATTCATAACACGCATGAAGAATCTTGTTTCGGATGGAAAGACAATAATCTTAACATTTCACCCAAACTTTCTTCCAGAAAACATAATTATGAAGCTTAAGGCAGCCTCCGACGTCTATTTTGTTCTCTCAAACACTAAAATGGCAGGTCTATCAATAAAAATGCTTAAAATAGTCAAATTATGGGGAACAAGCGGCGAGCGAAAAGACACCGTTAGCCTAGAGATAAATCCGCATGTAGGATTGAGAGTCCTACCTCTAGGAGGTGTTAAAATTTAGGCGGTTTCTATTCGGCTCAAGAAGTGAAGAGGAGGAACCGAAAGAAGAAGGGTTAATGCTTTTCAGAGAAACCAGATTACCTGAAACTCTTGAAGAGGCTATGGAAAAACATCCCTATCTGGCTGAATACATCAAGAAAAATAATTTAGAGCCATTTTATGTAGTGGATCCAAGCGCGCTAGGAACCGAAGCCGACTTAATGTCCGCAGCATATGTTTTAGACATAATATATCCTCTTGAACGCGGAATATTCATTCACATAAAGGCTGGCGGGGAAATCGGCAAATATAACATTATTGAACCTGAAAAGCCGGAAAGAGAAATATTAGATCAAATTGAGAACACCATTGCGAAATTAATAAGTGAGAGAACAATAGTTGCTGAAAGTATTGAAGAGAAGGAAAAAGCGCTCGCTAAACTTTTTAATGAAGCTGTCAGAAAAAATAAGATAAAACTACCAAAAGATAAACAGACTTATTATCTCTACCATTTTCTGAGGGAAAGAATAGGACATGGATTTATCGACATATTTCTCGCCGACCCATGGCTTGAAGATATAAGCGTGCCAGGAGCTGGACACGTATACGTTTACCATAAATTTTTTGGACCGCTTGAAAGCAACATTGAGATTCAAAGAGAAGAAATAGATCTCATATTAAGAAGCCTAGCTGAGAGATATGGACATGTCTTAAGCTACTCCCATCCAATCATTGATATCCATCTACCCGACGGATCTAGATTTAATGTCGTATATGGAGAAGACATCAGTCTTAAAGGAAGCAACTTCACAATTCGAAAATTCCCTAAAGAACCCATCTCCGTGGCTCATCTCATCGGCTGGAACACTTTCTCAGCTGAGTTTGCCGCATACATGTGGATGCTCTTCGAAGTTGGAATATCAGCTTTTATCTGCGGAGAAACCGCCTCTGGGAAAACAACCACCTTAAACGCTCTCACAGGTCTTATTCGATCAGACTCAAAAATTGTAAGCATTGAAGAAACACCTGAAGTAAACTTGGCGCATAAAAACTGGGTTAGAGAAGTAACGAGACTTCATTCTGGAAGCGTAGTCTCAATGTTTGATTTGCTTAAGGCAGCCTTGAGACAGAGACCTGACTACATAATTGTAGGTGAGATCAGAGGCGAAGAGGGGCAAGTTGCATTCCAAGCAATTGAAACAGGACATCCTGTTCTTTCAACTTTTCACGCTGGAGACTTACAGACGCTCTTTCAGAGATTAACGTCTCCACCGATAAATGTTCCGAAGACACATATTAATGGATTAAACTTAGCTATTTTCCAGAACAGAATTAAGCGGGGTCTAAGACTTGTTAGGCGAGTGCTTTCAGTCAATGAAATAATATCATACGATTCAGACAGGGGAAGCCTAAATTATTTTCCAGTATTCGTATACGATCCCGATGCTGACCGACTTAGATTTAGGGGCTCAAGCATATTTCTTGAATCAAAGATTCTCCCTTACAGAGGGTGGGGAACTGATAAGACCCCGGAACTCTATAAAGAACTTCAGATGAGAGCTGAAATTCTAAGAGCTTTATCTAAAAGGTCTCCGAAGTTTAGAAGCGTATGGAAGACTGTTATTGAAGCCGAACAAGTAGGCGTTGAAAAAGTTTATAAAATGGTTAAGGAAGGCAGGATGCCTTGGCTAACAGAGGACTAGGTTCGCTAGGAAGGGGGAGACAGCTTCTAACATTAGCTCTATCTTTAATAGCGATGTTCTCCGCATTTTCATTGATCACTAGAAGAGATGTATTTTCAATTCTTTTAGCATTAGTGTCGTTTTGCTCACTTTTCGTGATGCTTTTTATTTCTCGTTATAAAACAATACCTAAAGGTTCACGTGGAAAAGTTGATGAGAAACTGGTTTTATCCATTCTTCACATGTACGTCGTTTCTCAAGGCGAGGTAGGACCAAATCAGCTCGTCGGCTCAATTGCAAGAATGAAGGAATATGGATATTACAGCAGGGTATTCAGTAAAATACTGGAGATAGCTAAGAAATTCGGATATGGATTCGCTAAAGCGATGTCGCATATGGCCAATCTCGTAAAGTCTCCCTTAAAAGATATTCTTATAAGATGCACGGAGGCGCTTTCCAGTCCAGAGCCGAAAGAATATCTTGAGTTGGAGAATTCAACTCTTTTTGAGGAATATTCTGGCTATTATGGGCGGCTGATAGAAGGAATAAAAACTCTTGGCGGTGTTTACGGAACATTCCAAAGCGTCTCCATTTTCATAATTATGACCCTAGACATTATGACCGTTTTCATCAGCGAATCTAACATAGTATATTATTCTTATGTGATTTCCGCTGCTGTGATAGGGATATTATTTCTCGGTTTCAAAACCATTATACCGAAAGAAACGCTTGTATACATTGATAGAGAGGACCCGCCAAACTTATATAAACTATTTCGAATTTCCGCTCTTTCGGCTTTAATAATGGTTTTTCCCGCAGTATACGTAAGCTTATCAGTCAACCGCTCTTTCGGCTTCATAATTTTCGGCGCATCATTAATTCCTGCGGGATTGTTTGCTTACAAACTTGAATCCTCAGTTACTAAAATAGATGAGTATTACCCAACGTTCATTAAGGCGCTATGCGAGAATATGGCTTCAACATCAAGCATTAAAAGTGCAATATCTTACGTTCTCCATATGGAGCTTGGGCCTCTAAGAAAGCTATTAGAGAGAACGCTTGCAAGAATTAAACTTGGAATAAGAACAGAAAAGGCTATAAGTCTATTATCTTCTGAATCCGCTTCCTTCCGCGTTTACGTAATGAATCGAATGCTCCTAGATTCCATAAACTGTAGCGGCGACCTTATGGAAGTCGGTAAGATTCTAGGGAATGCCTGCATAAAATTTCTAGAATTCAGAAAAAGAAGAATTTCCGTGGCTAAAAGCTTCAAAACAATTATCTTCATTCTTCAGCCTATAACCGTCTCTCTACTCGTAATATTAACCTACTTATGTAATTTTTTCTCTCAAAGCTTAGTTTCCTTACCCTACTTCACTTTTGGAGAGATCCCCCTTCCAGTCGTCGAAGCTGGGAACATTCTTATGATCCTTTTTATAACCGCCTTGAACGCTCTTGCACTTAGGGAAGCTGAAGGAGGATTCTGGGGAACCAGTCTCTTCTACATAGGGCTTCTGTTAATATTAAGCGGGATCTCATGGTTTGCTGGCGAAAAGCTAATGGATATAATGTTTGGACAAGTACTAGAAGGGTTTGAAAATCTATTAATAGAGTGGTAATCGAGAGCCCCCTTCTACTTCAGCGGAGAAAGAAGCGTCAGACTTGAAAATAAGCATCTTCCCTTAGATGAAAGAAGATAGTTCTGGAATTAGCATTATAACCAAAATAAATCCTTGCGGAAAACATAGCGGTTAGAATAAATAAATGAAGAATAATAATGGATAGGTTATATCTCTGCGGGATTCATATTTTTAGTTCAAAAGTAAGAAATAACAATACTCAGATTACCTTATACTATCACTATCGGGTTCCGTGCGTCCCTATGGAAAAGTTTACTGAAACAAGAATATACCGGATTAGAGAAAAACAAAATGTTCTAAGCCCTCTTAGCACAGTAGAGGAACTTTTAATGAAGTTCGGACTCTCAAGAAACGAAGCTAAAATCTATCTTTTCTTAGCTAGAACTGGAGAGAAGAAAGCTAAAGAAATTTCAGATGCGCTCTCGCTTTACAGAACTGAAGTTTATCGGGCTTTGAGAAACCTAGAAAAAAACGGTTTAATTCTTTCCATTTTTGGGAGACCTCTCAAATTTAAAGCCATTCCCCTTGAAAAAGCGGTAGACATCCTGATAAAAATGAAGATCTTACAGGTAGAGAAGCTTAAACAAGAAAAAAAGAGAATTATTGAAAATTGGCAGAGAATTCCTAAATTTGAAGTTGAAGTTGAAAACAAAAATGAAGTCTTCCAAATACTAGAGGGAGATGAACAGATTACTCTGAAAATAGATGAAATATTAGATAAATCCAAAAACGAGGTCTGCATCTATGCTTCAGAATATGCTCTTAAAACACTCTATAATACAGGATTAACCGATAAACTGAAAGAGATCTCCATGAGAGAAGTTAAAATAATTATTTTAACTAGCGATTCTTCAGAAATTCTCTTTTTTCTAAGGAAAATGAAATCTGGAAATATTGATTTTAAGATGCTCCCTTGGGAAAAATTTATGGATTTAAACGTTAACACGCAATCTTTCTTTTTCTTAATTTCCGATAGGGAAGAGCTATTATTGCTTCTGAGAGGAAACAGCTACTTGAAGAAAAGAAAGAAATTAAATAGCAAAGCACTTTGGACAAACTGCTACGCGCTGGTTAAAGCATTTTATACTCTATTTTTAGAATTAGAAAAATATGTCTGGTAGGTATTTATAGATTTTCTAACCAGATTTTTCCCCTTCTGATAAGTTCGTTTCGTAGTTTTTCATCAAAAAAGATTATTATCGCCCCGTAGATCTTCTCTTCTTCTTTTTTAAAGCACGTTTTGAAAATTATAGCCTTCTTATTCTGTAGGCATAGATTCGCTAAGAAAATATCTAGAATTGCATCGAATATGTCTACAACGTGGAATGGAGGAGTAGAAAGCAGCTCTAACTCAGTAAAGTTGGATACCGCGCTTAGAAATGACCCCAAAACTATATTTCCAAGCTCATCAATTGCAGATTCTTTCATCTCCTCATCTAATTTTTCTAATCCAAAAGCATGTTTAGCCATTATCGAGAGCATCTTATCCGCCTCCTCCCTATCAAAAACTAATAGAATGCTACAATCATGGTTTCTTTGTAATGTCTTATAAATTACAACCGATTGCATTTCACGCATCCCTAATATTCTAGGGACATCTTCAGGTTGAGTCACATATATTTTAGGAAACGTAATGGATATCTTCTGCCCGAGAAGATCCGAAAGCGCTGTTGCAGCATGCCCCGCTCCCATACTTCCTATTTCTCGGAGAATTTCCATCTCCATATCTTCTTCAAAATCTTTCTCATAATCAGCATCCTTCATAACTTCTTCATCCCCCGATTGATCATACTCACTTTTACAATGCCAGATTTTATATCAAATTCCACAATTCTACCATGATTCCCCCCAATATCTTCAGCTACTAAAGGAACACCAAGATCGATCAGCTTCTTTTTAACAGCTTCGGCATTGTTTCTTCCAATATTTAAAATTGGATGAGTAAGCATTGGAAACATGTTTGCTCCTCCAGCCATTTTAGCTACTATAAACTCCTTTTTTGCACCTCTTGAAAGGAGCTCTGATAATAAGGCGGGAACAGCTTTATCGGCATACCTCAACCCAGAATTTCCATTATTATTATACTCTGTTTTATGAGGGAGTACTATATGAACCATGCCTCCAATTTTATTTATTGGATCATACATGCAGAGAGCTATGCACGAGCCCACAGTAGTTGTAATAATTGCCGGATTCTTTATAACAAGCATCTCAGCCATACCTATCCGCACCCTCTCCCTCTCTCTATTTTTACACATCCCACTCTCCCTTGATCTCTTCAGTAAGTTAAAAACCTTCAAGAATATTTTGAGATGACCTCAAGAACTTTCATCGGGCGAAACGGTTTCACAACAAAGTCTTTAGCTCCAATCTTTAATGCTTTGGTAATGAGTGTTTGTTGACCCATTGAACTACACATGATAACTTTAGCTTCTGGATGCTCCTGCATTATTATCTTTAATGCATCAAGCCCATCTTTTGTCAGTTTTCCAGGAGGCATCACTATATCAAGAAAGACTAAATCTGGCTTATACTTCTTGTACATCATTACCGCCTCGTCTCCATTACTCGCTTCGGCCACAACCTTGTTACCACTTTGGAGAATTATCTTCTTGAGAACCATCCTCATGAATGATGCATCATCCACTATAAGTACTGAGACCATAGGCTTTAGTCCTCTCAAACTCTGAAAATTCTAGAGACGCAAAGAATTAATAAAAGCTAGTTTGTAGAAGTTTTTCACTTACAACATTTTATTTATGGGAAAACAGAAGAAACAGAAAAGAGAATCTGAAAAGTTTTTCAAATAACATTTACATGTCGAATAGGCGGAGGTAATCTCCATCATAAAATATAAAAGAACTGGGGAATATGGATTTGAAGTATTAAAAAAAATGGTTTTTAGCAGATTGGGGCTTAATTGTGATTATTACCGAGAAAGCTACCTGCGAAGAAGAATAGATCTGAGAATGAAAAACTACGGGTTAAATAGCTATTGGGATTACATAAAACTTCTTCGAAGCAACGAAAAGGAATGGCCTCTGTTAATAAGAGATTTAACTGTGAATTATACGAGTTTTTTCAGAGACCCCGATGTATTTCTTTACTTTAAAACAAACATACTGCCAAAATTATTGAACAATAAAAAAGTCATAAGAATACTGAGCGCTGGCTGCTCAAGCGGGGAAGAACCCTATACAATAAGCATGATTATAAACCACGCTCTTGGACCACTGATTAACAATTATCTGATTTCCATATACGCTATTGACATTGATGGTGACGCGTTAAAGAAGGCGATGTTAGGAGAGTATGAAGCTAGATCCGTAGAGAAAATTGATAGAACGTACCTTCGGAAATTCTTTGAGAAAATCAATGGAAAATATAGAGTTAAGAAATGTGTTAAG
>Ga0180301_10004827_pt1 | contig 10396 bp, 2 predicted proteins | sample GuaBasSediGuay16_FD_121797 | JGI IMG/M metagenome (GOLD analysis project Ga0180301, IMG submission 121797) | Subseafloor sediment microbial communities from Guaymas Basin, Gulf of California, Mexico - Guay16, Core 4569-2, 12-15 cm | ecosystem: Environmental > Aquatic > Marine > Hydrothermal... | reverse complement strand
ATGTAATTGGCAGACGTGGGTTAGGGTTTAATGAGAAATTATCTCTTTATAAATATCCATCAGGGATTGTGAAAAGTTTTATTCTTGACCTTGCTGGAGACAGAGCAAAGCGTATTCACAGTTGGAATTTATGGAGAAAATTGAGAGATAACTATAAAGCCTCGCTTACAGCGATTCAGAGTAGAATGTCTAACCTAGAAGAGTTAGATGGCAATCTCTGCTATGCAGGTGAAAATCCTGCAGGCAAATCATCTTTAATAACTAGTCGGGGATGTTTAAATGAAAGATAATCATTTAACCGGTAGAAGAAAGGCTACCTTCAAAACCTATTGTTTTTGGTGGGTTTTGTAAACTAGGTATTAAATTTTGCCAGAGATATTGGATAGAATACACAGAGAACGGACAAGGGAGGAGGAGGGTAGACGACACTTTAATCCTCTCAGTTTTGCTTTTGGTGGCGTTGTGGCGGCTACTTTTGGATTTTCCCTCCCGAAAATGGCTGATTGGCTTGACAGGACTACTGTTGGCGTGAGGTTGGCAGAAAGGATAGGAAGAGATGCTAAAGAGACTGCCAGGCGGTTAGGTCTGGTTGAGCCCAGGGTTGATCCTGCTATAGATAATGAACTCAGGGCAGGTGCAGTGAAAATAGCGGGTGAGAGCATTGCGGCGGGAATAACGAGAGAGAAAGCATCTAAGGCAGCCAAATTAGAGTCATATAACAAAAGAATAGATGCTATGCGGGGAAAAATAAAGAGTGTTGGCGGAGAAGAATTGCTTGATGCTATAGATGCAAGGATAATGGAAGAATATATAGCCAAGAAACGATCGACATGGGCGATAGCAGGATTGACGGGGGAGACGCTGGCTGCGGCAGAGGAAGCCCAAAGGGAACTGGCGGCGGAAGTAGCCAAGAAAGATCTTTTTGATATGGGGAAAGAGATAGTTCAGAGCGTTAAGAAAGAGGGGAAACGCATTGGTGAGATTGATATAGCACCCAAGGAGGTTCAATTTGCGGAATCTATAGTAGGAAAGCCTGTTCCCATACCTAAAAATGATCCGGAGCTTCTGACTTTGATGCACAAAAGGTATAAACAGATAAATCAGGATATAAGACTTTTTGGTAAGGGACCATATGGGAAGCTGAGAAAAGCGATAATTAAGACAGTGAGGGCAAAATATAAAAAGATACGGAAAAGTGGTGGTTCTACTCAGGGACTTCTCAAACATACTGAATTGCTCTTTGAGAGTCTCAGAGGAATAGCAGGGAAACTAGATTATAAAACGTTATTAGCTTTGAACATGGAGAAGGAAATTAAAAAGATAGAGCAACATTCGGAATCGTTATTAACTGCGTTTAACAACCTTGGTATCAGTTATTTTCCCGATGTTGGCAGCAGAATGGAAAAGGTTATTAGAAAAATAGGAAAGAAGCTTCCGAACGGTTCGAAGACTGTGAGAGGGATACTAGAGGATATTGGAAGGGAACTTTTGGATGCCAGAACACGGATAATGGATTTTGTAGGAGGAGGACAAAAATTCACCTATCCTTTTGGTTACGCAGAAATCCCGAAACTATGGGAGCCAGTAGCTAAAATAAAAATAGAACCAGAAATGAGCAGAGTGATAAAAGAGTCGATAAAAGGAACTGAGCCGGGAACTGTTGGATATTTATTGACTCAGCTTAGACAGGAAACACTTGAGAAACAAGGCATAATCCTCACTAAATCTCAGTTAAAGAAATTGCCGCGGGAAATGATAGGTCAGGACAAAAAGTTACTTCCATCACAAGCTCTTGATGTTCCGCTTGGTGCATGGGGGCCAGAAATTTTAAGGCCTGGCATGGGCATGCGTTTTATTGAAGACGAAATACACCGGCTGCTTTCTCATATTGCGAAGGATGAATATAATATAGATGAGATATCATTTGCCAAGCCAAAAAATGAAAGAATGCTGCAGGTTAGCATAAAATTTAAGGGAGATGCTGGTGATGTTAAATTTAATATACAAATGCCCAATATGTATGGCATAATTGATGATCCTGCGGGTAATTTGAAGGCAGCAAGATGGAAGTTTCTGCGTGGAAGTAGGCTATCAGATAAGAATTTAGCCGATATTGGTTCTGGCGGAGATGGGACAACTATAATGAATCTTCCGACTGCAACGATAAGGGGGATTGCGGACATTTTCGTCTATGGACCGGTAAACAACGAAGAGAAATTCAAATTAGCTAAGACTGAACCGGAAGCATTTGCGCGATATTTACAGGAAAGGATAAACAGGAGAATAACTGAAACTAAAGCGAGTTTACTGGTTTCACGGGGAGCATTAAATGTTGGTGCATTGTATACTGGTTTGAGCGCTATCGATTTTAATACTTTACGTCATGGTTTGCATCGTATCAGCGGACCGCTTCGTTTTATGCTGGAACAGAAGATCGTGGAGGCACAGAGGAATCCAAATCCGTCTACAATACAGGCGGCTCAAATGGCTATGCGGGAGCTTCAGGAGTACTTGCCGCCCGAGATAAAGATCAAAGAGATAGTTGATATGTTTGACAAGGGATTTAAAAATTATCCTTTTGGTGTAATACCAATAGACATGTTGGGTCTTAATGAACAGGTTCCTCTTCATGGCGTATTCGGAACAATGGATGTTTTAGCATGTATACCATTTGTTTCGATGGACAGCGGGAAATATGCGGGCAAATTTCACCAGAAGTTTAATTCTGCCGTTTTTACCAATGATTCATATTTGAAGCTCCAGGAACTGTTTCATACAAGGATTATAACAGGAGCGGACGGTATATCTGTGGAAGATAAGGGTCCCGGTCTTCTTGCAAGTCATGCACGATTTCTTGAAATACTTAACAAGAAGGGACCATCAATGCCCTTCCTTTTCGGTGTGTATACAGATCAGTATTTGAAAGCTGACATAATGGCAGGCGGCGATAGGGTATTCAGAAGGTATCCTGCTGTCAGGGTTTTGTTTGCTGATTTATTTGAAACGCATGAAAATGCTGCTCTTGCGTCGAAAGGTCTTTCCAATATGATGGCATGGAAAACTACAAGGACAATAGCTGTTGCGTCCAATCAAACCCTTCAAGAGCTTCCTGCGGGGTTTGCTGATGAGTTGCGACTTGCTACAGGTTTTCAGAAAAAGCTGGAGAAACTCATGGAGGGGACAATAGGACAGATAGAGTTAGGGCCGAATGAAATGATGTTTAAATATGCCAACAAATGGTTTAATACCAGAGGGGTTGACACTACTATAACGCTTCCCCAGTGGGATAGATTTTTGCAAACTGGTGTACTGACTGTTAATGAAATAAACCAGGGCATTCTTGGTGCAAAAGTAATAGCTTACCATGGTACAGGAGGCCCGAAGGTAACACGTTTGTTTGACCCGGAAAAGATTAAAAGAATCACCGATATACCAGATTCAACGGATGTTAATATACGCGGAAGCAATTATGTTGATTTGATAGTTATGATGCCAAAAAAAGAACTCAAGGGAAGAATGGCACATATACATGTAAACAGAGCAATAGAGGCGGTATGGCGGGAATGGCTTTCTGCTAAAGCGGCAGGGGATGCCGATGGTATGAGAAGAGCGTATGCCAAGAGGAACAAAATATTTAGGTTGCTTGGTTTAAAAACACCGAAGGCATGGGCAAAAAGAGTTAAGAGGGGGTATTTTAACCAGGTTGCTGGAGACTGGCTTGATGAGTTGGCTCAGGTAGAATGGGCAGGCGTATTGGAAATGAATCCAAGAGGTGAAGCTGCTACAGTAATTAGCCGTTTAAAGAAGGAGGTTCCCGATGAGAAGATAGATCAGGTATTACAGATTGCCGGACTGACTCGTGAAATGGAGAAGTGGGAAGGACCAAATGGTTCAGTTTATGAAGGGTATTCTACCATTTGGAATATAGCAGTTCAGGATACGAATTGGATGGAGGAAACTGCAGTATTTGGTCCTGAAATAGCAGATGTGGAAAAAGGGGCGAAGTGGTCTCTTAGAATGACGGAATTCCTTCGTGCTAAGGGACTTTACGAGACAGCTGGTACGATTCAGGCTAAGATGGCGTTTAAATCGCCGGAGATCAGGGAGCTTTTGAAGGTTTTTGAACCGCTTTCACAGAGTAAGATAGTGAACAGTGAAAACATTGCAGAGAGTATATATAACTGGGAAGACATTAAGCCATTCGTTGAGAAGCTTTATAAGGGACACATGGATACATCCAAAATACCGAGTACTATTTCAGTTGGGGATCTCACGGGAACCATATTTGATGAGAACTTCCAAATGTTGGTTAAAGGATCGCCCCTGAAGAGAGGCACCATATTTATTAGGCTTCCTGAACCGGTAACGGTGGAGCTGGGTGGAGGGGATGTTGCCCGTACTAACCTTGTTCCTATATATCTTGGAGAGTTTTTCAAAGTATACCGTGAGAATCCGTGGGCGCCTGATGCATATTTAAATGAAGTACAAAGATCTACACTTCATCTTTTAAGAGAGATAGACAGAGGTTTTACTGTCACAGAGGATGGCAAAGCAGTACCGAAATTTACAGATGAGACGGCAAAGGTGATAGCAACCGAGTATGCAAGACTTAATGAGCAGTTTTTGAGATATGTTACAGGATCGCGAGGGATTTTAAATCAGAAAATGTTAAACATTCGTCTTGATCAGTCTATGCGAGGGATAGCCGGCGGACAGACTGGCGTGAGCATGGCGATTGAAATGAATTTTAGTAATGAAGCCGCGAGAGGATTTGCACGGAGTGCACTGGGTGCTATGCTTGAGGGGATTAGAAAACAAGGGGGGAAAATAAGGGGTCTGGGTGTATCGCAAAGGAAAGGCATAGAATCATCACTTCTGTCTGAGGGCGAAGTAATTATTAGCAAGGAAGAATTTAAGAAAATAATAGGTGAGACAGGAAGAGCTGCCGCAGAGAAAATGAGGAAGGGTGTCTATGCGCTTTTGGGTAGACCTCCACATATAGGTGAAGGTACACTCCAGGTGGTTAGAGTAAAGGCTGCGCACATTGGGGATGGTGTTAGGGGTATATTTTCTTTAACGGGTGGAACTGCTGCGCCACTCAAATGTGACTTTGACGCTGACAAGGGGTATATAACGTATCTGGGAGATCCGAAAATACAGAAAGAACTTGCTGCAGCCAATGTTCTGTCACAGGCAGAGGGCGGAGATATATATACATATGTGACTGGCGGAGATAAAGTTACAGTTAAAAGTGTATTGGGCGGAACAAAGACTATTCCCCGATATGATCCAGTAGAAATAGTGATCAATCAGCACGGCAAGTTAGTTCCCAATATAACACGAGAGCGGAGTTTGAAGGATGCTATATCGACTGCGTTGGGGAGAGCCGGCGTGGAAGATATGACTCAGGATGAACTTAATCACTGGCTGAAAATTGCAAGGAAGCAGATGGGGAAAGAAGATTTGACTCTGGAGAGTAAAATTTCAATGCTGGATCTTGATAGACCATGGAAGCTTGAAGTTACGGATACGGAAAAGATGATCAATGAACTTCAAAAGAGCGGCGTACTTGTAAATGGTGCTATAAATAGCGAGGAAGAGGCTATCGAGTTTATGTTGGAGAAGATACGTCAGAAGATTACGGTTAAGACATATACACCGGATGTTTATACATTTGGTTATAAATTTATGATGGCGGCATCAACTTCTGGTGATATACATTCCAGGTTGCACAAGAGGCTGGACATGTATGTGAGTGAAATTATTCAGCAGCAGGTTATAAGTGCCAAGCATAGCACTGCATCTGTTTTCTGGCCCGAAATGAAAGAACATATAGAGAATGTTATCAATAGTCCGGCGTCGAAAAAGGGGCTGGCATCTGGTGATATACTGAGGACAGGCAAATTGACTATACTTGAAAATGCAAAGAATGAATTGCTAGATACAATACGTGATCTTGGAGATGATGACCCGGCTAGAATTGCTAAGGTTGGTGAACTCGAAGCGTTAGAGGAACTTCAAGCGAAAATAGCGATGCCGACGGATCTTTTTGACTATGCATTTGGTGGAGAAGGGAAAGATGGAGTAGTTAACAAGTCTAATTTCGCTGCTGCAAATAGGTGGTATACCACACTTTATGGGTATACTGGAGCGAAATATCTGAAAGATTTAGCGAACGTTGTTAAAACTATTCCAGGTACGATGAATGAGAGTATAGCACTTTCTTTTATGAATAAAGTTAATGATGCTATGATACAGAATCCGGATCAGCTGTTACGGATGACAGAGAAAATTAGCAAGGATAGACTCATTGGAAGGGGAGTAAGAACCCCGGATATATTGAAGCGCAGATCTTGGACTAAGGTCATAGCAGGTGAACTTAAGTTGAATGATCCCAAATTTACGAGGGTTTTAAAAAATGCGGGCATTGCATCGCTGGTTGCAACTGCGGCATATGCGCTATGGCAGTTTGCTCATCCTGATGCAATAGAAGGAACCTTGGGTGGCATGGAGGGCAGAGGAAGCGAAATTTATGAACATCGTCGTCCTACTCCCCTTGAACTTCCTTATGGCTATCCAATAGAGGGCACTCCTGTACCTTTTGGTCCTCTCAAAGCCAGGGTTGAGATGTTCAATCCTCTCACCGAGTCCAGGGACGACGTGTTGGATGCAGTTGTAGGTGAATTTCCCTTCGGGAAGCAATCCATGCCATCCCTTAATATGAGATTTCCGTCTCCGATGAGGCGGTCTTTCAGGGAAAGAGATAATACACTTCCGATTCCAAGCAGTTTCTTTTCGCAGCAATTTGACACAGCTGTCAGGAATTTTGGATACTAATAGGTTGTTTTTCTATGTAATTTGTGGTATAATATAGATAGGTAACAGGAGACGTAATTACAATGCCCAGAGTAAGAATAGATATAACAGCTAAAGATATCAGGGGCACTGATTTACAGGCGCTAGTATCTCGCTTATCTGCAGTGTTAGAGAACGAACTGAGAGGGAATGTTAATATAGATGTGAGTGTAGATGATTCAAGACGGAATATTTCGCCCATGACTTTAAATACTGCTTCCAGGAGGAAGCGAATTGGCATGGGAGATTATTAATAGATTTCAGCCTAAAACCTATGGTTTCAACCATAGGATACAGGTCTGAGCTTCTAAAACAAACAGACAAGCCTATGGATTTATCTATGGGTAGATGACTAAAGATTTTGGTGGGTTGCTATGGAGAAAATAAAAAAAGGCCAAAAATTTACAGCAAAGGTGTATGGTGTTGCGTCTGGATGTATAATAGAGCTCTCTAAAAAACTTGGTAAGACAAATAAAGTAAAACTTGCCTATTTTGATCCGCCCTCTATTCCTGATGTTTCTATGAAAATACAACAAGGGAGGACTATATCTACTACACCTACGGAAATAGAAATGAGGCCAGTAGAGCATCTGATGGAATTGCTGAAGAAGATAAATGCTGGTACGAATGAGGTATCGATGAAGTGGGCATATACTTCCAATGATAAAATGCCCAGAGTTGAGATAGGCAACATTAATAGACTTATGATAAGTAGATTTCCAAGCTATATTGATGAAACTCGTTCGACTGATTATGATAAGTATGTTATTGATCTCAAGCAAAGCAAACCGAAGAGTAAATCTAAGAAGTCTGATCCAAAATCGAAGATAGATGGTGCCACTAAAATTGGTGATACGTGGCTAACGATACCGCCGACTATTATAGAAGTTAACGAACGGAAATCTAATTATGAAATACAGACCCTGAGGACACCGGGCTCTGTTAAGTTTCAGACGGGTCAGACTATGCTGAAAGTTACTATGGAACTGTATTTTTCGGATAAAGAGACAATAGATAATGAGTTCAGACATATACTGGCCCAGATATACAGGACGCCGTTTCTTCCCATAGAGAACGACTTCCTTCGGGCAGTCTTTTTTGTGTATATTAACCGTCGTGCTACTTTCGATCAAATAAAGAAAACAGTGAAGAAATACTATGAAAAGACTGGCAAGACTGGCGGCACGGAAATAGATGAAGTGTTTAAGAAAATGGAGGAAGATACCAAGGGCGAGCAGCTGGTTGTCGCAATAGATACCGTTGAAGTTTCGACGGTTCCAGGATTTCCTGAATCTCTAAAATGTGGTTTGCAGATGTATTTGTTTAACTATCTTCCTTATGTGAGTAACTTTGCTTTTATTGAGGATGCTGATGCTGCAGCGAAACAGTTAGACTATTATGATGCTCTGATTGATAATGCGAAAAAGCCTCTTATTCCCAAAAGTTATACAATTCCTGAGACTTTATATGAAGATATGGCATTAGAACCGGACATAACAGCAGACCAATTCGAAAAAATTATTGGAAAGGGGACTGATAGCAAGGTAAAAGAGATCGTAAATAAAGTAAATGAAATGCTTCCCGATGAATATAAAAGGACTAATATCAAAAGGCTGAAACTTCCCCCGCCAAAGTTTAATATTTCTGATTCAACATTATTTAGAGATTATTATAGGAAATTGTTGGAGGGAGAGGATGTTTCTTCTAATGGTGTTACTTTCAGAGAGCCGTTTCGCAAGCTGGCTAAATATAAGACAGATGCTCCGGGATTGTCTTTCAAGTATAAGGTTGTTGCGCACGAAAGACAGCTATCTACAGAGAATGCGCTTCGGCTGATTGCGTCCAGAAAGAAGTTTGAGGCATTAAGGAAGTTTAATTTTGCTGCAGATCCTGATCTTCATGCATTAAAGACTTTGAGTGATTGGCAGAATAAGTTTAGAAATACCAAAACTGCAACAGGTATATATTCAGCAGCGCGAAATTTGTGGATAGCTATGATTTCTGAATATATGAGCATAAGAGAACTTATGATGGCAGATTTTGCTTGCGTGGAAAGGGATTTGTGCTGGGAACTTGATGCTATAACATATTCAATGTCAACGGTTGTAAAAGACCCAAATCTGGATGAAAGGTTCGGCAAGCTTCGCAAATATATGACTGAAGCTGGATATAATAAATGGAGAGTGGAGAACCTTGATAAGTATAAAAATGAAAAATTAGAGGATATAATCGAAAAATATGGAGAATTTATTCAGAAGATAGAATCTAATCTTACAAAACGGGACGTTTATAATGAAAGAACATATAAACTGAAGTCTCCTGATGTTCTTTCAAGCTGCAGGGCAGTTTTCAGGCATTATTTAGTTCCGATGCCGCTTGAGGGATATAAATATCCTACATTTCAGCATTTGGGATCAAGTGATCTTGAAATACAGCTTGATTTGGAGCTTTTTGGCGATGACAGCATAAAGAAGCTCCGGGAGATGTCTTCTGCTACTAATGAGATGAGTATATACAAAAAGAGACTTTACAGAGACTATTCATCCAACAAAGTGCTGCTAGAGATTTTGGCAGACACATCCATAGAGATTGAGAGCTGTCCTGTACTTGAACTGATGGGCGTAAAGAAAGTATTGGTTAATAATGTATCTATTTCTACTGTAAAAGGCCAGCCGGGAATGTATCATGCCACGCTGGAATTATCGGAGACCAAGGCGGACATATTTGAACAGGAGACCGTAGCCATGGAGAGGCTGGTAAATTATGATGATTATTGTGAACTGGTCAAGTGGTGTTTTAGTAAAGTTCAGTCTATACAAGGAACATGGAGTAATGAGACCCGAACGCCTGAGACCATAATAAACTTCAAAGATGGCATTAAAGTCTCCGATAAGAGCATTGTAACATCCTTCAAGGACAGTCCGCACGTTGGGCTGATAAAATGGGTAGTAAGGATTGGGTTGCTGGCACTGAAGTTTGTGCTGGCATACAAACTTGCCGAAGATAGGAGAAAAAAAGAGATCCAAAAAAAACGTCTTGCGATAGACGCCGAAATTGCTCAATTAAAACTAAAAAGAGGAAGAATTGAACAGGGGGTACGTATCCTAAAGGAAGCAACAGTTGGATATGGGACTTATTATACAGTGGATGAAGTTAATGAAGAGATTAATAGACTTGAAGCAGAGTTAGAGACACTTAATAACTACGGAAAAATAGATGACATTCAGGCAGAGCTTTTTGCTGATGATAGTCTTTTCAATTATATAATAGACCAGACTATAGATAAACTTGTCGAGAGTAAAACATCTTTGGAGCACATTTTCAATATTGAATTTAGAAAGAGTGATACTCCAATTCCTGGTGTAATTACTGCTCGTTCGGATGCGAAGTTCAGAGATAAGATAAGAGAAATTTATGGTGAGTTTCGGAAAGAATGCAGAAATCAGGTAGTGAAGGCGGTAACATCATTTACTCCCGGGAAGCCGTCGGGAACATTTCCTACTGAGCTTTTTTCTAGTGTAATTAAAGATATAGCTCATGT